>Ga0157363_1002679_pt1 | contig 15807 bp, 7 predicted proteins | sample AttsexASBM1_FD_111477 | JGI IMG/M metagenome (GOLD analysis project Ga0157363, IMG submission 111477) | Fungus gardens microbial communities from leaf cutter ant in Ribeirão Preto, State of São Paulo, Brazil - Atta sexdens ASBM1 | ecosystem: Host-associated > Fungi > Mycelium > Unclassified ...
TAACACACATATATCAATTTCGTCACAATAATTTATAAATTTGATATATATTTTTTAGACATATTTGACATATAATTTACTCTCAAAACAGCAATATCTTCTAGATATTAAGGAATTGAAAAATTTGCAACATTCATGATCAGCAGTTCGAACTCCGAAACATTTCATCAATAGAATATCCGCGGCTCTACTCGATTGCAATTATTCGATTTAAATAGACGCTTATAAAATTAAGCTTGCGTGAAGCTTGATTTCAAATCTCTTCACAAGAGGAGTTTGAATCAATTAATCGTTACCAGCCACGCATTCTTTTACATTAAGTTAATGCGTGTTGGTTTAAAGTTACAGCTTATCCATTGTCACCTCTGTAATCTCGCAGTTTATCGTATGTTTGCATATATATATTACATACGCAGAGAGAGCTTCTTAATTATTCGTTACATTGATGTTATTTGAACGGATTTTTTCGACGTTCATTTCTTGCGAATGAAAAAACCGTCGATTTATCAAGCAGAAACGATTGTCAATTTCGTCGGCAGGATGTGCATCGAAAGGTCCCATGGATTACGAATACGCGATGTCATTGCGCGTCGGACGAGATCGATTTTGACCATCGACAGGACTTGCAACTGACGTCGCCGCTTTTTGTGAAACCCTGTTTTTATATGTTTATCAGTACCGCAAGTACAGTTCTCGTGGAACGATTGATGGATAGTTAGTGAATCTCTAACGATCGGTCAGAGACATTTCCCGGGATTCTGAGAACACCACTGCGGCCACATAGACTCCGTCTTGATGCCTCTGCTGTTCAGGACTTCGACATGCACGGCTAGTCTGGTATAAACGTTCTCGTCAGTAGAATAACTGTTCGTCGATAGGTCACTCCTGAAAAAATAATTTTCTTGTAACATTCTACTAGAAAAAAATTGCTGTCATATATTTGCTACATTATATTATTTACCATAATCGTTCAGCGAATGCCGACGCCCTAGGCCATAGTCGAGGTCCCAGGGACGATTGTCCGGTCTGTTCACTCCAGATCGCCACCTCACCGCCGAGCACCAAAAGCTGCTGTTGTGGTGGATAATCCTTCCACGGACGATGATTGTAAACAGTTTGCCAGGTTCGGTATTCACCGCACGCGGCCTCACCGACTTCTCGCCACTTGCCGAAGCCACAGTCCAGGTACCAGGCATCTACATGCGATAGGATTACTCGGAAGCCGTCCTCTAATAGGTCCGGCGTTTCCGGCCAATTGCTACCGCCCCAAGACTGAATCACGTGAATTTTCGGGTCGAAGTACATCATGATGTAAGGCCTCTTCGTTAATGGAGAGCTCCACAGTATTACCGCCTTCGGAACTTTGTCATGATTCGCTCGAATCAGCCGCTGCAGCATTTTTGTCTCAAATTCCGCCCAAAGTGCATGATAATCTGTCATGTTTTGCGCCTGCATTGCGAGAGTGATATTGCCATATTGCGCCCAGCACTCAAGATTCACCTCATCACCACCGAGATGCACCAAATCGCGCACCTCTGTGAGATCTAATAATTCTCGGTACAGGCCCTCCAGTATCCTATATGAATGTTCATTTATTGGATTCAGTTGGCCGCAATTTGGCTCACCACAATATGATGACCACGGCTGCTGATCCACGCACAACGCCAGCTCACCAAAACCATGTTCCGTACCTGATTATCATAAAAAATATAATGAAAATATAATAAAAATGCTAATCTGTGCAAACAAGATTTATATTAATAAAAATTAATATTTGGAGGGCGGAACTCACCCCATTGCCACCCGGCGCCAGCATGAGCCGGAGAATCAATCTCAACGATGATCCTGACGCCGCGTATTCTCGCATAATCGACTAGGTCCTTCACATCTTCAGGTGTGTAAATATGATCACCACTGTAAGCGCCCCATCTTGCCATCTCCGGAAACTGCGCAGAGTCAAACGGGAAACTCTGGGAGTCAGTGAGATGCCAGTGTAACGTGTTGAGCTTCGTGGCCGCCATGCCATCAATGACTCTCTTCAGTTCCTCGACGGGGAAAAACTGCCTGCCGGTGTCGACGAGAAGACCTCGATAAGAGAATGCGGGTTTATCTTCGATGGAGGCTCGCGTGAGGACGCGAAGAGCACCCTGCTTGCCGGTCGCCTCATCCCACCAGATCAATTGGCTAAGAGTCTCGAGACCATGCCGCACTCCGAAGTAACTCCTCCCCGTGATCCTGGCTTCCAGAATCTTCCCCTTCGATGTAAGTTCTAGCTTATACGATTCATCAGAGTCCAGAGTCAAGGTAGTACCCCGCGCATTGCCAGCGCTCAGGTACACAATGAACGAATCGATACCGGATCGACTTTTAGCGTTCAACACCTTAACCAAACTCCTAATATTTCCTGCAATTAAAAAGACGTTTTATATAGAAGGAAGCAGCAATTCCATCAACTTAGGTCTTTATTCTTTTAACAATAGTGTCGTTATATTGCGCAACTTTTTTCGTGTATAAATCTATATAATGATATATAATATAATGACACCGACACTGTGTGTTAAGAGTTACAGAATAAAGACATTAATTACACAAAATATGATAAATAATTATTTACAAAATGCGAAATTCAGTAATTCCCTATTCTGCATGGAACATATATATACAATATAGAAGTTGTAACTTTGATACATATTACGTAACTTTGATATTACGTAAAATACGTTATCTTGCATCTGATATGTATTTTGTGATATATATTTGCTTTGTCATACTTGTTAATACGAGAGGTTGACAACCGTTACTAATTAAGAGTATCTCAGAAAATTAATAAAGTTTTTGCCTTGCGCTTTCTATAGTGATTAATGACAAGGAGCTATTGTAAAGTATCTTTAACGTGTTAGATGAATATTCTAATATTCTCTTCTCCTGATCTTTAATACTCTTCAACACTCACCGATGAAGATATCCTTCGCATGATCCAGCAGATCTTTCGTCTCCTGATCACTCGTATTTACGGTGATGAACTCGATCTGCTGAAGATGCAGGATGACACTGTCATCGCCGAGGATGACGTTCTCGGTCGGTCTGGGCCACAATAGACGAGTATTTCCTCCACAATGCGCGGTACAGGTCGCCAAGGATGTCCTCGAGGACCTCACCGCTCGTCTCTCGCATCGATTCGCCACACACGCCCAGGACCACGGACTTTGAAATGTCCTGCGATCGAGTGAAAATCGAACTTGTACTTCGATCCACTTGTAATCGCGATCCTTTAAACCTATAACTGCGTAAGCGTAGTATGAGTGATTGTAAAAATTGACCAATCACAATCGAATATGAGAAGAATATTCGATTGTGATTATTCAATTTTTACAATTACAACTACAGCTTGCACAATTATAAGAATGAATTTTCCGCAATGATAATGTACAGAATACTTTAATCTGGCAATTTGTGGCATAACTGAAAAATATCGATTTTTTTTTAGATCAAAGTTCGATAACTTTTTCCTTGAAAGAAATAACTCTGTTTTGTTTTCAAATTTTCAAATATGTACATATCCAATCGTTTGTCACACCACGGATTACCAAGTAATCATATTTTTTCTTTAGCAATCCAGTTTGCAACAAATACCTGTCTCGCAATAAAAAATGTGGAAAAAATGATGTTAAAAATGATAGATACATTTAAGGAGATAACATGCGATAAATAGTTTTATTTTAGAATTCGATTTTATATGATTGAAATGGCGATTGAGAAATTTAATATGTTGCGATTAGCAATTTTTTCTTTTTAAATAGCAATTTGTGCAACATCTGAAATAGAAGTAAATAGAACTATACAAAAAATTAACAAAATAGCTTGGTAATGTCAAATAATTAAATAAATAAATAACTTAAGAAAAAAATCACATACAAAAAGTTAAATATCATTTTTTATAAATTATTTCATGTACATTAAGCATAGATATTTTTATCTTATAATAAGAAGACAGGTATTTATAAATAAAATTATTAACTAAATATTATTATAACAAATTAAAATAAACATTATTTTATCAGAGCGCGTAACTCAAATAATAATACAAAAGCAAACAATTTCATAAATCAAGAACCATGACAGTTTACCCATTTTAGTAGAAGAAAAAGATAAGATCTACTTTCCGCAACTCATTCCCTATCTCGGTCAAGCTAATAATATAACCTCTGACAAATGAAGAGGTACTCATTACAACAGCAAGAGAAATGAAAGCGTAAAAAGCTATATTCATTGGCATCGTTCGAATTAGAAAAGCAAGGAAAGAAGAGAGAAGCGATATTTGCCAAACGAACAGAAGCATCCAAGAAAATAGCTGGCTAATCATAGAACAGAATAACGTTCTGCTCAAAGTAGAAGAATAGTGAAATGTACGAGTGCCTCAATAGAAAGTGCTGAAAAAGGAGTGCTCTGATAAAATTCGAGAGGGAAATTCGCAAGTGAAGCAATGACTATTTACATCGATTCACAGGGAACTAATTGAAGGATTGATTGTATCTTGCGTTATAGAAATCAAAGATTATTATATGGATAGAAATGAAAAAGGTTTCTTTTCCAGGTTTCTTTCAAAAATAAACGCATTCTTTTCTTATCCTCACGCAAACTCCCAATCGAGTTTGAATTGTTTCTGAAGGCGAAGACGAGTCTCGTTCTCAGAATGGAAGGTCGGGAAAGTCGGATTTCGCGCGAAGCGGGTCAGGACAAATGCAGCAACCGTACAATCCGCGCAACACAAGAGACAATAGTGCGTAACAATAGCGGGCGCGGGCGTGCGTTTAGTATAACGGGCGTGCTTGGGCGAGTGGGTTAAACGGGACGAGCGTCAGAATGAGGTGCGACGTTGCGAGAGATACACCAGCCGAGAGGAATATACGGGAATTCTCATATGGAAATTTAGGACATTCAGGGAATTCGTTCACTGAGGCGGCCGACGTGTTGCAAGTCATGCCTGGGTAACTGTTTAATTGAGCAACGTCCGATTGATATCAGACGGCACGTGACTGGTTCCGAAAAAAAAATAAAGTGAAAGGACATTATCTCAAACACGATTAATTCGCCTCACCGAAAACGAATCTAGACAGTCTATTAAATGTATACTTGAGATTCTGATACTTTCACGTATACTCATTATAAAGTTTCACGTACAGATAAAATCCTTAACGTTCATTGATATCGCTACACCGGTTCTGTCTTGTAAAATTAAAGATTCGAATTTCATTTTGTGAAATACAAACACGGTTTCATTCTCTCTGTAGAATTTAGAACTCGAGAGAGAGGACAAACAGGTTTTTTTTCTATAAAACTATGCTTTTATTTGATTTCTTTTTGTAACAGTTCAAAGCGAATTTTTGTATAGTGTCATTCAATACGCTGCAACACCGTGAAAATAGAGAAAGAGTTGTTCAAAAATACTTTTTCCTGAACCAGACACACGTGAAACACAGAAAGGGATCAGATCAATACAGGGATGGGAGGTATGAAAAACATACGCAGGACATTTGATTTAGCATAAGATTCCACCCTCAGTCGGGGGCTATCCGTTACCTAGGCTCTTCCAGATACTCGTAGAGCCGTTCGCCAGGTCCGATCGTGGTTTCATTACCCACCAGGTAATTAACCAAGCCGCGCTGCAAGTCCTCTAGTCTTCTTTGATGCACGATTCATCGCGTTGCGAGTGCAAAATAAATTCAAAATAAAAACAAAAATCATGCAGTGTAAGAAAATCATCAGAAGAGGCACTGGATTAATACACAACGCGGGCAAACGAACCTGCGCTGGCTATGTGTTAACAGAAAACACAGAAATATATAGAAATTAAAAGAAAAAAAGCGATTTTGCAAAGATTTGTCTTACGATACTCAGAGATATTTTTCTTCTTATAAAAAAATTGTGTGAATTAAAATCAGAGTGAAACAGAACGAAGTTCAAAGAGATTGCTGGCTTTTTTCAACATATTTAACAATGTTTTATAATTTCCTTGTTTTATAATTTCCACGAACACTTTCTATACAAAAATTATGCATTTTGTAGGTTGTCTCAGTGTACAAATCCATTCTTAGGATGCGTCCAGACTATCGAGCCGAAATGCCGAGTCTGCGTCCACATTCAAAGATCCTACATCCACATTAAATAAATATAGATTCACATCAAATCTTTGAATATGGATGCAGATAAAGAAGAAGCATAACACATAACATATAAGATATAAGAAATTCAACCAATCAGAATTCTTTATTTCAAAAGATAGGAAAAGAAGGAAACGAAGGACTTTGACTAGTACATTTTCTTATGCATTATGTTATACGTTATGCAAGAGTCTGTGCTCCCCGCTTCAACTTGTGGTTCGATGTTCGGCTTGATAATTTGAACGAACCCTAAGAATGCTAACATTAGCATTCTAAGGCCCGATTTTACAATATATGATTATCTAAAGATTAAAAGTAACCGGGAAATTCATGAATAAATTTCATTGAAGAATCTGTTAGCAACCTTTAATCTTTAGGTAACCATATATTGTGAAAATGGGCCTAAGTGATTCTAAGAATAGATTTGAACACGAAAATAACCCGTGGAACGCATAATTTCTATACATTTAATAACTACGATTTCTAGTTTGTCTTACTCAATAGAATCTCAAAAAATATTATTATGTTTTACTTGCCGAATTGTCTGCTTGAAAAGTAAGTGATTGCAATAAAAAAAACTTACCGTCGCGTCGCAAACGGTTGCAGCGATGCGAGCGGCGGAGCATGAGTGTACATGGCGATCAGCAGGACACCGGTCATCAGGACGAGGAAGAGGAGGATCCTCCTCATCCATCCGCTGGGCATGCTACCCACCATTCTGACGAGTCTGCAAATAAACCGAAACAAATATCATACAGATGTGGTTGCAAATAGTCACGAACGCGTTGTGTCAACCGGGACAATGGTAACAAGTCCCTCGTGTCTGCAGATCGTTTATCGATTACCATTTCAAATTTCAATAAACCAGCGAACAAGATTAGCAATATGCGGGATCCGTTATTTTTAGTACTAAATGTAATCGTTTGACGTTTCTTGTTTTGACAAAGTTTGACACCAGTTAAAAGTTCGACATGAATCTTTAATAGACAGGTGGTTTAAAGATACTCAAGTTGATACAAAGGGTATTTAAAAAACTTAAAAACTTCAATTTTATATTTTTTACTAATATTTATGTTATAGTTAAATTTATATTAGTTAGAAAATAGAAAAATGTGTAAAAATAATGAATTGAAAGACTTCTTCTGGACATCCGGGCTTTTCATTTTCCTCTTTTTCAGAAGATTTTAAAGGAAATTATATCTGGGATATTGTAGCCGTCCCACTTAGCTACTTAAAAGTTAAATTTAAATCACAGGCACGCGTTCTTACTTCCGAGATTCAGAGATTGTCTCTTTTACGTTTTATCTTTCTGCACTTCCTACTGTGATTGTGACAAGGAGATAAAATGGTCACATTTACTATTAAACGCATAACAAGAAGATATAGATGCGCGTTTCTACCACGAGTATCCAGATGGTAACATACAAGAGATAAGAGCGTGATTTACGTGGAAAGCACGTCTGCATAAAGACACGGCACATATATATCTCGAGATTAGACAGCGAGCGACCGAAAGGAAACGCGTTTCCCGCGTACTTCCGGCGATTCTCCTGGAACAAGGGAAACGTTGTTTCTCTGTCCCGCTTCTTCTCATGAGACCGAATGAAAATGAGGAGAAACTACGGCGAAAGTGTTTTCGAACATAAATGCACGCGCATAAAAGCATCGCTTCCGCTTTATGATCCCATGAGGATTTATGGATCTTTGCCAGGCGTCGTCTATACGATATTACGTAACATTTCCATCAGAAAAACTGAGCAAATCTTCGTTCTTCGCGATCTGATCTATCGAGACGCATCCGACAGAGTTCGATTTATCGCCAATGTAAATATATACAGCGAAGAAAATTCGCCTGGACATGAAATATCTCGTATTTCCGGCGATAGATCGAATTAAATTGTAAATATAACATTAATAGGGATTAATTGTTGTTTATAAGCAACATTAAAAAATTTCACATTAATTACGTAATAATATAATGAAACAATTAATAATAAATTATTAATAATAAATTATTGTTTGTATAAATTATTAAATAAATTATTAAATACAATAAATATATGCCATTTAATAAATAACCAATTTTAAATGTTACAAATTTGTATAATTTATAATGCAAGAAAAAAAACAACTTTTTTTTAACTTTTTTAGAGCGCTGAATTCGAATCTACAACCAGAAAAATTTCATCAGATCGAATTTTTAAAATATAAAATGTTATTGTTAAAATATACAGCATATCAATTTTTTAAGATTTCAGCATTTCTTTCCGAACAATTTTGATGCGACAAATGATAAATGGAAATAGAATTTGATAATATTGAGAAATATTATGGAGACAAAAATATGCTAGACAAATACTACTAAACTTTAATGCGTGAAATCGAGAGAGCCAAATAAAAACAAAAATTAAACACTCAACAATTCTAATTTATTTTGTAATTTTAATAAAATTTCACTATATATTGGAAAAAAATGTCTTTTCTTGTATCTTAAAAATCGTGTGTCTGATGGAAATATTTCAATGGCAGATTCGTGTTTAGCGTCGAAGACTGTTCTAGAAACAGTCTTTACTCTTACACAAAATTTCATAAACTAAAGTTATTATTGATAAGATCGTTCGTTATCTCTTCTTATATACAGAAAAACGCGCGATCCAATATTTCAAAGATAAAAAAAAATCTTCCAATTGAGGACAATGTTTTTTTTAGACTCATCCTCGTCACGTCGTAAAAAGGAACGAACGTCATCAAGTGTCGCTACTTATCGCAGTGAGTCTAAGGGCCACCTGTCGAATTGTACAGAAATACACCTTGGACGCCTAGGCGAGGTCTAAGCTTAGCTCGTTCGCCTCTCGAAATGTACCGCAGTCTAGACGGAACGTGCGTTCTGATTACTACACAAACAACACTTGGCACCTCTCGGCTGCTTATACTCCGAGAATAGGTACTTTGAGTTTCGATCCCGCCGCCTCGCAAATGAATCATAATATCCTATGCTAATTTATTCCACTGTAATCAAGACCCTAACGTCGAGTTATGGCAGTGTGGGAAAAACAACATCAACCGCAGCGTTTTCGTGCGCTGTTATTTTTCATTCCTCGTGCATACTCGACGTGTTTTGCATTCAGGCGGCTCTAATGACATTCATACACGAAGCCAAGGCGGCTAAGCGAAATAGAACAGTACACAACCCGAAAAAATCGATTGCAGGTAGCGGCAGATTATTCGATATCAAATGAGAATTCTGGATCGAGATTGATCAAATAATTCATAATGCATAAAAAAAGAAATAAAGTACCACATATTTGCCACATATCATATTATATACTTTCTTAAAATAGCATTTATCGCCTTAAATAATTTAATATAAAAATTAAACATTAAACAACATGAAAACTGAAAACGGTATGTGTTAAAATATTAAATAGATTTTCAAAATAGATCAAAAAATTTTTAATCTATTTTAGACATTAACTTCAATGTATTTAAAAAGATAAAATATATACCATAAAAGTTTTGTCTCCTTTTAAAATATTAGCCAACCAATAAAAATTATATTAATAACTATAGTTAGTTCATAATTTCGATAAAAAAATTGCATATGACAGGTAATTTTACATTTCGCTAAATTACAAACAAGATTTAATTCCATTATTTTATATAATTATTTTATATAATATTTATTATAAATTTAACTGCAATTTAAACGATTAAAGAACTGCATTAACAAAGACAGAATTTCAATTTTTTGCAATTTGATTTCTTTTCTTACAAACTTTTCTTTCCGTAAACAGAATTTGATCGACGACGCAAAGAACTTAAACGACGCACATACGGATCTATCAATTTCCACATCAAGAAGCTAATTTCGCAGAGATCCGATCGAACCTCAACACGACACTTTGCTCAGATAAAATACTATACCATCGTGATACCTATGTGGCGACATCGGGCCGCAGCGAGAGACTGGCGATCAGACACCACACCACGCCACATCGAACCACGTTGCGCGCAGCCAGTTGGCCGAAATTCACCCTCGCGCGATTAGGCGAGCGGGTGGTTTAACATTACCGCCTAGCCGATAGAAAGATGGTGTAAGGCCTTCTTCCTATCTCTCTTTCTCTTTCTGCGAGGATAATGGCGAAAGAGAGGTGGCAGTGAGAGTGGGTTATAAATCGAGCGAGGGTAGGTCGAGGGAGCATGACGCGACAGGAACGACGAAGTCGACGAGGATGGTGGGAGCGACGGTGGCGGTGGCGGCGACGGCGTCGTTGCTGCCTCGTGCCTCCAGCACACGTGAACTATACCTAAATGCCGTGCCTCGCCGCGAATCGCATGGCGTAGCCAAGCAACGCGTGTGCCATGACCGTCGCCGCCGATAGTCTCCGGCGAAACGGTACTAAGAACGGACCGGGGAGATTCGCCCGACGCGAAGAGCGGGACCGTCGTCGACGTGCACGACGTCGTCCACCGTCGCCGTCGTCGCGGTGCTCTTTGAACGGGAGGAAGGCCGAACGAACGAACGAACGGATGGACGGGCAAGCCGACACCGGTCAGGATTGTCATCGATCGCCAGGAGAAACGGTATCGCAGGTATTCGGCGGGCGAGTTCGCGATCGACCGAGTCAGCCAAACCCCGTTGTTATACACTGAGAAAAAGGTCGGTCTCTCACTTGCCAAATTGACACCTGTCACGGTATCTATAAGGTATCAAATGAAATTGAAGGGCGCGGTGTAACTGACATTTGCGGGAATTTATCTGTCGGAAAAACCCGGAAAAATTTATTTCAATTCCGAGACACACAATTTCGACAGATTATTTGAAAATGACTTCAAACGATTTTACATCACGCTCTGTTATTAACATCGTCGGTTTCATTGGTGAATAAATAAATTAATAAAGCATGCAATATACGACATAATGTATTAAATTGTTATATATTTTGCTATGTATTTTAGTCTCGCTTCCGTTCATTCATCAAATTAATAATATCAATAATTTCATTTATTTAACAGTAATTTCGTTTTTTTGAAAAATATGAACATTAAGTTGAGGACAAAAGTACATGGAATATTAAATAGCAGATAGGATTGATAGAAGCAATTAGAATCGATAGGATCATTTCGTGAGTGGAGATATCTAGTTTTAAAATAAACTTTGAATTAGGCAGAACGATCAGATAATGAAATTCGAGAATATTCAGATAATATCAAATGGGCACGATTTGCTGTCACCCTGAACAGCCTGAACGTAAAAGCCGCAAAGGTCACATTTTGCACGCTTGAAGCACCGCTATTAATATTCGGACAACGCCATATATCATTACTTGTTTCATTTCATTACGCTTCAATCAAATGTAAACAACTTCGCGCGTTCCACTTTAATCTAGACACGAGTTAACGAGATCGCCAACGGCGATCACCGTGGATCAATAGCAACAACTGGTATTCGATCGTTCCCGTTAATGATTCTTGCGAAAGTTCGCGAACGGTTATACTCTTGATTTAACACTAAGATAGCTGACGAAATCTTGCTAGAATTGTCGAGCTGTCAATTTGATAATTTCTCCTATCCTTATTTTCGGTTAATAAAAATTTCTGTTATTATATTATTTATATTATTATATTAATATATCTTTCATTATATTATTTATTATTAGAATTTTTATTATTAAAAATTTATATTATTAAAATTATGTATTATATTCAGATATTTTCAATATTCCGTACTGTATATTTAATATAAAGTAATAATAATAATAAAATTAAAATGATAGCGAAGCTAAAATGGCATTGTCGTCGGTTCTGGTGTTAATCACGAACGGATAAAAGCGACTCATGAAATATACACACCTCGCTCTCCTCCTCGCCATATCAGATAAACAATTATTATCCAGTTGCTACCATGAAACATCGCACAGTAATGATCACCCAAGTCGCCTACACGCACGACGTCCCGTGTCTCCGCTTCCACCACGAAGATCTTAAATTATTTCCTCGTACACCGGTCACCAACAATCGCGATAGATTACAAAATAATATGCTGCCGCACGTTTCGCGACAAGTCATCGAGTTTCAAGGATCCTCCATACCGACATTAATAAACGTCGCTACATTCCTGGTCACGACAGTACTAATTTTTGCGCTATAAAATTTCGTCCGGTGATGACGTTCGATGTCGGCGGACGCAAAAACACAACTGGCACCGTTACTTCGCTCTGCGGTAACATATATCAGCGACTTTACTGCAAAACATCGTTAGCAATAAAAATGAGTAGGGCTGATTTCATCTATATATCCGGAAACACAATAATCGGAAGACTAGTATCATTTAGTGTCGTGATAACTCTTATCGCTAATAATACTATAACTATATACTTTAATATGCGAGGGGAGTTTATTAATACATTACGAAATATTACAGAAAGGTTGAGTCTTATGAACAAAGAAATATTAGAAACAAGAATAAATAAGAGAGAGAGAGAGAGAGAAATTTATCGTAAAATAAAGATTAAACGTAAAATGGATGAAAATAAATCATGACATTTGATATGTCTCTTATTTATATTCATTGGATATTATGTTTAATCTTTATTTCTAATTTTATTGATTCCTCTAATATTTAATATTTATTCCTGTTCCTAATGTTCCCTCCATTATACGCAGAGCAAATAATAGTGCCCAGATATGAATAAATAAAAAAACAGAAAGTCATTAATTTAAAATCATTCACATCAGCAGTGAAATGGAAACATAAAATAAATGGAAAACCCAAATGTCAATGTGTTTTCAATTGCTGAATAATGACAAGATAAGATAATAATTGGCGCGATATATGTCAGTTTCTGAAATTAATTAGGCGCCGCTCTCATCAGTTTAATGGAAAGCTTGTAAAGCACACATACAGCGATATTAAGTTAATTTAAGAGAAATATATGATATTTTTAGTGCTCATTTATTTCTTTTTCCAATAACTCAAAGTAAAACATTCTTTCCGTAACATTCATAACGTTCCATGAGCAAAAACGTCTCATTAACACTTTCATTAAATATTATTAAACAATTTTTTATGATATTCTAATTTTCTTTATAAATCTATTATCTTTTTACAAGCTTTATAAAAAATTATAAAACGAAAATATCTTTTCATATAAAAGAAATAAATGAAAATTATTCAGACGATTTAAATTCGAACGCGAGAGAGATTTTTTCCTAAATTAAATCTTGAAAAACGGGAAAAACGAATCTTGTCCCTTAAGTAAAAGCTGCTTTTAGTAATCGAGTAAAACTCGATTACAAAAACAGCTTTCGCGCTAACGTATTTTCGATCCACGAATCCTTCCATCATATGCACACGAAAAAAATTGTTTCGCTAAAGTATCTAAAAATTTAGCTAGATAAAAAATAATTTTGTTAGGTCCTGTCCCACTAATGTAGAGATTAACTTTAATCTCGATTTTACTTAATATTTATCTTTTTTTTTAATTTCAATTATTAATTTTTCTAATTCATAAAATTAGAAAAAGAGTAGGATTGAACCGAGAAAAAAGTAAAGTTAATCTTACATTGATGGAATTGGATCTTAGACCATCAAAAAGTAATTATTTATGTAGGACACTCAAGCTGATTGATCAGAATGTTAAATCTTTTGCTCAGCATGCTTAAGCGTTCTGCATAATTATTTTGATAATCTAACAAAATTATTTTCAAGTCTGTATCTTACTAAATTTCTACACGCTGCAGCAAAATCATTTCTCTCTATGTATTCGCGCACAGAGCGATGTATAATCCAACAATGGCGTTGCATTTCAACTTGCCGCTTGACCTTCGCGTTGCACTTTCCAATCTCTGATCAATATTTATCTCAGGTCCTCAAATTTGTCGACCGCTATAATCGCAATAACATTTAGAGCTCTTTCCGCTTCATTGGATCTCAAGAGCTTTTGTTCCCGAAGAATACATTATTATCCTGCGATCGACTTTGGCCGGGTCGCGAGTCACGAGCATCGAGCTGAGAGCGTTCGATACGAGAAATGGGGAAAAAAAGGCCGACGTAGTTTTACGTGGCAAACCCACCCAGGCACATACGATCGGCGAAGGCACCTAGAACGGTTCTATATATAGAACACGTAAGCCATATATGGCGTACACATATGTCACGTGCCTTCGATGCGTCCTTTAGTCGATACACGCGAAATCACGCAGAATATGCTCGATGTCGGACCGCTAACGAGTTAAATAATTTCTCTCAAAGCGCGATCTCATTTGTTCAAAATTTCAGATTCATGAGATTTGAGAATATCCGACGCCGTCCAACTAATTACGAGATAAATGTTTAATCACGTGTGACGTTAAGTAAAAAAAACATTTACAGCACCGTTTTTATAGTGCATCGCAATGTGATAATTTTATTTATATCGTGAATTCTTGAAAGATAATTTTGTTTATTTTACAAACCAATTTAAGATCAAATTAAATGGTAATCTAATTTGAAGTGAAAACATTTTAATAATATTTTCATACAATATATATATATATATATATATATATATATGAACAACAATAATTTTATTTATATTTGGAAAGTTGAAAATTTTGTTGAATTGATTTATTAATTGATTTTTTCGAAAGTGAATTAATAAGTATCCAAGAAGAACTTTTTAATAACGTGCGGTTTTAATAATAACGATAACAATGAGTAATGATCTATATTATAGTTTTCAAATTATGAGTTTGTATTTAAATCAATTTTAATGAATGAGATCGAATATCAACAAAGAAATTTCAATAATAAGTGCGACGTACCACGATAACAAAGACTTACATATAACTCAGAAAGTGCTCGTACTGAATTAATTCAAGTAATCTGATCCATCTCCATCTCTCGCGACTAATCGGTTTAATTAAAAACGTTAATTAAAAGCGATGAGGCAATTATAGTCGGACGAGCTCTACGCCTCAAATATATATTATTGTATACATTGGGAACAGCGTACGTACGATGGATTTCATGCTCGCACGTAGAAATCGAGAAACCCGTAAGACTTTTAAATTTTTCATGCCGAGAATGGAGAGATACCATTAAGTCTGGTTGAATTTGATCGTGTGCATTCAAGGTAAGCGTGATTTCACTGCATTCCGATAAATGTATCGAAATTATTCGCCATTGATTTCGCCAGTTAAATTTGCGCCGGCATTTTGACCGAGGTCAAAATTTATTAGCGAGTTAACTAGGCGTGCATAATTTTCGTTACGTACTTACAACGATGACGGGAACTAATTGGAGCACCAGCAATATGACAACTCCAATTAGCAAACTGCAGACAGTGCAAACACGCGGTTTCCCGCAGTTATCTGTAGCCTCCCACATTGCCCCAGGGTAATGAAAACTTGGGCTGTCGAACTTCGAATCTACCGGGAGATACTTTCCGGATAAGCAAGAATCCCTGGATCTTGATCAGAAACTTTTGATCTTATAGGTAAATAGATGTATGTGGAAAGTGCTTAAAAAAAAAAAAAAAAAAAAAAAAAAAAAATTTTTCCAAGCTTCAAAGCAAAAAAAGTTTAAATTATAAAAAAATGGAAAAATTAAAGGAATTCTTAAAGCCGGAAAGACATTCCCAAGAACAACGACCTCTTTCCCGCA
>Ga0157363_1002680_pt1 | contig 15805 bp, 9 predicted proteins | sample AttsexASBM1_FD_111477 | JGI IMG/M metagenome (GOLD analysis project Ga0157363, IMG submission 111477) | Fungus gardens microbial communities from leaf cutter ant in Ribeirão Preto, State of São Paulo, Brazil - Atta sexdens ASBM1 | ecosystem: Host-associated > Fungi > Mycelium > Unclassified ...
AGAAACTATCAATTAAGAAATATTCTAATGTCACTATTCAAATTGCTTTTTCCTAAAAATAAATGATAAAATATGAAAATATTCTAGAAAATAGAAATAAAAAATAAAAAATAAAAACAACAAAAAATAACAAAAAAAAAAATATCAAAAAACTAAAATCAACAAAAAGAATAAAAATTTAAAAATAAAGAATAAAAAAAACAAAGAGCATTCAATTTTATATTAAAAAATTATATTTCATTTTCAAACTAGCCTTTCATACTCACTAATGACAAGCAAAAAGAGCTTGTTGCGACGAGAAAGCCTAAAAATTGACGACCTTACAGTTCGGCAATTTCAGTTAGCCTACGGGGGGCTATTATTAGAGTCTTTATTCATCAAATTCAAGCAATATGAACGAAATCCATTAAACTTCGCAAAATGAGTGACTGATTTGGCATGGAATGCTCCATATATGAGCTGCTTTCCTTTTAGGTGACACAATCGATATTCAATCTTTGTTATTTGTTGATGTCAAAAAAGATAAAACGATATTAGTGTCTCCTAAGAAGAAAACAATTATAGTTGCGACTGCAATATATTAATTTAGTGGAAGAAATGCGAAGGAATTAACCAAGGCAGGTAGAAAATATATATAGTTTATTGATATCCCCAATTGAAGACGACGTGCACTCCACATCTACGCATGCGTGAAAAAAATTTGTGGATACAAAAATTTTGATTATTACTAATCTGATTTGTATACGCGATCGTTTAATCGTCTGCTCGAAAATTTTACGTTTCTTTCTGTCGTGACACCTCACCTTAGTAACTCTAATTACGTAATTGAGTGGTGGGATCCGTGAGAGGAACGTAAGAGACTTGCATCAGCTTCTTCTTTGTGATCGCCCCGTCTGTGCTTTTGTCCACCTGCAGCAGGTCTTGTAACCTTTGGAAACCTTTTATGGCCACGACTGGGCAGATTAGTCGACCTCCGGGAGCTAGTTGGTCAATCAGCTACAAAAATTACATTTCATTTATACATGTATTCTACAGCTATGTTCCGTTATTTATTGCGAGTACTGAAAACCTATAGTGTACGGTTTACGTTTACAATACAATTTTTAATGCATAAAGATAAGAGCATACAAAAATTTAATGCATAAAAAAATGAATCAAAGTCCTTCATTTCTTTTCTTTCCATGAAATAAAAAAACTTTGTAGTTAATTCTTTTTTGCTTTATGCATTGTACACATGAAGAATAGAGAGAAGAACTAGGCTTTCAGAAAAATGTGACCAAAATCAGATTTCTGAATTAGTATTAGTAATTGGCACCGACGAGATACTATTAAAGACTGTCGAAGATCCTGAGCAAATTTTCGTCAATAAGACCTCGGGAGGTTCAGGAATAAGACCGGAAAATCGCTATAAACAATTACAAACGATTCTAAGGAAGATGTCGCAAATGGATTTGAGGTATCTCAAAAATTGGCTAAATTACGTAACTTATTTAGCGTAAATTTTTTGTAATTTTTAAACGGCTCGACTACAAATGACAGAAAATCATTACAAACACGAATTCTGAATCAAAATATATTAACAATCTTTTTACCTTAAAGTCATTGACTTTGATGAGTCATTTTTAAAAAATTATATATTTTTTAATATGTGGAATTACAAACGAAATACTATCCTTTTTTTTTATAAAAAATTTAATTTATAAAAAGTCAGAATTTAATTTATAAAATGTCAGGTTCACAAAGTTATCAAGTCGAATATGAAAAGAATATTTGACTGTAAATAGTCAATTTAATCACAATCATTTATAACTATGTTACGGCCTATCGTAGAATAGGCATTACACTTTAAAATCTCACTATACATCTCGCCGCTTAAGTCTAGGCCACAATCTTGCTTTAAGAGACTGTAAGCTGTCCCAGTCCACCAAATAGTTGATTATTTTTTTCATATTCGACTGTGATTGATCAATTTATTACAACTTTATAATTTATAGCCTTTTAAAACAAAAAATTTAGACTCGTGAACGTACTCGTGAACAGTACTCGTAATGAATAATGGAACGCAACTTTATTTTTTTTTTCTTAAACAGCATATTGATAGTTCATCGTTCATGCTCACCGTCTCCGGTAAAGTTTCGGCCGCTGCTCCAACGTGTATAGCGTTGTAAGGGCCGTCAGCAGGATGTCCCAATCTGCCGTCTCCCACTAGGCGCATTCATAATGACCTGTTGTTAGTCGGCAGTCTTTATCTTTTACCTTTACAGCAAAGCCACACAGTTGGTGGACAGTGTTCCGTTCGACTCTTCACGGCAACGTACATACCTACTCCACGTGGATAGATCACGGGTTCTTTTATTCGGACTATGCATACATGTAATACTTCTTGAACGTTTTCTCTCATCGTGCAATGAGCTTTGCACGAAAATTCATGATAATCAGACGTAAAGGAAAGGCATAACATTGACGAGAGAAGGAGCTTCGACTGTCTGAGTGAAAGGACTACTAGGGACAATAACAGAAGGGACTATAACGTTAACGGAGTACCGAGAGCTTACCCACAAATTTGATGCGGTCTTCCTTGAGGAAGTGCGAATTGTCCTCGCGAACGTTCCTAGTGGAGATCTCTATGAGTTCGGGAATATGCTCGATGCCTACTACGCGTCCGCCTGAGCCTACCAGGAACGCCATGCAGGCAGATAGATAACCCGAGCCTGAGCCGACGTCAAGTGCCTTGGCGCCGTCGAAGAGTTGATCAGAGAGGATAGACAATGCGTACGCATGCTGCAAGAAATATGGACATAATTTATCAAACCATTACCAAATAGATTAAATCTTAAGAAATATATATCATCTTCAATGATAATTTTCTGTGCGATACGTTAATATCTTTGTTTGAAAAGTCTGCAGTCATCAAATATATGTTTAACACAAAATAACATAAAAATAAAATAAAAGGTTACACTTTGATAACCCCATTTCAAGTCATATGATCAATGATAAATAAACAAAATCTTATTAACATCTTTCTATATAGATACTCATTTATAATATTTAAGTGTGTAATTAACTTTACTTAACAAATTAGAAAGGAATCGACGCCAAGCAGCATCACAACAAATTTGTTCCCAGTTTTATGTTTAGTTTGAAATTACATAAGAATTATATTAATAGTTTATATTATGTGTTTAAATTATTAATTATATATTTTCTTAAATATTCTAGTAAATGCCCAAAATAAAAGTAACATAACATCAATTATATAATTTTATACTTTTTAAACAATGAAACTATTATGTGCAACTATTATGTGCAACATTTGCGTTAAATTTATATTGCTGAATGTGAAATTATAACAATGATGTTATCTTACTTCGTTTATTAGAATGTTTAAACAGTTGTGAAATATATTTCTTGTATTTGTATCACACTTTGTGTAAACAAATAAATGCTATGATAAGCCATCGAATCGTGTAAACAAGTAAACGTTGAAATGAACCATTTTATTCATTATACAAACATGTATTTTATTAACTTAATATTATTCAATATAAAATTATAATATTGATATTATGTTATTTTTAGTTAGCGTTTACTAAGATATTTTCACAGCTATATATTTTTTCTATTTATATCATATTTTATATAAGCAAAATGATTCATACAAACTTATTCATACAAATATCAGCTTCATAAGACATAAAACAAATAAAATATACATTTACCATATGCGGTGCACTGATAGTCACGTTGTAACCAATTCTTCTGGGACGATCGAGGTAAGGATCCGGTTCGTGGCAGTATTTTGCTCTGTCAACAGCGAGCATAGCGGCTTCTGCTCTGTCCGTTGCCAGTATACCAGCATCTGCGAATAATCTGTCCCTAATTACCGTACAAAGCGAACAATTGTAATTCTAACGAATAGTAGATTTCGTTGCAATAATTAAATCCGTCCTTCCTATGCATCGATCCTGCGACGATTGCAGGGGTCATTTACCTTTCAGCTTCGTCACCATCTCTTGGTTCGTAGTGCCATTGCAGTGCCATGCCATGCTTCGCAGGCTGTCCCTTGCAATCCACCGGGAAGAGCCTCGTATCGCAGCCGAGAAAATCTGCCTTACATCATAAAACAATACACAGATGATCATGAATGACAACAGAGATGACGCATGATGACGTTTGCCGACGATCGATTTTATTCAGGCCGCTTAATTTCTGGCGACAATAAACGCTCAACGAAAAATGTTTGAAAAAAGCGGCGGATAAAAAAAACGTACCTTGAAAATTTCAGGGCAGCCTCATTTATCGCGAAACGTCCTCATCAGTCCTCATTCCTCCTCTCGTGCCTAATATGGCCGTGATGACACAAGTGGCGACCTTAAGGGAGAATCGTTGGTGAGAGAAGCAGCAGGGAAAGGAGGGAATTAAACAGCTGATGCGGCTATCGATTTGCCTCTCGCCCGCGAAATTGGAACGCGGATTTAAATTTGCGAACCTTTCCAAAACGCGTTAAACTCCGAAATGAAGATTTTTATAATTATAAATATATTAATGTGAGATAAGTTATTGATGTCAATTTTCTTAATCTTAGAATTCGCGGGGAAGCAGCCGACGGATGAAGAGAGGAGGAAACTCAGGAATCGTCAATACAATATTAACTCTTAATAATACAGCACCCTTTTATCTTAATAATTTAGCACCCTTAATATACGTTAATATAATAAATACACGTTTTTAGCACCCTTAATACACACGCTCATTCGTATCTTGGCTTAATTTTCATCACTTTTACAAGTATATATATATATATATATATAAATTATTAAACAATTTTTACATATATTTTGTCATCTTTAGAAAGTATTTGTGCAGGTATATTCATAACAAATTATAGATAAATTATAGATAATTATTGTAACTAAATATAATTAACGAAAAATGTACTATTTCAGATAAATATATAAAACTCTGAAATAAAAATATTTAAAGGAAAAGTATGATTCAGATTATCTTAAAATTGATATTCCAATAAACTACAAGAAAAAAAAATAGTTCAAGTATCGGCTGTCCAAAAAGTTTAGTTATCAAGTAATTTGAAAAAGATGTTTTTTTTAATATGCATGATCGAATAGCTATAAATTAAAGATATATTGCATTTACATTTTAAAACAATGGATTTTATTATTACTATCGTATTAAAAAAACTTATAATTTATTAGAAAAATGTTCTTTATAACATTATAGACAACATAATATATAATATTACAGACAACATTTAAAACAAAGATAACAATCGCATTTATTAAGGACAAATATGTTGGTTTAGGGTTAAATTCTTTTTTTAATAATTCGCGAAATATTCTCGCAATACAACCGAGAATTAGTTGAAAATAAAGAAAAAAATAAAAATTTTTTATTTACAGAAAATGTACACTCTGTACACACCTTGGGTCATTTGTGACCCAGAGATGAACTTCGAAGTTATGCCAGTTAAAGGATACGCACGAATTGAGGCAGACAACGCACAAAACTTGTTCTTTAGATGCCAAATTTTTTTAAAAAAATAGAAAAAAGATCAGAAATTTGGTAAATGTAACAAAAAATCTGGATTGTTTATTTTCCATCAGAATTCCAGTTAATTTAATTCAACATTTTTCTCCGTATACATTTTATTTTGCTAATTTTATTTATGTATAGCTATATGCACTACAACATGTATGTCTAATAAAATCTTTACGATGTCTCCTATATGTCTTTTCGACATGCACGTTATCTAATTGTAAATAGTGTAATGTAGGATAAAATTTGTTATAAGATGAAATTCTATAATTTGCTATAAAAAAGGAGATTTTTAATATAAAATCAATTCATGATCCGATAGACAATCTTAAAGTTTTATATTATAGAAAAAAATATAAATATCAAATTTTATATTTAAGATCTCGCCTCCAAATCTGATTTTGAATGACGTCAAGATTTCATCAGGTTAATAAGGTAATAATAGTATAACTTCTCGAGATAATACCTTTATAGGCGAGTTTACCTCCGTTTTCAGTTTACTAACCGACCAATCAACATTGAAGTGGCTGAAAATTTAATTCGATTCCTTATATTATTTTGCAGAAAAAACATACTTTTTTTATGTGATTGTTGATGGAGATGTTACAAGGCACTAAGCAGATACGCTTCAGCGTAGGAGTTTGAAGGTAAACCGCTCACTTCTAGGACGATTTTACATATATGTATAAAACCATAATGATCAATTAGATGTTTAAAACGACATTCAAACATTGGACGCGATTTTAATTCAGCAACAATGACTCGGGAATTTCGTTCTCCAATTTCGCTTCAAACATCTGATCAATTCTTTACGATTGGCTTTAACACGTATCGAACGCGATGTATCGACGCGCAGGATCTGAATTGAAAGATGTTTCGGCGAATCTTCAATAAAAAAAAATAAAATAAAATAAATTTTTAAGGAAAATATTCTCGAATGGAAGAGATTACAAGGAAACCTCGAATACTTACAGGACGCGTTTCACTTAACGTTCGCAACGTTTGCGAGCATCATTTCATCCTTATCGTTTTCAAACAAGTTATCGTTATTAAACAAGGATGAAATGATGGTCGCGGCGAACGTTAGTGGAATGCATCTACGTCACCGCTTGACATTAAAAGTTGCACGTATTATTATATACGTAACAAACGCAAACATAGATACACAATTCCACACTAAAATTAGCTTGCTGCAAATCATAATTTTATCAATTTTAGTCATAATTTTATCAATTAATCACAGTGTTGGATAACAATGGTAAATTAAGTCTTTCTCAGCGAGATGCTACGGCAATAAATCATGGCGGTACATTCTCGCTTGCACAATGATTTATATAATAAGAGACACAAGATAAAGGAAATTTCTTCTCCAGCGAATCCATTTCTCTGTGTAAAAGAATAAAATTTCACATTATGATACCCGTTAAGCATATATAATAAATCAACAATGGTATCTCTTGATATCTTTAAAAAGAATTTTTAATTATAACAATTCGATGTCAATGTCTATCTACCTTATCACATAGCCCGTATAAATTATGCATAATAGATAATAAATGCTATGGATAAAATAGAACCATATATTCTATTCTATTGTATAATAGATAAGTAATAAATATAAATATGAAGGCTATAGGAGTCAATGCTTTTAAACATGCAATAATTTTAATAATAAATTAATAATTTAGATTAAAATTAAAAATTAGATTAAAAAATTGGATTAAAAAATTGGAACGTTTTAACTCAACTTTGAGCCATCTTCAGCCTATAAACATAATCACTTTAAACAAGCCATTAATTTTAAATATTGTATCGCAAATCAATAACTTCAAATTTTCAAATCTCCAAAAAAATAGAATCTAAAATTTAAGTAAAAAAACATATTTTTTTAAACCTGAAGTACGATCTCAAGAAATCATAATTATTTCATTGAGACTGCATAAATTTTAATATTATCTAAGATCAAATTTAAGTATAAGATCGGATTGTTCATAATTCAATAAATTAATATAAAGTTTTATTTGAATTTAATTAATATAAAATCTTATTTAAGATTAAGATTGTATTCCAATAATAAAATGATAAAATGGTTCTACGATATAGCACAAGAAGCGGATATTTATTAAAATTTATTTAGACACGTATTTTTGACATTTTTGGAGTCTTTAATATTTGTCAGGCTGAGATTTCAGGTTACATCGATTACATCTATCAAAATTTAATACTCTTCTTTAAGTCGATAGATCTGATAAATGGAATATTTGCTGTGTACACAGAATACATGTGTGCCTATTATTTATGTGTCTTCATTAACGAATGACATCTAGATAAGAATGCCCCTTCTTGGCAAGAATTTTTTCGTAAATAGTGATCGTTATAAACCGAATTACAGTTCGTATACAGCATATTGAATTACGCTCGTCGAGTGTAAAACAAGCATTCTGTTTATATCAATGCATTGGTACTTCATAAATTTATTCCTAATCAACCCTTGGCTCGAAGCCGACAATAATTACGGAATTATTAGTGCGGTCGTTCTTATTTGAAAAAACGTGCAATGGAGAAGTGCGATAATCTGAAGGAGCCAGTGAAGGAGTCAGGGAAGTTGCGGCAATTCCTTGCCACGATAATCAGTAAGTTGGAAAGAAGAAAGAATCTCTTTTCTCGATTCTTTCTCAAGGAGCAGAAGAGATATACGACGCATGCGATGACTTCAATCGAAGGAGAGAAACTTCCTTAGATTCCATTGATGGATATAGCAGCACTTAAAAATAGAGAAGAATTGTAAACAGAACATATGAAAATAAAAAAGATCAATATTTTTAAGCAATTGATATTTAGTGATGCAAGTGTGATCATTCTAAGAAATTAAATTATTTTTATCGGCATTATATCAATGATACTTAAAATGACATTTAATACAGATTATAATGTATTAAAGAATACAATATGTTTATTACAATTAGTTTCTATTAAGTCGTCAAAAGTCTTATTTATTCCGTCGCAAGTCATATTTATATAGTGATATATATTTGCAGTAAATCAGTTGGCGTTGTCTTACGGAATCGTGATAGGATGGCCATCACCGTCAGCGCAACTGTTGCAAAGTCCTTCATCGCCCGTGGGAAACCCTATGACTGATAACGGTGTATCCTGGTTGACTGGCATTTTGTGTCTAAGTGGTACTTTCGTGGCTGGGCTAACATCGGTGATACCAGACAAGTTTAGTCGGAAGAGATTGGGTTACATATTAGTGGTGCCAATAATTATCGCCTGGTTGTTGATCACGTTTGCTACCGAGCACATGTATATCTATGTGTCGAGGGGTCTGAGTGGCATCAGTGGCGCTGCTACGTTCTTCGTCGTACCAAATTACGTGTCGGAAATTTCGTGCGACAGTATCCGTGGCATGTTGGCAAGTATCTTGATAGTTTCCGTGAATGTCGGGATACTAGTGGCTTACATCCTGGGTGGCATAATGTCCTTCCGTGCCTTGCCCGTAGCTGTTATAGCGTTAATTCTTTTGTATCTTATCACTTTCGTCTTCATGCCGGAGTCGCCGTTATACCTGGTGCGTCGAAATCGTACGCACGAAGCGATTAGGTAAAAAAAAAAAAATGAAATAAACAAATATTCTCCTTAAAAGCAAAAATACGTTGCAATTTGTTGTTTTAGAGCCTTGAAGTGGTTGAAAGCTGGAAACAATCTGGAAGTAGAACGTACGTTATCGCATATACAATTGCAAATCAAGGAGACCGCATCCATAAAGTCTGCCAAGTTTTCAGATTTGGTTAGAGACAAAGCAACGATTAAAGGACTCATAATTATTGTGGGTCTGTTCATCGGTCAACAACTTTGTGGCATTTTTGCGATGGTAATTATCAGTGATACGTAGCTTATGGACTCAGGCATTTAATGCAACATTATTAATGTTTACAAATCCTTCAAGTTTGCTTTCTTTCTAAAATGTACCTGGCCCGGGAACTTTTTCCTATAAAAAAAAAAACCTAATAAAATTTTAATCATTATCAGATTAGTACAAGATTTCATTAATCATATCTTGTACTGATATCCGATTAAAATTTTATTAGGCTTTTTTTATAAATTAAAATACAAAATGTCACCGGAAACTTTTGCACGCTACTGTATAAGTTGAATAGTACGTTCAATACATTGACAAAACTTCTACGACTTCAATTTATTTCATTTTATTTCAAATGTTTTATTTTTACAAAATGACAAACTGAATTTTCGACTTTTTCTAGATCAGTAACACGGAAATGATTTTCAAAATGTCCGGCAGTTCGTTATCACCGAATATGTCATCTATCATTGTAGCGATTATACAGGTCTTTGGATCGTGGTTAGCGACATTATTAGTGGAGCGCGCTGGCAGACGGCCCTTGATTCTTCTATCCTGTGCAGGAATGACCGTGTGTCATTGTATGATAGGTGCATTTTATTATCTTCAGAACTTGCAATATGAAGTGTCCGCTTATTCTTGGATACCGGTGGTAGCATTATCTGCCTACATGATATTATTTTCTTTGGGAATGGGAAACGGACCTGTCGTGGTGATGTCTGAGATATTCAGCCGTGACGTAAGCAGCCTGGCCTCGACCATAGGTATCTCTGTAAGTTGGATATCTGCATTCATCATGACGAAAAGCTTCACGGATTTCATTACTTTGTTAGGCTTGCATGGTTGCTTCTTTCTCCTCGCTATTTTCTGCGTATGCAATTTTTTGTTTTGCTTCATATTACTACCAGAGACCAAAGGACAATTACGCGAAGATATTGTAGATGAACTTAATGGCGTGCGATGTACAAATAAGAACGATATTAAACATATTATTGGATCAGATTCAGTTCACGCGGTGCATGTGTGAAAATGTTATCTACGTTCAAGGGATCTGAAAACTCCACTATAGTGAAGAAATTTATAAAATGTCTTCATAATTTAATGTTGTACATAATTGTGTACAAAAGTTTACATGTTGTCAGTGTCTCAAAATTTTTCCTTTACTAATAATGTGTAGTACTCGTAATAATTTTAGTTGTTTAATCCTTACATTCCATTTCATATTTCCAAATTTATTCGTTACTTAAAATTTGGAATATTTGCTCAAGTATTTTATATGTTTTATTATAAAAGTTATCTAGCTTATTCTTTGTACGACTCTTGAACATGTAATATACATGAGCAAATATTCCAAATTTTACGTAATGAATAAACGACCTCCGGTCAAAGCCAGACTGATTATACTTTATTAAAATAACATGTATTGCGAAAAATAATTGAGTAAATATATAAGTCGCTTCGTACAATTAAAGGGAGTCTCGCGTTATTTACTTTTAATCGATTCACTGCTTCTTCTGACATTTTATTTTTTAGTAACAAAATTTATCGTATTAAGTTTGCATTGTATATAACATAATCTCATAATATCTCATATCTTATCTTGCAAGTGTGTTTTATAAAAATGAAAAATATTGATACATGTGGAAAATATTGATACATGTGAAAAATATTAATACATGATACACATATATGGCACGCAGATATAGCAGAACTGACATTAATGAAGATATTACAATAATAAGATTCAAAAAATGAAGATATAAAAAAAATTGTATATGAATGTTGATTGACTGGTTTTAATAGAATAGAACTATTTAAAATTAAGTTATTAAAAATAAACAGATATTAAATAAAAACTATGTACGTACATAATTCTACAATTACTTATTTTAAGTGATGCTGAAAATGTATTTATTGTGTACATTAAATAGTATTAATAAAATTTATTTAATTAATATTAATTATGATAGGATCCAAATTTTTATGTAAAATAGAATAAAACTTCTTATTTACAATTAAAATTATATGAATATGTGTATGCACAAATATACATTTATACTTAAGTAGATTACAAAATATGCATTTCTCATTTACATCTGTAATAAAATATGTATAAATAAAGATTCTAAAATTATATATAAACTGCAAATGCCTTATAAATATTACTAATTTAATTACTACATTAATTTGATAATATTTAATTTTCTATGCGTATTTAAAAAATACGTTAGACATAAACTAAAAGACAAAAGATTATATCACTTTCCACAAATAAATATTATCAATCATCAATCGTTCTTTTGCGCACGTTCTTGTTACCGATTTTTCTTTTTTTAAAAGTAGTGGCTGTTTCTTCATCATCACTGTTACCTGTATTAATTTGTATAACAGTTTTTTCTTTAAAAGTTCTTTGTAATGGCGGTGGCTCTATCTTTGTAAATATGGGCAGCTGTATTTGTTTTTGTTGTTTTGGCAATTGAAGATCCAATGGTTTCTTCTTGCTAAAATTAAACGTTTTTGCATTTATCTTAAGTAAAAAATATATATAAAAAATCTCTCTATGTAAAAAATAATATAGAAAATTAATTAATCTTTAAGTAATTTGATTCTACTATAATACAATAAAGCAATATATTTGTGTATAATAAAGTTATGCATATATGTATACATACAATAATATTTTACTACTAAATAATTGTACATTAATCAGCCAATTGATATAGCTCAATTTCTAGCAGTTTTCATTCACAATCCGTGAAAACTTACGCATCTTTACTCAAGAATTAATATTAAGACTTGTTGCCGCGACAAATTGTTTTCGTGAAAAATATTTTAATCCATTTTGGTAATCAAAATAATATAGTGGAATAAGTGGAATAAGTATAAAATATTTACGTTGTCTCCACGATTTGCCAGGATCCGTAAGGTTGCGGTCTCTCAGGTACACTGTAGTCTCGCCAGTAAGGTCGTTCTTCTTCAATCACCTTCTTTATTTCCATGCTTTCTTCAGCATTTTGGACATCATCGTTTTCAACTGATCGTTTCCTGAACTCTTTCATCTTCTCTCTCTCGACGTTGGCCCGTTGCTCCTCGAGAATATCTGCCTTCTTATCCGCTTCCTCCTTATCCAATTGTTCCATGAGCTCTCTCTGGATCACCTCTTCTGTCGCCTCTTCTTCTTGCTCCATGAAAGTCATGTAGCCTTCTTCCGGAGGCTCCCAAACCGATTCTAATGTACATCAAATATTTATGGAATGTTCGATAACAGGTACCTCGCATGAGATTTATTTACGATTCATAATATACTTAATCTTAATCAAAGTAAAGCTTATTAAACTTATAAATTCAATATCATGTTAATAAAAAGAATAAAAGGAGCAAACTAAGCTGCGTTCGAGGAGCGCGCTATCAGCGTTATTTTATCATATTCTTGTTTGCTTGTTTCACGTCTAATAGACGATGAAGATAGAATGACACAAATAACACTAATAGCGTCTCTCCCATAATCATAATTTCATCAACATAACAAAAATTTAAAAATCTTACATTTTAAATGCTATTTGAGAGACACAGTTTTTGACAAAGACAAACATATAGTAATGTAATGTAAAATATATAGTTATGTAAATTATAAATAATAAATTAAAAAAACATACAAATGTGAAAATTATATTATTTCAAATAAGAAACAAATATAAGAATTGTTGTTACAATATCTGCAAGAAAAATAAAATGTTAACATATTATAGTTACTGTCTGACGAAAAAAGATATCCAAAAGGCAGACGTGCAAAAAAATAAAAAAAATCGACAAAGATACACCCACCGTTCGTTTCAATGTGCCAATAGTAAGTGTATCCTTCGGGACTGCGAGCCTCATACCACAGTTTTCTGACGGGTGCGGTTGGATGATCATCCTCCTGAGTCTTTTTCCCCTTTCCCTTCACCTTACCCGATTTACTCTTCCCCGGAGTCCTGTTCTCGCCGCTGTGCTGCTGCTGGACTCGTGGAAACGACGGCGCGCCTTTTGATAAAGTTGCCGGGTCACAAGGATCCATTTTTGGCAAGAACTGGAAAAATTTCAGTTGAAAAGTTCACTTCGCATTGATGAACCATGTTCTAATTTTTTTATAGAAAATAATAGACGTATTAATCAATGCATAATCAAAGGTGCAGCAAGTAATCCGAATCTTTTACTCCAGATCTTATAAATAAACAAGTGAATACTTGTTTTGTTTAATGATGTCATATTTTAATTATGTTTCGATCATTAAATAATTAAAAAGATCAATTTGAATTTATGCACCTGTTCACTATTGTTTTTGAATCTTGGAACCGTTTCTAGAGCGGATGACGGTATACGGTTGCAATTTCGAGACATCTAGAAATACACATATTACATCACACTAAACACTGAATTAAAAATATGTACAATAGAGGAATGATGATTTTTTTTCTACGAGAAAAAGGAATAATTATATATTTTTTCTAAATTTCGATATTTTAACGTAGAAAACAAAAATTCCTTTTTGCATAATCTTTAAAAGTATTACATCTAATATTATTATTTTTCTTGACAATAATTTCTAAAATTAAGAGATTAATTTTAAGTAAGTATAACTTACTTCTTTTGTTTCTATCCTATCCAGTTTCTCTTTAATGATTCTCTGAGCAGTCATATCTCGCGTGTTATTCTCAACATCCTTCAAGTACGCAGCCATAGCCGCCTAGTCCAAAAAAAGAATGATTATTTATCATCATCATATTTTCATGTCTTAATCAACATCTATATATAATCATACATTTTCCATTTTCTTGAGATCATCTTCGAATTTTTTATTCTGTTTTGCCTGTTTGGCGCTATTCTTGTGGATCTCCTTGAGCCGCTTACTGACATTTTCCTTGTGCTTCTTGCCGCCTTCATGGAAGTCGATACTCGGTTTATTATCGGCAATCCAGCACTTGCAGAAATCGCAGAACTTGCGTCCTTGGGACTTCCAATAATCCGCCCTGCAATCCGTTATCACAGCTAGAGTGACCCCATATAAATATCTACGACATTGTACAGAATCGACGCATCGGCAAAATTTGTCAAGTTACAAGTGAATTTAAATATATTATAAATATATGTACAGTATTCCCTCTCTAGTGCTAAATTTGTACAACAAACAACGTTCTTGAATTTCAGCTTCTTCTACGAAGTTCCAGATACCTAAAGTAAAGTGTCTTATTATATAATCTCGTTATGTAAGATATGTATTTTTATAAATCCCAAACTAAAATGCACGCGAGTCAGAATAGTCGAAAAAGTTCTATTCTCGACGCTATCGATCGACAGAGTGAATAATTCATTCGATTGTGGTTTGGGCTGTCTTCCCGGAGCAATTATTGGAGAAAATGCGAACGATGTTGCCCGTGTGACCTAGGAGAAATGTTTTCTCCCTTTCGAGATGAGAACAAATTAGTTGGTAATTAGTCTCCGACCTACGCAGCCTTGAGCGTCATTCGACCTTCGCGTCCCAGTTGCGACTAAAGGAGTTGCGACGAAAGGAAATTCCTAGGAAGGGCTTAATAAAAGCTCGACATATTGCCAAGTATTGCGACAGATCGAAACTAAAGAAAAAACATGTGCATCCTTTGAGTTTTGCATCTCATCTTATCTTTTCGATATGATTTAAATTGAACAGTGGAAATAAAAGAAATAAGAACGAAGTGCAATAAATAATTTACATAACAAGGGAAAATGAATAAACGAGCAAATACGAGATTTTTAATAAAAATGAAGTAAGGTAGAAGTATAATTAAATTACAAAATGTATACGAGAACAATGGTCGTAAGATATTTCGTACTCACAGAGTCAATTGTATAAAAATCGGAGTACAAATAGTGCGTTTAATTGATTTCAAATTACATATATGATTAGAAAATATTTTTCACATAGGTAATGTTGAGATGCTTCTCTATGTATTTTCTCATAATAATGAATTTCGATCACACATATACATTCTCATAATAAAAGAAAACAATTCGTCATTATATTAAGCGAAAATGTGCAGTTTTGTCAGAGTAATAAATTAAAATAAATATCTTAAATAATATCAAATTAATAATCTACAGTCAAATTTATAAAAAATAATCAATTAAAGAACCTTAATAATGTTATAATAATGATTTATAGTTAAATTAATAAAAATTATTTAATAATTTAGAATTATAAATTGATCTACGTACTCAAATAAATAAAAAACTCAAAAAATTTTCAATCAACAAATTATAAAATATATATGTACCTAATATTTGATCAAACAAATTTTAAAATTAATATAAAAAATTTACGAGTCGTATATAGTTATATAACAATTGCATACATAACAAGAGGTAATTGAT
>Ga0157363_1002681_pt1 | contig 15804 bp, 5 predicted proteins | sample AttsexASBM1_FD_111477 | JGI IMG/M metagenome (GOLD analysis project Ga0157363, IMG submission 111477) | Fungus gardens microbial communities from leaf cutter ant in Ribeirão Preto, State of São Paulo, Brazil - Atta sexdens ASBM1 | ecosystem: Host-associated > Fungi > Mycelium > Unclassified ...
AATTTTCGAATTCCATCTCGAAAAAATGACTCGTCTTTGGAGGCGATCCAATTTTGGAATCAATTTTCGATTTCTGCGAAAGAAGTGAACTGGTGACTTGCTGCATCCTTCGGAAAAACTAGTAATCAGAAGGAGCAATGTCCGGAGAATACGGCGGGTGCGGTAAAACATCCCATTTGAGCGTTTCCAAATATTTTTTTACGATTTTAGCGACATGATGCCGAACGTTGTCATGAAGAAGAATAACTTTATCATGTCTTTGCTCGTAATTCGGCCGTTTTTCTCGCAATGTACGGCTCAAACGAATCAATTGTAGCCAATACCGATCGCCCATAATGGAATCGCCAGGTTTCAGCAGCTCATAGTAAACAAGACCCTTTTGGTCCCAACAGATACAGAGCATCTTCGAACCATGAATGTTCGGCCGATGTTGAGGTCGATTGACTGGGCTTAGCATAGTATTTTTTCTTCTTGAGGTTGTCGTAGAATGTTCACTTCTCATCTCCAGTCACAATCCGATGCAAAAAACTTTTTCTGTTGTCTTTGAATCAGCTGTTCACATGAAAAATCGCCTTTCAACGGTTTCAGTTCATAAGGCATCTAATTTTCTTGTTTTTGAATCATGGCTCTCAATCGTACAGAAACGGCTTGTTGAGTTACCCCCAATGATTCTCCAATGAAGCTCCTCTTGTGTTTGACTCTGATCTTCTTCGAGTAATATCTCTAATTCTTCGTCTTCGAATTTTTTTGGTTATCCAGAGCGAGGCTTGTCTTCAACGCTGAAATTTCCATCCTTGAAATATCGAAACCATTCCCTACATGATTTATCAATTAGAGCAGTGTCACCATAAACTTCGACAAGTCTTCGATGGCCTTCAACCGCACTTTTCTTCCAATTAAAGCAGAAAATCAAAACCTCCTACAAATGCTGTTTTGTTAACACAAAATTCGACATTTCAAACACAGTAAAAATCAAGGTGTTTGTATATTCAAAGCGATATAAACTGAATATTATTAGCAGACGTTTAACCTCTCTGAAACCACCAAAATCAGCTGTTTGTGACAGCTGATGAATGAACCATTCACAACAACTGGAGCTATCTTTAGGGAATCGAACTAATTTGTACTTCCAATATAATATTTCAATTTTTTATATTCTTCTTTTCTCTTAGTCTCTTAGTCTTATAGAAAAATTTCGAAGTGCGGAAATACATAAATACGAAGTTACAAAGTTTCCAACAGCTTAGAAACTATAACTTATAACAACCGTAATTTCTCAGCAGCGGAATGAAAACAAAGGAGTGAGGAAAGGAGTAAAAATGGCGGATACATATTTATAGTACCTTAATACAACTGTTCCAACCGCCATTTTACCTGTGATCCAAGTGCTCTCTTAATTTGGAGTATGCGACGCGAACAAATCTCTTATAAGTTTTGGTCCAAGGATGCAGTCGAGTTGCCGCTATGAAGCATTTTTTAATTGATCAGTTAGTAAAATTCTTTCTTTCAATTAATTAATCAAATGCTTCGAATCATGACACAACTTGACCACATCCCAAGTCGACCACAGCCTTTATTATATGTGGAGCGTAGTTCCTCCCGCCTCACGGCAGGCGGCGTTCCGATTACTCCTGTTTCGAAAGCAAATAAACTTTCCCTTCGACTGTGGTCGGAATTCGGAATTGCCATCAATTCATCGGCGAGCGCCATTTACCCTGATTTACTGCAAAGAGGAAGAAGGATCAGCATGGATTCGACGTTTACATAACATGAAATTGCAAGAGGTGAGAAAATTAGAGGCCTTTAATACACGAAAGAATTTTATAATCAATGAATTTTCAACATCTGCGATAATTAAAATACTGATTACACATTGAATACAAATCTCTCAAATCATACTCGCCGCAATTTGTAATCCACATGTATTTATGCAATCGTTTATTTTAATCCAATGTATATTTTGGCACTAGACTTTAATTTTCATTATTAAACTGGAGTTGTACTTATTATTGACCTCCATCTATTTAAAAAATAAAAAAATGATTATACTTGAAAGCTACTACTATATTTAAGACCTACTTTAGAGGATCTGTAATTATGGTGTTTACATTGCTAGAAATTGTTTCGAAATCTCAGATGGAGAAAAGGTGACCAATGATTAATTGGTTGAATTATTCAAATGAGATTTGCTAATTCTTTCTCCGAGACAAAGCTTCTTTCCTGTCGAGATTCAAGAAGTCTAGTTTGATATATTATGTTTAAATCATTTGACTGCATGTGTATATTTCAGTATATATATTTTTTATATTTATGTATTCTGGAAGTCGAGTGTGTATCTTGAAATGAAGTGAAAATTACAAAAGTGAGTAAATTCACTATTGACCAATTAAATTATGAATATTCTAGTGAATTTGTTCATTTTTTTAATTTCATCTTATTTCAAGATTCACAATGGATCTGATATCCTTCAAATATTTCTTGTATTCAGAAATCTTTAATATTACTAACATGATGAGTTTAATTGAGTATGAAATCATGATTATATTTGTACATGCACTACCAACTGAAGGAATTTATTTTAATTTTTATTTATCAAAATAGCTTGAACATATAAATTAATTATGCTAATATTTGTTTTGCAGAATTATGAACAAGATAAATTCTTCATCCTGTTAAATAAATGGTAAGAATTATAAATATATAATCACATATCTTAATGTACATAAATCTAAACAACAGGATGATATGTATATATTTCTGAACAGGATAAAATTTTTAATAAAATTTTGTTTTATTATGACTATTTCTACATGCACTACCAACTGAAGTAAATAAAAAAATTCTCTTTTGAAAAATATTACTGTCAAAAACTACTAATTTATGTTCCATTTTTGCAGAATGTAAAGGAACAGAGATTAGCTTATGGAGATCTACATAGATAAGAATAATAGTGCAAATCTTATGATGTGATGTAAGTATATGTATACACGTAAACTATACAGCATCAGAGACTAATGAGATTTTCATAAAAAATTTTTTTATTTATGTTTTAACTTAATTATGGAATTAAAAAATTAAAATAGTTACAAAAATAACACATATCTTACAATTAACGAATCACTTTTATATTTTAAATATGGCAAAAGGAATGGAACAAATGCATTACAGTGCAAGGGAAATATATTCGAAAATTACTTGAAAGATTAAATAAATATTTTATTAAAAATTAAATCTGTCTCATTATTCTCTGATACACTCTTATACACATATAATACTTAATAACATAATATTACTGTGTTACAATCAATATACACATTGTGTTTGTATAATAAATATTAAAGATGTACAGTTTATTTTTTCCTGAACAAACCTTATATGTATATAATAAGAAATAAAATATACTTTTTGTCATACAATTGAAAAAAGAAAAGAGAATCGATGCTTATTAAGATATGTATTCTGGAATTGAAAGTCAACAGAAATAAGTTGACTAGTTCATCGAATTGTAGAAGCAAATGAAGCAATAAAACCTCATACTTAGAAAATGCATTTAATATTGCACCAGGTTTCTTTAGTATGGAATAAATTCTTCTATTTGTCTAGATAACATTTAATAGGAGGTACATAAAGTAAATTAAAATATGTACTTGTACTACTTTCGGAAAACAGAAGAAGGCACTTTAAGGAGTCGATTCTGTAACTCTTAACGACAGTCATTGATATCATTGCGCAGATATAGTAAAAAAGTTGTGCAATGACATCAATGACTTGTTAAGAATTACATAATCGGCCTCTAAATCTAGTAGGTAAGCGAAGTGAAAATGAATATTCAACACAAGTATCAAAAATTTGAATAATGCAGTGACAATGAAATGCACATGTAAAGGATACGGCACATTTATTATTCTCTAATTCTTTCATTCTGTCTTCTTTTGTTCTTTTTTTTTTAAGCAATACTTCATAAATTGACAATGTTCATTATGCACGTTAGCATTACAAAACTACGAATAATTGAGATGAACCGGTAAAATATGAAATTCTAAACGATGCGTCGAATTTCTGGGTACGTACTACTTTGTTATAAATAATTTTCACATTACTGTATGCGTTAGAAAAGTCAGTAGACATCTTTTTTTTCACGATAAAATGCGCCATGCGACAAATTCAAGATTACTTGCGCCAATAGTGTGATCAACTGAAATTCACAATATGTCATCAACTGCAACGACTTTTGTTAAAAAAATTATGCTCTTTATTTGGGTCTTTAACGTTATCTTTTCATGGTAATACCACGCGTATTGTTCACAATACATTGCGTAGTGTCAGTATGTGTCAGTAATTGGTTTTCGACTCGATAATGAGATTACGTGGGGACACGAGTCCTCAAAAATAATACAATTCTTGTGATAGAGTTGCGTGTGTCAAGTACATAAAACTATATTAATAATATACTTTAAAAATATCATATATTATATATATATATATATATATATATATATATATATATATCTACCCATATTTACCTACAACATAATTTCCTTCATACGTATATACATACATATGCATATGTTGTGCGTTCTTTAATATCCAACATATGTATATGTATATCACAAGTATCATAAATCTTCAAGGCACTCCAGATGTATATTACATTCATATTTTACAAGTTGTCCAGCGTTTAATGAACGGGGCATTTTGACGAGACGTAAAACAAGATTATTTTACTCGTTTTAAAAGCGGCGTAATAACGTCCTGAATGCATGTTTATACAGCAAACGAAAGAGGCGATGCAGGCGATTAGGAGAATGAGAAGTATCTTTTTTCTTTTTTTTTCTTGTATCACTCAAATGTGTAACTATTTTTATAATTTTTTTTCTCTACGTCGATACCAAGATACTCTTAGCGTTCAATTTTAAAGCGCCTTCATGAGAAGCACATCATTTTTAATGCTGCTTCCCAATTTTCTTTTGTGAAACTAGACATGTATGATTCCATTTTGCGACAAATCGTATATTAAGACCTATTTACAGTAGATGGAAGCGCGTCTCGCCATGGCACGATTTTTACACGCACAGGAAACAAATATATTATTTATATCAAGGAAACGCAACGCAATATTGTACAACGCTTACTAAACAAATAATTTTTGTTTCAATTTTCTTACCCATTGCATCATCATCTTATACAGATAGTTAATTCCAAATCGTTAGAATCGTGACTCTCAATATATATATATATATACAATGATAAAACAATCTTGCGAAATATTATCTTTCACAAGAAAAATTAAGATTTTTTGAAAAATAATATATTTTCTAAGATTTTGTGTGTGTGTGTGTGTGTGTGTGTGTGTGTATGTGTGTGTGTGTGTGTGTGTGAGAAATGGACGTCTATGAATCGCAAATGTTTCAAATATTATTTGTTGTACACAATTGTAAGCCACGGCACGTTTTGTTGAGATATTTACATTAAACTTTTTATATAGATAGTCGAAACGCTATTTTCGGTTAGCGCGTCAACGCTTTCATATATATATATTTTTTCCTATATGTATATATTAGATTAGAGAAATAAACTGCAGCATGTCATAATGAAGCAAGACACGCCTTCATCTAGTACAAACGGTCGGTAGACAGTGATGCTAAACAAACACGAATATCATTTGCCAGTTATATTATTAATGTGATCTAATCGTTTCAGTCTATAAGGTCAAAATTTCGAGTAGGCAGATTCTAAATGAATCACGCGCTGTGTTTATCCAAAATAGAGACTGATATACGAAATATTGCCTACGTGTTTGCTGCCTCCATGTCTCGTATAACTTTGGCTTCCCGCTTTAGTAACAGCAAGTTTCACAAGCCTTCGTATTCGTACTTAAATACAGTATGTTACAGAGAAATATCTATAAGAATGCATGTACATCACCATCGCTTACCCCTAGCAACATTTAGGATAATGTACACAAACAAGACATGTACAGGTTCATCGACTGAATAATAGTTTTGATACACTGTCGCGCAGGTTTTAAACACCAATCTCAGTCGGTTTTTTGCTGATATAATTCTTTTAACGATTTCAGTTCATCGATTAGTGTCTGATTTCTATTCTCCAGCACCGCAACACGATTTTCTAAGCACTTTATATATTCTTTCTTCTTTCTTCTACATTCACGTGCCGCTTCTCTGTACACATTAAAAATAGAGATAAGAATATTCTTCGTCATTAAAGGAATTTAATCTTTTCTCATCTTTATATAGGATAAGAAAATTCTATTATATCTGGTAGTTATAGGTAAGTACAGATATAATCTGTACCTGATAGGTCTATTCTTATCACTCACCTGTTCTTAAGCAACCTTAACTCTCTCTTTCGTGCCGCATCCTCCACTACTACTCCGTGACCTGTATAAGCTGTAACATTGCAAGAGACTGCACTCTCCAAATTTTTATGTTACGTGTATCATAATTCTCTATTTTTTATTAGATAGCTTTTTTATTTTATTTGTTAAGAATCATTGTATTTATCAAAAGAACATACAGTCTAGAAAATACATTAAATTACTATTAATTTATATGTTATTGCAAATCTAAAAATAGTAGATAATATTAATATATATCGATTCATGCAATATAGATTCCTCTTTGAAAAATAATTATTACGTCTATATCTATCTAAACAATATATACTACAATAATGTATGATCACGATACAATATTGTAATAGAAACAAAAAAACTGAAAAGCTTTCTTAGAATCTCTGATAGGAAATGATGCAAAAGCACACCTGGGACAAAAAATTGAGTGTCCTGGCCCTGTGCATACTGCACTATAGCTCCACCCGCTGTCGCCGCATTGCTCATAGTTAACGTGTGAAGCCCCGGAACTCCCTCCCCTTGGGTCGCAATTTGTATAGTACCGGCAGGAATTACTGTAAAACAAATAATTTTGGAAATGTAAATATGTTCTAAAAAAAAAAGAAAAAAAATATCCTGCAACTAATGATAACAGTGCCGTGCATCGATAATGCACTGGAAATGATAATGCATTTGCGTCGAAAGAGACTTTAGATGCGTGATACATAATGATATAATGTTCCTCGTACAAGAAAAAATTTGAGTTTTTCGGCGCCTTTTTCTTTTTCGTCGAATGATCCGAATGATAAGTCTATATCGATATCCCATAAGCAAGAATGCCACACCAAGCGAGTATCGTGAAAAATGATATACAACGTTAGGCAGTACACACAGGGATGAAAGACAAATAATAAATGCGAATGAACCTTTCAAATTCTTTTTTTTTCTTGTCCTTCTTTCTCATTAAGTACTCCTCTAACATCATCTCCCTCGGTATAAAGAATACAAGAACTACGTATATGGACAGCCTATGGAATGTAATACAGCCAGGAAAGATACGTAAAAGGAGATAAAGTAACCAACCTGTTTGATAATGGAGCGAATGGGAAGACACTTCACTGTCCACGTTAGAATCACACTCGGAGGATGATTCTAAGGGGGGCAAACGACCGTCTGTAACACCGAATCAACCCAAATCCCCATTAATTAGCTCGTAACCGGTGTCGCTAACGTGTGTGTATGTGTGTGTGTATGTGTGTGTGTGTGTGTGTGTATGTGTGCGCGTTTTATACAATATATCATTTTCGCTTTTTCTTTTTTTCTTTATCAAATTTATACCATGTGTATCCTTATTGATAACATTGAATAAATATATTCTAAATTACTTGCAATTATCTGCACCCAGAAAGTACAATTGTATAGACAAATATGAAAAAAATGAAATTTCATCATGTAACTATGATTTGTTAAACTATTTCCTTTCTGGCTGCTGATTATACGACATATATTTATCATTGCGCTGCGTGCAGTCAGCTCATACAAAAAGGAAATAGAAAGTAGCTGAGAAACATTTATTGAGAATAAGCTCTTAAATGTTAAACGAAAAGATAACTAAATTCCAGATAGAAGTAATATGGAAATTAATTTTACATAAATGGCTGATTGTTCCACATATAAAATAGGAGTCTATGAAATCTTTGTGAAAACGATCTCTTATATGATTATTAATATATTTGACAAAATTTTCTCTTCCACAAGTTAAATTATAATAAGAATGTATAGTGTATTAAAAATGGAAAAGGAAGTGGATTTCATGCAAGAATTTGTTCAAAAAATTAATTCGTAATTGAAGATCTAAAGATTAGTGCCCGTTTTTATTTATGATAATTCTTAAGAGAAACGTAAAATTTTGTTATATATAATGTTTTTTTTCATCAAATATTTTTTTCAAATTTATTTTTAATATGGCTGTCAATTGCACTTACCTTCTAATACATCCTGTATACATGAGGATTAATCAAATTAATATAAACGTCGATAATTACAATAATAATGTATGCTCCATAATATATCACGGTGAACATGAGTGTGTATTCACCGATAAATCGTTGAAAAATTATTTTTTTTTCGAATATATACGTGGGCAATTGCATTTATCACTTAACTTTACTATTCCAAATAAATTTCTTTTTCAATATAATATTAAGGTAATGGAATCAGAAAGGAACGATCTGCGCAAATCCTCTCCCAAAATTTCTTCCTAATTTTAATAATCTCCTATCTCTGCTTTTAAAATTAATTTACAATCACATTGCTGTACAGTATTATACGAGCTTGGTATGGCATACTTCTCTTATATATCCGAACGTAAACTGTATAGTATTGTATGTAAAAACGTAATACAAGTCTCATTTCATCATGCGCTAAAACTCATTATGTCTTAAAAGAGCTTATATTACTTATTTATGGTTGAAACCAGAAAAGCTTGGAAAGCTTCAGCGCAATAAATATTCATTACACCGTACCTGGTAATATATTTGAGGGACAAAATTAGGTAATATATTATTAAAAAGAGAAAAAAGGACATTCACATTAATTTAGTAGTACTAAAATAAAGATGATCTTATTAGTTCAAATTCTTTATACAACTTAAATATGCAAATTACTACTATAAATTTTGTATCGTCAACTTGTATGAACTGACATGCACGTGAACATTTTATGTGATTAATGCCCGTTTTCATCAAAGTAGATTAACTTTAAACCTTGGTTCAACTTACTCTTCGTCTAGTTCTAAAGATTAGAAAAACACAAAGAGTAAGTTGAACCGAGATTAAAATTAATCTACGTTAGTGCAAATGGGCATAAGAGCGTGCAAATATTTATCTTTAACATTTATTTTATTCGCAGCGAAAACAAAATTATACGCGAATGGTATTAATTCAGAATCGCAAAAACACCAGTGACTACATGATTAATATTCTATCGCGACCTAAATTTCTATTGCACAATAGAATGTCTAGCACATTTAGAGACAAGCTTTATTATTTAAGTAGAAACATCATGTCTTACCTGTAATTTCTCCTCCGCCTAAATCGTTGAGAATCTTTCTGTAAGATGGTCGTCTGGTTAGAATATTCCTTTTCTTGGGTGAATCCTCGTCTGAGAAACTATCGTCACTACCAGTTTCCACCACCTTAACAAATAGTATTCAAATTTCAATGATATATTAATAACTGCGTCACACATTTGCGCGTACTGATAACAATGCAGACATCTGGACGATCTTTAGGCTAAAGCGTTATAAAAAGTTAATACATATGACTCACTTGAAGTGTCTGTAAACTGCCTTGTGCAGTTTGTATAACGGAGTTAGGTTTGCTAACCAGAATAACGTTTCCTTTGGAGATTGCGACAGGTTGTATGTTTGTGGCGGTCTGTATTACGGACTGTTGATTGGGTTGTATGACCGATTGCACCTGTGCAAAGATTAAACAAAGTGTTAAATATTATGAAGTCAAGACAATTATCATTAAAACTAATTGTAGACACATGATCATTATTCCTTGTACATACAAAATAAGTGGTATTTACTGTATCAATCAATATCCGTAATAATTATTGTAATAATTACTATTATATAATTATTAAAGGAATAATGTACATGTTGTTTGTGTGAGAAAGATGGGAACTTATTATTCATTGAAATGTATACCCAAAACTTTTGCCCAATGTATATCTTTGACAATGTTACATTGTCCACAGAAAGTATTCCTAATGTCCTACACTCTAAGAATGAGTGATTTTGGGAAGGCTTTTGCGTTCCCAAGACGCAACCAGCATTATGCAAGACCAGATGTTTAAATCGCACTTGCATTACAGAGAATAATGATAATAAAAGGATAAATAAACGGTATACGCATGCTCCGGAAAGAGAAAATAAATTCTCGGACATAGATACACAGGAGAGCCTCCTGTATACCTGTGTTGTTCCTGACGAGGGTAGCGTCAGTTGCACAATGCTGGTAGAAGCTATCAAGTGATGAGTTTGCTGTTGATGTGTTCTATCGATAGATTGTACCGAGGTTGCGATTGCTGGTGCTGAGTCGCTCTGGGAGCCCTGCACAGACAACGGATCGACGGTTGATCCATTTTCCTCGACCATACTTTCCATAGCCCGACTACCTCGCGAGCTCTGCAACATAAGAAACATTGTATATAACATTTATATGTTCAAGGGAAGAACATAATGTCATATCCCATCAAAAATACAATAATTACATTGATTCACAAGTACACATTTGAACGACACAAATGACACAAAACCTTTGAATTGGAGGAGCTTTCGATTAGCGGAACGCGAATCATTTAAACTTCCCGCCAACAAATGAGATGACTGCTACTGCGTCATTTACATAAGCGGAGCTAAAAATAAGACTGAGAGGGAAGGGGGAGGGGACAATAAACACGCGCTCGAGGTACTGTTTCTTTCTATCTCTCTCCCACTCGACAGGAAACGACGAAAAGAATTGCTACTCGGATAAAAGGCAAGGGTAACCCTCGTTCCCGCACATACCTAGGAAATACTCGCGCGTAACTCGTGATGGTACCCCTTCCCCAGGTGACGGATGTCAGGATCAGGGCGAAAAGGAGCAAAATCACACGACCCACCTCGTGTCGACCATCCGGAGTTTACGCGGATGCGCACGATTTCGGTCTCTCTCTCTCCGAGTCGTTGGGTCGCCATATTTCGCGGCATCACGTTAAGCGTAGCAGACGAGCGTAAAACGCGCGTATGCGTCGCGCGGCCACGAGCTAATACGGAATGAGCGAAACGCAATGCAAGCAACGGTGGACGCGCGATCGTTTCTCCGTCTCGCACGCGCGATCGTCGCGGTGCGCGAGGAGCCGCGCGCTTGGTCCACGGCCCGATTGTTATTATTCTCCAGCTGGGGCACTTACCAGTTACGTATTTCTCGTCACCAAGTTTGCTGCAATCGGAGTGGGCAGTCGGGCAGGTACGTAGCAGCCACGTCAAAACTCCAGTGGCTTCGTCACTGGTGGAGCCCACGACCTCTGAGTTGCGCGTCACGCTCAAGATGGCAGTCGTCGTCGTGATAGCTGCTGCCGCCGCCGCTGTTGCTGCCGTTTCGTGACTTTCGTGATGCTGCTAATGCTGCTGCCAGTGCCGTTGATGTTGTCGTTGCTGCTGACGATTCCCCCTCGACCGCCGCCCTCTGACCCCTCATAATCTGATCTCGTCTATGTTCTAGGCGCGTCATGCAGTCATGCATGCGATCCAGTACGATCGCAGTATCGCCGCTTCAATCCTCAACGACGGCGATTCCCGCGATTTTTTTCTGTCGCACTCTGTTCGACTCTATTGTACTCTCTCTCTCTCTCTCTCTCTCTCTCTCTCTCTCTCTTTCTCTGCTCTCTTTGTAGCACGTTTTGCTCTTTATTTCCTCTTATTTTAAAAATATATATAATTGTGAGTCAGAATAGAATATACAGAAGAATATACAGAAATGTATATATGTATATGTACAAAATAAAAAAGTAATTATAACTGTATTATAAATTATAAAGTGTAGATTCCAATTGAAAACTTAAATATCCGAACATCAGAAAATGGCCGATAACGGCGCTTTATATGATCGCAAACTTTATGTGCAGAATGAAAAAACGGATTGTGTATCTACATACAGAGAGAAAAATGTACTAAATTTTAATAAATATTTGTTTATGTGTCAATCGAATATTTATTAAATGTAAGTATATTTATTTGATACAAAAATCACATTATTAATTTAATTATATTTTTTTATTTGGCAAATATATTTATTTTCCGCAAATAAATGTTATATTATATTAATATTGTATTTAAATAATGAATTATTAAAATTTAGTATTTTTCCTTTCATTGCAAATTTGTTACTAAACTTTTTTTTTACTTTTCTCTAACGTTTATTTAATTATACATTCAATTTTAAATACATCCTGCAAAAAATAGTATTAACTTTAATCTTAATTTAACTTAATTTTCATGTTCTACTTTTCTAGTTTGAGAATTAAAAAAGGATAAAGAGTAAATTAAAGAGTAGATTAAAGTTAAGAATCGTGATCGTAATCTGTATAAATAATTGACCAATTACAATCGAATGAGAGAGGACTCATCGATTATGATTGGTCAATTTTCACAGATTAATAGTCAGTATAAATGATCCTTTAATTTACATTGGTAGAAATAGAGCTTAGAAAAAATAAAGAAAAAGAATAAGTAAACTAAAAAAATTAAATAAATTACATTGATGGAAAACCATTAATCGATAATTCATATTCGAATTATGTGTATAAACATATAGTGTTTTTATTTTTCTTCTGCGTATCCAATAAATGATATATTACAATGCAAAGAAAGATTAAATTTATCCAAGTCTGATTAAAGCCTTTTTTCTCTTTTTAAAGCAGGACGTGGTGATGTTCAAAACAGTTTGAAACGCACGCACGATCTATATTCGTTGCACTTTATGGACGAAACTGTTTCAATTTTAGCGGGATTTCCTTTGGTTGATAAATAATGACAGTCTTCAATTGATTTGTTTTTTTTAACTGTACTTTTGCACGTTTATTCTACTTCCTTTTCTCTCCAACGGGGAGAGAAAAAGAGGAAAGATGAACATTCGAGAAGTTGGAAAGAACATATCTTCCATTTCTTAAAACAAAGAGGCATTTATCAAGGCGGTATTTCGTAGTATCAGCAAGTATCAAATACCAACAGAATTAAGAGTAGTGGAAGTCGCTAATCGAAAATTTGTGAATTTCTAGAAGGCAGAAGATCGTTATTCGGAACTAGTTCGAAAAGTATCTCTAACAAGATTCGAAACTTCTGTTTGATTTATTGTTAGAAAGCAAAGCTAAAAAAACATGGAACGATTGAGTCAAGTTAAATTTATAGATATTGCTTTTATCGGAATATTATTCTATACGGGAGTCGCGAAAGCAACAGGTCAAGATGAGATAACACCAACAATATTTCTATTGAACAACGAGACACACAGTATGTAATATATACATTTCAGTAATATCTTCCCAGCAAACGAGAATGGATTAAAATGGATTGAAATTTTTTTCTATTCGAATGCGTATTTTAAATAGCGAATTTTTTTTTTTGGATTTAATTGGATTCAATTGAATTCAATTAGATTCAATTGGTTGCAATTGGATTGAAAAACTGCATTTCCTATTCAAAATTTTGAATTAAACAGTATTCACAATGTGTATGTTTTGCACAGAAAAAACTAATATTATTTTTTGATTGGAAGGCAAGAGATATGTTCCATGCAATTCCTATAAAATAAATGAATAAAAATGTATTCAGGATTGAAAAGCATTTATTTTAACATTCGTGAATCAATATTTCTGAAAATCTGAATCCATTTCAATTCATTTCAATTCATTCTCGTTTGCTGGGTTGGAATATTTTAAATTATACATTAATTAAAATTTGTTTAATCAAATTTTACTGTATTTAATGTAAAACCTTGTGTATATGTATATAAATTCAGTAGAAATATTTAAACACTAAAATTGCTTTGGATTTGCAAAAAGTAAAATTTCTCTTATTTAATTTATTTTCATAATAGGTTTATTTAAAAATTTATAAATTATGCAAAAATTCCTTGCTAGTTAATGTTTATAAAATGTATAAAAATATTTATAAAGTATTTATAAAATTTATAGCTAAAGGCTAAATAATTTTTATTTTCTAGATGAATATATTATGAGAATGTACGATAATGATTGCAAATGCATTGAATATAATTGTGGTTGCTGTCAATATTTACAGTGGGATGTAATCTCTATGGACGGAAAGTGTAAGTACATAATTATTTGTAGTCTATATTACAATTATTTAGTATCATTATATTCTGTTTTGAGGCTATATTTCTATATATTATAGTATGCGCAAATGCAAGTTATTTAGAAAAGGACTATGAGTTTTTAGTCACAATAACATACAATAACTTTATTGTTATTAACGAGACAATTTCAGGTAACATCTGATTGCACAAATTAAAATATACATTGTTGTTATATTTCAATAAATAGAATATATATTTTTAGCTCGGAACCCGCCACCTGTTTGCTTTGGACAGAACATTTTAAATAAAGTAGATGTTGAAGTTTGCTTGCATATATATGATATAAACATTAATAAAGATAAGTTTCACATTTGCTTCGAGATTTATGGAGAAATAATGAAATACCCAATCACTGAAATAAAATTGGGTTGTATCCAGACTAAACTACGTAACAAGATGGAGTATATCGAAAACAATTTGTCAAAATTTGTTTCTTAAAAAGGTGAAAAATGATACACTATCCATTGTGACTATCGGTATGAGTAACATACCGAACACAGAATCTCGTTATTGCTATAGATCTGGATATTCCGATTTTCTTCAAATACGTTATGACAAATTGTTAATAACAAATGTTCTTCACACTTTTATAATTTTATGTTGAATATTTTTATTTCTTGGATTTTAATTTTCAAAGTAAACATAATTGTTCAATTATGTTAACTTTAAGCAAAAATACATTAATTTAAAATAATTAAAATACACTGGAATATTCAAGAAATTTAAGAACGAATACCGATAATGTTAAGAAATGTAAATTTTGGGCGATGTTTATATTGAATTTTTTTTGTCAAAATGCATCAAAATAAAACCATGTATACTTCTTTTATTTTTGTGCCACATTGATATATAATGTTTAAGTTTTATTTTTATCTAATATAATAATGTAAAACAAATCTCTTATTTTGTATTTTATTCAGGATTGCCACAGACCGGAAACAATCAGAGAAATTGAAATTAGTCATAGAAATCGAGAAAAATCAGAGGAAAATGTAAAAACGTCTGGAATTTCAAAATTTGTTCATAATTCCCTGAAATTGCTCCTATTCCAAATAATTGTTATAATTTTTTATATCTGATGTTTATAGTCGTGAAATATGTTCAAAACTTATACACTTTAAATGATTTTAATAAAATAATTAAAATTTATATTTTAATCAGTTTTATTTTAATCATTTTTATTTTTTTCGTCATAACTGTATTCTTTTTTTCAAAACTAATTTATTTTTTGCTCTAGCTTGAATTTGCACCTAAAATTATGCTATTAAGCTTTTTTTGCATTGTTTTTAATAATATAAACTAGTAGCTTTCCTACAACCCTTGAGTCTAAATGTTAAACTTTACATATTTTATATTATTCATATTTCTATTTTCTAAAATTTTCTATTTTCATTTACAAAAAGTCAGAGAATTTTAAAATTCATTTTCTATGGCAATCCTGTTGTAACATTACATTGTATTTTTGTAATCTTATAGGTCTATAGATATTAAATAAATATATATATATATATATATATATATATATAT
>Ga0157363_1002682_pt1 | contig 15803 bp, 13 predicted proteins | sample AttsexASBM1_FD_111477 | JGI IMG/M metagenome (GOLD analysis project Ga0157363, IMG submission 111477) | Fungus gardens microbial communities from leaf cutter ant in Ribeirão Preto, State of São Paulo, Brazil - Atta sexdens ASBM1 | ecosystem: Host-associated > Fungi > Mycelium > Unclassified ...
ATCAGTGAGATGTTATAAATAAAAAAAAATGTATTGGGTCAAATATGTGTGACAATGTTTGTGTCTCACATACACACACACACACACACACACACACACACACACACACACACACACACACACACACACACACACACATGTACATATTGTAACTATGTATGTATTATATTATTAGGGTCACATAATATTTTTATTACATAAATATAATTTTTTTAATTTGTTAATTATTTCAGGGTATTAGTGGAATACTAGCTGATGAAATGGGTCTGGGAAAAACTGTACAATCTATAGCATTTTTATGTCACGTTGCCGAGAGATATTGTAAGTATTTATAAAAATTAAATTTAATGATTTCAATATGATATGCATTGTTGAACTTTTGTGAGAAATAACTTGATCAAAAATGTACAATTAATTTTAGCTGTTTGGGGACCATTTTTAATTATATCACCTGCTTCAACATTACATAACTGGCAACAAGAAATGGCAAGATTTGTGCCAGTATTTAAAGTAGTTCCATACTGGGGTAATCCTCAAGAACGTAAAATACTCAGACAATTTTGGGATACTAAGGATTTACACACAAAGGAAGCTTCTTTCCATGTAGTAATAACAAGTTATCAATTAGTAATTACGGATTATAAATATTTTAATAGAATAAAATGGCAATATATGATCTTGGATGAAGCACAAGCTATAAAAAGCACGAGCAGGTGTGTTTTTTTTTTATTTATAACAATTGCATAATTTTTTTCTAATTAATATATTTTAATTATTTTAACAGCATGAGATGGAAATTGTTATTGGGATTTAGTTGTCGTAATAGATTATTGCTTAGTGGTACGCCTATACAAAATAGCATGGCAGAACTATGGGCGTTATTACATTTTATTATGCCTACATTATTCGATTCGCACGATGAATTTAACGAGTGGTTTTCCAAAGATATTGAAAGTCATGCGGAAAATAAAACAGGAATAGACGAAAGTGGGTAATTTTGAATAAACCATGTCAAACGCGAAGCGATTATTATATTAATTAGAAAATATTTGTAAATTTTGTTACAGAACACTTATCAAGGCTTCATATGATTTTAAAACCTTTTATGTTACGAAGAATAAAAAAGGATGTAGAAAATGAATTATCCGATAAGATTGAAGTAATGGTATATTGTCCACTTACAACTCGTCAAAAGTTACTTTATTCAGGTATCTTGATTTTATTTTTATGATTATTAGATGCTTATAACATTTGGTACATCTATCTTATTCGTAGCGCTGAAGAAAAAAATTCGAATAGAGGATTTGCTGCATTATACAGTGGGCGGAGGAGACACTGCATCCAATGATAAAAACTTTACTTCCAATTTAATGAATCTAGTCATGCAATTCCGAAAGGTACTATTATTACCTATGTTTCTATTAAAATTTGTAGTACTATTTATGATTTATATAAAATAAGAAATTTATCATAAATATTATAGTTATCATAATTTCGATATGTAGCTTACAAATCCAGTTACTACAAGCGAATATATTAATTACAGGTCTGCAATCATCCAGAACTCTTTGAACGTAGGGACGCTAAATCACCGTTTTTTATGAACACTGAATTTTATAATATGCCTGCTTTATTGTATAATGAAGGACTTTTGCATCTAGCATTTCCATCCAAAGATCATCTATTGTATAATAGGTTGTTTATATTTACCGCAGAATATATTCACCGTGCTCTTCACTGCAACGAAGATTCACGCGAAAATACATTTTCATTTAGTAGATTTATTGATCTATCTCCAATGGAAATGAACAAATCGTTTATCGCTGGTACTTTATTTAGGTATGTAAATATCAAGTTAGAAGTATAATTGATGAGTTTTATTTTAATTTCAATTTTTTAAATTTTAATTTCGTATGTATAGATTATGTTTGATAACGTTTATGGAAAGAAGATTAAGAATGGTGCAATACTGGGAAAATTGGCACGTCGATAACAGATCAAGAACATCTACAAATCAAATGTTTTATTTACCCAAAAAATTTGACGGTTTGTCGACAATGTTGCAAGACATATTCTTTACCAGCAAGATAATCGAAGGCGAAGCTTTTTATACACATACCAATCATACGATACATTCAATGCCAGAAACTGTCGCTCACAGAATACTACGTAGTAGTAAAAAAGCTAATCAGCTATTAAAAGTAATTACATTTTATATTACATAACATATATACACGTAGATTCAAAAATATAATAATATTTATATAATAAAAATAAATTATATATAATTATATCTTTAGTTACAAAGGATATTACCCACTGGTAAAATAGATCAAACGGAAGATTCGAAATTGGCTTTGCTTCCTGAACATCCTCATCATCCACGACAACCTGTAATGCGATATTGCCAACAAACAACGATTCCTGCCTTTGTTTGCGATAATAATCCCAAGGTTGATACAATTTTGCCTAACGTTATATACAGAAACAAAGAATGATGTATTTAATTTATGTTCTTTAATTGCAGGTTCAAGCTAGTCCACGAAAATTATACGTCAGTAATAGTTCCGCAGCATGTGCCTGGAAGAGGCATGAGGAATGTGGTGGTCCGTTCGGTCAAAGATTACTTTGGCTCGGTTGTGAACGAGCACTTTCTGAAGAAAAATTGGGTATTCGTGCCAGCCAAACAATGTCTACGTTTTGTTATCAGCCGCAAGGTGGATTATCTGCGTGTGCTCCTATTAATGGATGGTCACATATTATTGTACCAGGTATATTCAAGATAATATTTTTGAGACTTTAAGATTACTTTCTATACACTTTTCTTTATCTTCTGGTTTATCTTTGTGTCCAGATCCATCATTAAACTATCTTTTTTGGCATTTTAATAATGGATTTGGATACGGAGATAACTCGCGAAACATATAGCTTTTGTATATTGAGAAGGCTGTACTATCATGAATCAAATATATACTAACGTGGTATATATTTACGATTCTATTAATTAATAGATGTCAAATATAAATTAAATTATTTTAGATAAACAAACGTTAGTGACAGATGCTGGTAAACTTTCTGTATTGGACAGTCTTTTACGGCGTCTGAAAGAACAAGGTCATAGGGTACTGATCTATTCTCAAATGACAAAAATGATCGACTTGCTAGAGGTGCGTTTCATTTACCTACTATTTTCATGTAACTGCTTTATTATGGGAAATTTATTTCTTGTAGGAATATATGTATCATAGAAAACATACATTTATGAGATTAGATGGTTCGTCAAAAATCTCAGATCGTCGAGACATGGTGGCAGATTTTCAAAAAAGGTGATTACTCCATTTTATTGCAATAATTTTACACATGTATATTTATTATTATTATAATATTGCCAAAGAATTTGATAATATATTTGAATTTTCCAACAATACAAGTACAGATTATTTAAAATTTTGTTTTAAATTTTTTCATTTAAATTGATCTTAGCATCAGTTATTTATTAATAAAAAATACGTTACTTTTAACAGTTGCGCCATGCTGATTAGATTACGTCTTCCTATAAATGTAACAGTATTCAGTTGCATACTTAAAGCGCGATCCTGAGATCGCATGTCCTGTATAGTTCAGCCGCGCATAACTAATACGCGAATTAATTGCCGAATCGTCTCCATCTTACAGCAGCTGCACGTTCAAATGCGTGATAGTTACAAAACAGAAACTCTTATCTATTAGACTATTATTAGGTAGCGTATGTTTTGGTTATTATAATTTCTATTCCTAAATATCATTTAAATCTTCGAATAATTATATTTTTATGTTGTTATTGAGTAACAAACAAAATGTTAGAATATCTCTTTTCTTTTGTATAGTTTATGTTGATTCCTTATTCAATAATAACGCTTACTTATATACATTATATTTTAATTCTATACACTTGAAAATACATGAAAATAGAAGAGAAGAGGAAATAAAAAGAATGAAAAAATACGATTGAAATCTTGTAATTGTGTGCCAAGGATTTTATCCTGGATATCCTTCGAAAACACACCAAGATCTCAAATTAATTTATATATACATATCTAATGACGTCTTTATTTCTCGGCTTGGTTTAATCTGTAGAATTGTTTCGTGTTTCAGAGCGGACATATTCGTCTTTTTACTCAGTACTAGGGCTGGTGGCCTGGGAATCAATCTCACTGCAGCAGACACGGTTAGTAATTCTCCTTGCTTTATATATTTGCTTGCTTGTTACTTTTAGTTTCTACTCTCTTTGATTATGAATTCATGAGCAGATCTTTGTTAAATTTGAGATATACAGTTAATATTGTTTTTATTACAAATTTCATGCACTATACATAATAAAATATATTTTGTGTATTTTAATTATATACATAATTATATACATTAATTATATATATTTTAATTATGTATAGTTTAATTTCACATTACAGCGTTTAAAATAATTTATAATGGTATTATATATGTAAGAAAGAGGTGCATAAATAATTTTACATTAAAAAAATATATGTTGTACACGATAAAATATATTTTCTATAGTTTATAAAAAGGAAGAGACATGAAAAAAGTTTGCATTACAGAATATTATTTTCGTGCATAAAGATATCACGAAATAGTCCATAACGTTCGATCTTCTGTCATCGATTTAACAAATCTATCGCGGCATGTTACATGTTTGATTCAATATTGCAATGAATTATATAACTGCACGATTGCACATTATAAGCTATTTATAAAGAAAGATATTAAAAAGATGATTTTTGTTCATAAAGGTGTAAGTAAAAGAAAGTGTTTTTGTATAGATTTTGACTTCCTGAATACGATAATATTAATAAAAAATTGGGGATCGAAAGGGAATACCTTGAAAATTGAGCATATATTTGAACAAATATTTAAATATTCTTACTTACTTTTCAAGGTGTTCCCCACGAACTTTTTAATAATTTTATCATATTCAGAGAGTCAAAATCTATAAAAAATACTATTTCTCTTACTTACATTTTTTTAGACAAAAATTTGTCCTTTTTTGGAGGATATTAAAAAAAGTTCGATTTTTGTCTAAAAGAATGTAAGTAAAAGAAATAATGTTAGAATGATAAAATTATTAAAAAGTTCATGGCAACTTAGGGAATACCTTGAAAAGTAAGTAAGAATATTGAAATTTGTTCAAATATATTTTATTCATATTCAATTTTCAATATTATCGTATTCAAAAAATCAAAATCTATAAAAAACGCTATTCCTTTTACTTACATCTTTTGGGCAAAAATTAGCCTTTTTTTAACATTCTCTTTTCTTCTTAACTCTGCTATTTGGTATATTTGGGTCTCTTAGACTTAAAATGTAATTAATTTTCTTACTGATATTTTATTTAAAAATTTTTTCTCTGATATTTGATATAACAGACTTTGTCTGTTAAGGTAAGATCTTTTTTTTTATGAATTTTTATTTTTTTAAAGCTTTTAATCATATTAATCTGAATGATATGATTATGTAGTTTTTAAACAAATGAATGATATGATTAGTTTTAAACAAATGAAGAAATAAAGATAATCTTATATATAATACAAAATTAAAATGTGTATATGTATTATGTGATTATATATTTATGCAAGAAATTTTTTTAATTATTTATATTTATTTTTTACATATTTTATGTATGGTTTAATTACAATGTTTAAAATAATTTATAATGATATTATATATGTATAAGAAAGAAATGCGTAAATTTTACGTTGAAAAAATATTGCGTAATCCATACTATTTTATACATTAACAATTATATATTACAGTTTGGACTCTGTAACTGCAATTAACGATGCCTATTTGCAGGTAATATTTTATGATAGTGATTGGAACCCTACTGTAGACCAACAAGCTATGGATCGCGCCCACAGACTGGGGCAGACCAAACAAGTCACGGTCTACCGATTAATATGTAAAGGAACCATCGAAGAACGAATTTTGCAGAGAGCGCGTGAAAAGAGCGAGGTTCGTTTTGTAAATCATTGCGTTTAGATATTAAAGTTAAATAATCAACATGTGCACAGAAAGAAATTGTTTTCAATGCAGATTCAACGTATGGTCATAAGCGGCGGAAATTTCAAGCCCGATACTTTGAAACCTAAAGAAGTCGTGTCACTGCTATTAGATGATGAGGAAATCGAAGCGAAATGTAAGTTAGATATTTTTATTTGGTAATTGTGATTTTGTCAAAATAAATATTCATATAAAATTAACCGAAGAACACATATGGCTCTATATTAAGGAATATTTTCCCTTTAAATTGACAAAAAATTCATTAAAATTAAAATTTGTGACGAATTAAAATCTATATCTAAAATTATGATCCGTTAAAAAGTCGTTGAATACTTGAGTCGTCCTATCATATCCGCATGGCAGGACGCGCGTATGCACAAACGCGTCGAAAATGAGCCGAGGAGTGAGACGAGGACGGTCGAGGTGGCCACGATTACATTATGCTCGTTAGCTTATGCTAATGGCCTAATAAGGAATAATAATAAGAAACGAAGTAACGAACACTGCCACATCCTCCACGTATAGTAAGTCCGTACGTTCGTATATTTCAGACAGCCAACGAAGCGAGGAGAGAAAGCAGCAACGGGCGGAGGAGGCTCGCCTCGAGTCGAACTTACAGTACAAGGAGAGGGACCGGAAGAGGAAGTTAACCGCGCTTCCGGTCAAGGTGAGCCCGGCGCCCTTATAGACCGCTATCGGTCGCGTCGCAAAGATTCTTTTTAATCTTTTTTCATCATTTTCTTTAATTACTACTTTTTTCCACTTATCTTATTTTTGTTTTAACTTTTTATTTCTTATTTTCTTAATATTTATATCGGTTTACAGTCAAATTTACTAGTATCTTTGATTATTTTATTCAACAATTAATTTCACTTGTCAAGCTCATAATTGCTCACCAAGTTTGATAATATTAACTCAGAATATGGATCAGATTGAAATTTGTTAATTATACACATTTTGATTAAAATTAAAATTAATTCTGATAACTCATTTGTCTCAATTACATTTTGTAACTTTTATTTTCCAGAACGATGCAAAGAAGCCATGTCACACAGACGCTAATGGCGATAAAAACAACGATACGATTTACGTTAATCTTAATGAGCCTAAACCAGCTACCAATCTGATTCAATCGCAGCACCAAAACAATCATCATCAACAGCTAGAAAATATAGATAATTACAGCACACCGACCAGCCCAGCCAAATCAGAAGTACGTTTCTATATCGAACAAGATTATAGCATTGAAAATTTTATATTTTTATTAACGTATTTTTATATTTTAATACTTTGATATATTTTATATTTTATTGTGTGTATTAATAATTATTATTTATTTATTAGTATCAAGTACATATTTAAAACAAAATTAATTTGAAAAAGAATCTTGTGTAATGACAAAACATATTTTAAAAGCATTTTCTTGTTTTATGTCACCATCTATATATAACAGCGTTATATGATCCTTGATATTGATACTTTAATACTTTGATTTTTCCTTGCAGGATGAAACGAGCAACGAGGGACTCGTGGTCGATGTAGACGGTCCGGTGACGGTTTCCGGTAATGACTCTCATGGACAGCCTCGAGGCAATCTTCACCAATTTGGAGAATCTCCAGCTAAAATCGCCCGACTTGGACATTTCGCTTTCGGCATGGGTGCGAACGCGCGAATACGACAATCCGTGCGTGGCGCGAGCAAACGCGGTCGACCGCGAGGTTCTCGTAGGGGTGGGCCAATTGGCGGTAAAGGAAGAGGACTGCTTTTAATGCATCCATCGTCGAAGGTTTCAAATATGGCCAGTGAACCGTCATCGACAGCGATGTCACCAAATGACGGAGGCGGATGCTCTAATGAAGTATTGCGGCACTGTAAGTATTTGTTTTTGATTAATTGCCTTAAACTTTCTTAATATTTATTAGTAAAAATTTATGAGGATAAATAAATAAATATCGTAAATAATAGAAATGGATATTTTACCAAAACAATATAAGTAAAATTAATTTCAATAAATATTAATTTTTTAATGATTATAATATATAATAATTTATGATTTATTTTGAGACAAATTCTGTTGTTAATGTTTATGTTTTGATTATCTACGCAAGCATACAATTATGTGATTTGTATAAATGTTTACAAATATGGTCACATAATTCAATCTGTCGATTTTGTTAACGTTTGTTACATATTATACATCTGTGCAATTATTGCAATCTCTCTTGTTTATCGAGACTAATTGTATAATAGATGAAAATGTTTGTAATGCGCAAAAAGGAAAATAATCATAATTAATATCAATATTATTATGACGTTGACAATGGATAAAAATAAAAGGATACTGCGAAATGAAAGTGTTCAATCGCGAGAAAGGTGACTTTTTTCACGAATGCAATATCATATCAATCGATATTAATCCGGACTGGTTTTTTCATACGTCTCCTTATCCCCGCTCCTCTTTTACATCCTCGATGCTATCTTTCGTCCAAGCACTTGTCCAGGTTCTCAGGGGACTTTGCAGTTCGCGAGAAGAATGCCCGTGGGTCCATCGCGACCCCATCCAGTGCTGAAATTCCCTCGCGAGCACATGTGCACCCACGAGTGTCGAGGGGGTAACAGTTGGCGTTTCTCCACGGAGCACCCTTAGAGACATTCGCCTCTCCCCTTTTTTCGTGACTCATTCGGAGATACGTTTTATAAACGATGAATTCGGGGCTTACACTGAGCTTAGTCCTATGGGGAAAGCTTAGCTGAAACATTTGTTGCACGACGCAAGTGTATTGTGAAATAAGGGTGTCCTAGAAATCTGCCAGTCATCGGAAATACGATTTCAAATAGATCAAGTCATACGAACGATATACAATTCTAGTTATTATTAAAACGCGAAGCATTTAAAACTTTTATTTCATAATAACAAGTTGTTATAATATTGGATAGAAACAGTAATTGACATATATGATGATGCTGTTTTTGATACATATTACATTTATCTTACGATAAAATCTTCATTTTATCAGAAGATAAATGTAACCAAAATTGTCATTATATTAAAAGCAATAGAATTTTTCTGAAATGCCTCCTGCTTTTAATGAACTGTATTAATTTTCTCGTATGAAACAAACTCGAGACCGTAAGAACGTTGAATAAACGTCGTTATGTGCTTGTCGTTTTTGCGCTAATTAGAGAAAGACAGAACAAGAAAGAGAGAGAAAAGAAAGAACAAGAAAGAGAGAGAAAAGAATACGGTGTGTATGTCCGATAAGACGACCTCACGCAACGCCACGTGAACCGTGGACACGTAGTGAGCAACACATACATGTGAATGTGTGCGCACATTAACACATTCCGTCTCGTGCTACGTATACCTACATACGAAAGGAAAGGAGTCGGTCTCTCTCACTTGTCGTCGACTGGAAGACGAGGCGGACAATAGCAGGTGCGGAACGAAGGCGACAGCTGCGATCGATGCTCTTCTTAGGTTTTTGGAACTCGCGCGTACTTTTTCTCTCTCTCTCTCTCTCTCTCTCTCTCTCTCTTTTTCTCCTTTCTCTTCTTTTTTTGCCTTTGTCATCGTCTTTTTCTTCGTCTTCTTCGTTACCACCCTTTTTACGTGTCTTTTCTGTCCCTCCGTGTAGTCGTCCTTTTATCTAGTAAGTTATCTTCTTATCGAGATACAGTGCGCGCTTGATCCAGCTTAATGTTACAAGCTCTTACCGATATACATTCAACATATTTCCATTGATTATAAGTTATCTTATTTAACCGATAAATCGATAGCTGATTATGGATTAATAGGAATAAATTTTAGACATACTATAGGAAGAAAATTATTAATCAAATTAATAATCGCCCTTTCGAAAGATGCATTATCGAGAAAATTTTGTCTCTAAATTTTGTCGAGATAACATTGTGTAATTAAAAAAACCTACGTTTTACATAAACGCAAAAGATTAAATTAGATTAATCCAGCGCTAAATTCTTTCATGCAAGTATTCTTTTTTAATATGATAAATTATTTATCTATATTAATTTATTTATATATTGAAGCATGTATCTGTTGTGTGATATTTATTAAGAATTTTTAATTTTTTCAGTCGAATTATTCAATTTGTCAGTTATTATTTTCAAATGCAACTGTAATTTCAGTTGCATAATCCCGACATCTAATTTCCCTTGTCATATCGCGAAGTCAAATAAAAAAAAGATACAATCTATAGGGTACAGAATTACACGAACCCTAAGGGGTTGAATATTGTCGATTCGTGCCGTGCCTTACCGTACCTTACTGTGTCATCTCGTCTGTCAGCTCCGTATCTTCTCGAATATCATATTTTGGTATCGCTATGTGAAAAGCATTCTTCTCGAATATTTTTTCCTATTTTATTTACAATTAAACAGAAGTTACAATTATTAATATTAACACATGAGTCTGAAAAAATTGTAAATCAAAAATGAAATTTATTAATACTTACTTGAAAAAGTTACACATTTGTATAAGAATTTATAGATTTGATTATAAGCGATTTGATGATGGATCTTTGCTTTAAATACCAAAAATAAACGTATGAAACAAAGAGATAAATTAATTCCATAGTTTTTAATTTGCATAGATTTAATATTATCCTATATTATAAAATAGTTCAGAGTGCATATAATTAATTATTTCACTTAACTGAATTTAATGGACGGAAAGATTTATAAGGTCTTGTAATCTCATTAAATAATAATTGTTCCGTATTTTAATTTCGAACTTTTTCTTCAAGTCTTTTAGATTAGTTAGATACGAATAGGAGATAAAATATATGATGAAGATGGTTTTATCACACGAAATAATGGTAGAATAGGATGGTAGAATAAAATAACGTAGCAGAATAGGATTAGGCAAAGAGAACTTGGTCATTCCGTAAAACATCTCCAGTTCTTTATTTATCTCGAAAGTTTTATCGGGTTCTATCTCGTGCATGCATAACTATAAAGTAACATAGTTTACAATTTAATTTGGCCATAATGCAAGTTGTACATTAAATTATGGAAATTTCTATTAAATTACCTTTAGATAGCAAGTTTCATTATGTATTGGCATGTAATAGCTAATTTTATGAATCTGTTTAATACAGAGACACTAGTTGGATTTTTATTTTCATCAAAGCTGTTCACGCAACTTTGCAATTTGTCAGTCAGACATTGTTTTACTGAGAGTCGAATTTAATTTTTTAATAATTGTAAAAAATAATATTTCGAGCGATAACTTTTGTTCATACTTTTACAGAATACAACGTAACATAGCATACGTGCATTTTTATATCTGACAATTGAAGCATTGTATTCCGACTTATTTATACGCGACATTTGAAGATTGCCAACTCAGATTCTTACGAAGCGTCTTCGAGTTTTCTTCTCTTCCCAGTCAATACGATTCACGCATGGAATTTTCAAAGTGCATTATCACATCGCCTGCTAGAGTCTGCTTTATGGAGACGTGCATTTTCACGTTTTCCTCGTCCATTTTGTTAAGTGTCCTCTTAGACTGTAGTGGCTAAAGAGGAATAGCTCCTCGAGCGATCGGGTACGTGCTTCTGAATGCCGAAGCAGCGAGATAAAGACGAAACGGACAAAATACGAGATATCTATGAGAGGACATTCATTTTCACGTGCATCGCTTCTCTTCGGAAAAATTTCCCGGAATTGCTTCGTACTCGAGAATTCGATCGACTCGATTTGTGAAAAGCACGAGATAGAATCTTTCGTGAGATGCTTTTCAAACGTTTGTTACGTGGTATTTTAACATAACGTTATATCAAAGAACGCAACAATGACATTCTCTCACGATGCTCAAATAATACGTATTTGGGCATTATACTTTGCCTGCTTATTTAAAAATCTCAAGAATTGGAAACTCGAGTATTGGATATACGTATTTTGTATTTCTAAGAAAAATGTACTCTTCGTTACTCGTGGGAATTTTTTTCTCGATCTGTTTCCTTGGGAATATTTGTTAATTGTGTAAGATGTACAAACGTATATAATTGATATTTTTTCCCATGGTATTTAACTTATGAGTGATAATTTGTCCGTTTCACTCCTTTGCCAACTAGTTAACACCTCGTAGTCCACGAGTCTTGAGTGTGTCCTCTCTTTCATTTTTCCACATCGCCAGAATAACCGGTGAATAACCAACTGGTCGAACCAGTCAATATTAAATTCAGTATCATGTCCGTGCATCTGCTTCGCCGTAATCGTAAACATTGCATTTACCTCGAAGTTTAATTATTGCTATTAACGTACGTTCTCATTCTCTCTATAAATCTCGAAGCATATCTTTTAAATATGAATTATTTTGTTGTTATTAATTTTGTTGTTATAAATTATTTTGTTTATTGTTGAATAATTTTTGTAATTTTCAAACTTATGATCATTTATTACAAATCTTCAGATTGATAACAAAAAAACACAGAATGAAAATTCGTGCAAAATATTAAAATTTATTTTCCAATAAAACGATATTTACATTTGATAAAATATACTTGTAAAGTATAATCGAATACTTTCACGGAAAAAAAACAGTTAAGGTTGCCACGAACAAAATTCGTCCATCAATACATTTTTTGATTATAAAATCGATTATGATAACCGTAAGATTAACATATTTTATCGACTACTGTTAAAATATGGTTATCATAATGAAATGTATCATTATAACAAGAAGATCCAAATGTATTGATGGGCGAAAATTATCATTATTTCCGGTTGTAGCAACCATAGTATTTACTTCTTTTATTTCAGAATAAAATAAAATAAAATTATATTTATCTCGACAACTGTCGTAAAACTTCCGTTTTTTTTTGTTAAGTATAGTTCAATTTTAAATATATGGTTATTGATTACTGAAACACACGGAGAGCTTTTGTTATATTTTACAAATTTATTGATTGCAAATGTTGTTTTTTATTTAAAAAATCCATTTTAATTGATAGAATTTCTTGTATGTATTTTTCTCGTTTTTGATGTGACAATCTAAGATGTCTGCAGTGAGTAGACAAATTAATGAATTGGATTTTGATTAAATTTTAAAAATCTAATAAAATTCACAGACCCACGCGTAGATACATATAATATATATATGTATCTAATTTTATCATATCTACGGTAAAAAAAAACGGTATTTTGTTCGAGCTATATCGAAACGAATAATTATTGTCGCAACAACAGCGTTATCAATAGAATTTCCTCGAACGTATTTTTTATGTCCTAGGGACGTCTGCGACTTCCGATCCTGTGGACGGGGATGGTCCCAGCACGGTTGGTCCATTAGGTCCAGTTGGCAGTTTGATACCTTTATCGGGACGCAGTGGAGCTGCAGGGATACGTCGTGGCCCTGGTCGGCCCCGATTACGGCCAACTGGGCCTGGACATCAAGGCTATCGCACTCCTGGTCATCATCATAGTAAGAAGGTCCAACGGCCGCTGCCAGTACCCATCAGATCTCATCAAACGGTCACAGGTGTCAATCAGCAAAAAGCATCTTCATCGTCGCAAAAGCGTCCTGGCATGTCGGTGACTGGTACTTCATCTTTGTCGTCATCTTCAGTCGCAGCCGCGAATTCGACACTGTTATCTTCATCATCGTCATCGTCATCATCCTCAATGTCGTTGGCGGAATCACGACCTTTCGGATTTTACACGCAGCAACAGCCACGCACAGGATCATCGTAGTTTTGCAGAGGAAGAATAGTGATTTGACTTGAAGCTTGTTCTGATGAGACAACGCGCAAAAGTCTTGCGATGTCGGTAAGATGTTTTCGAGATATCTCTGCATTTTCTCTTTCCGCCAGGTGCTGACATTTCAAGCAGATTATCCATGGATCAATCAGTGAATTAATAGTGCAGTGAAAAAAATATTCTCATGGCTCGCGATTTATTTTTCGAAATTCAGACTCGATTAAAATAAATATAACATATATTTATTGTGTCTCGTGAGAGTTTGACTTCTGCTAGTGATGTTTCTGTACGCGTGACTCGAGCGTGCAATTCTGATAAATTGGACTCTCGTCCCGCCCTCTGTCATCCTAAATTGTAATTGTATATGAAAGGAGACAGCGATTGACAATATTTAGGCACTGTTATGGTTACGATTATATTGCACAATTATATTTATTTTAGTTATGGCGTAAGAAATAAAACGGAACTCATCGTCGAACGTTAGAAAATACAATTGTCGATGTCAGTTAGGTACTTAATTCGATGCTTGCCTTCGAGTCCTTTTATCGGATTCGTCTCCTCGGTTTTACAGCAATTTGGATCGTACTCTTCGATTAAACGTGCAAAAATTGGAATTCTTGTAGGACACTTATTCGCTGCGGGAGTGAAAGAGGTCGATCTCTGTTATTAATCGATCCAATTCTACATATGTGGTACAAGTGTAGCTCTCGTTTTTAACTGTAAGTGTACAATTAGATAATCGACACGACGCGTGACGTGTTGTTGCGCGCACGTTGGCGCCGAATTCTGACGACGATCACCGACAGATCAGATCTCCGGCGAATATGTCGACGAAAAAGGGGAGGGGAAGGCATTTTGAATTTGCCTTCTTCGTCTTCTTCATTGTTCGCTCTCTCGGCGTCTTTGTACATTGTTCATTAACGATAGCATTATTCCGTCACTAGACTCGGCTAGCCGATATTTTTTATGCATGTTACGAGACGTCGTTAGGCCAATTCAATTTGTAAAAGAATAGTATTTATATTAGCAATAAACAGACAAAAATTTCACCTTCACGAATGTTTGGCAAATTTTATTCCAAATTTTATACACTCCGCATTTCCTTCCACCGACGACTGTTTTAACTGATTCAATTGGATTTTTCTTAACAAAAATTTAATCAAGTACTTTTTCTTTCTTTTAAGTGTTTTAATAACCCAATTTTTAAGAAATAATAGTAAAGTTTACATTTTTAACTTGATTTAAAATTGATTTTTTCCGTCAGTAAGACATAGTGAACATGAAATATCTTGAATGACATAATTTTTGTTTTTAATTTCTGTCTTTGTTTTCTTATACTTCTACTACTTTCGATTTTCGAAAAACATGTAAACGACTGTGGTAGAAGGATTCTGTATGATAATGTCTGATTAACAAAACAGCGTCCGAAAGTTGGAGTGCTGGTTAATAGTGCGAGTATGCAGCTGTCGATGGAGCCGCATCATCATCTGCGTGATTGGGATCAAGCTGAACGCGATGAATCCTTCGTACCTCGTGATTCTTTTTATCTGATCGCGCAAACTGCGAAAATCCCATGCGTAGCAGCACATTTTTGGAATTAATTAGCGAATATCTCTTTCCTGTCGTAAGTCGGTTAGGAATTCATTGATTTCCAACTGTTGCCGTTAAGTTCCTCTAAAAACGTTGAGTTCCTCTTGTGATTGAGAAATACATGATCTTAAACAAACGATCTTAAATAAATTAATATATATAGCGGTTGCTGTATATATTAATTTATTTAAGATTAATTTTATTAATTGTATAAACAGATATTATTATATCTTTAAGATATGCCATGATAATTTGATTTATCTCGAATTTAATTTTAATATGTATTATTATAGTTTAAGCACGGAAGTTAATATTTTACATAATTTTGCAATATATAAACTGATAATAATTCAATTCGTCGCACGCGTGGCCAGTTTATTGTGGCCGTCAATAACAACAACAACAACAACAACAACAACAACAACAACAACAACAACAA
>Ga0157363_1002684_pt1 | contig 15799 bp, 8 predicted proteins | sample AttsexASBM1_FD_111477 | JGI IMG/M metagenome (GOLD analysis project Ga0157363, IMG submission 111477) | Fungus gardens microbial communities from leaf cutter ant in Ribeirão Preto, State of São Paulo, Brazil - Atta sexdens ASBM1 | ecosystem: Host-associated > Fungi > Mycelium > Unclassified ...
AAGAAATCATTATCATTATCGTTTCGTTTATCATTATGAGTAATTTGATGCATTCATTGTCAGTCAGCTTGTATTTAAAAATCAATTTTCACTCATAAAATTTTTTAATAAAAATATCAAACATTCCAATATCACCATATCTCAAATCATATATTTACAATTAGATAAAAAAAATACCTTTCATTCTCACATTTTAAATAAGAATTTATTTTAACAATAAATATCCTTTGACCTTTAATACAAAAATGTATTATATGCAGTTCGATACACTGAAAAATAAATAGCAAAAACCAGGTAACATCTGCTTTTACCAAGAAACATGGATAGGAAGAGAGGGAAATAAAAGTAATAAACTGCCACTCTTCTCGGCGCAGCTTCAGGACGAAATATACGCGAATTAAAGTGCCGTTTCTCCAGCGGTACTGTTGAAATATTTTCTCCGACGGGCTGTTGCGGAACTCGGAGAGAAAAATGAGGAGGAGATGATCTCGTACGCCGAGACGACGCGACGTTTCTACGCGAACGTCCGTATTTCTGCTCTCGCGTTCGCTCTATTCTCGTTGGATAAATCCAAGAATTCAATCCACCTCGTCCATGAGCGAGAGAGACCGCCGTGGCGGAAATTCTATCGAAAGGAGAATCGCAACCGAGTTGTATGCCACGTTCGTCTAATTGTTAAGTCCATTCCTGGTCGCTGTATTGGGGGATTAACTAGGAAATAGGTTGGAGACTCTCAGAGAAGGAAGATACGATAGAAGTACAGTATAAACCCATAGCAATCTGTGTTTATTCAACCGAGATCTAATCGCCCACAACATTCGCATGCCACGAAACTTTCGTTCTCCACAATTGTTCCCAACGATTAGACGTGTAAACTGCTCCGAAAGGAAGCAGCCGTTAGATAAAATATAAAAAACTTATCTATGTATTATAACTTATCTATTTATATATGTAGGACGCTAACGTGTGATGTATTAATCAAATAATAAATATTAAGATATTGACATATATCTTAATTTATAGCTATAAAAGATAATGAGGAAGCTATAAAAGATAATGCAAATAAATTCCATTTTTATTGACGTATTAAGCGACATTTACAATAAGATTTTACAATGAGAAGGCATAAAATTGAAATTTAAAGACTTAATAAGTGTAAGAAATTGATCAATTATATAGTCTATTATTCTCCTCAAATTTGATTGTGATTGGATAATTTCTTACAATTTAAGCTTAAAGTTTTACATCTTAAAATCTCATTGTAAACATCGCTTTGATCAGAATTGTCATTGCGATCAAAGAGTAGTAATGTCAGAGCAGTAATGAGCATATCAACGTTATTAGTATAAAAAAAAATCTCTTATATTAAAAACGCGAAACTCGAGGAATTTAATAACGGAGTTAAGCGTATCTGTCGGCAGATAGAAACTCATAAACTTTTTTTGAATTCCTTGAGACTTGAAATGTGTGAGAAAGTACACAGTAAGCAGCGCATGAAGAGGCAAAGCTATGGGCGAAAAGAGGAGAGACGAGGTCTTTTTGCTGATATATCCTCGTTCTTTCGCATCTTCGTTCTCTCAGAGGCCATTTGTTCTTCTTTTTGGCTAAATCCGCCGATCCAATTCCAACTCATTCGCCGGAAGCTGGGCGCGGCAGCGGTCTTTTTCGAAGGTGCCAATCGGCAGGACTCCTTAAGCCCAGACCTTAGCGGCTGAAGATTAGATCGAGTTGCAAGAAAGACGTGGAAAACGAGAAATGAAAATGTCACGTAGTAGCGGAAGTATCGAGACAACCTTATCCCACCGTCACATATCGACTTTTGATGACGCGAAGAATATCCTCTCCAAACGCGAAAAAGATTACAGGAGCAAAATTTCATTGCTCAACATTTAATACACATTAATTAAATATTAATTTAATTTTTATTTTCTTCTCTCTCACTCCCTTATGTCTTTCAAAATGAAGTGATTTGAAACGAGTTTCATCGGCAAAGAGAGAAGTTCTATAAAATCGTTTCTCTAGCAACAAATTAAACTGTCCATCATCGCAAACTTCACCAAGATCTATATTCGTTATCTTTCACATTATTCATAAATAACGTATTTGCCTTTTTTTTGCAATTAAAAATTATATTTCATGAAAACGTGAACTTGAGGTAATTGCTTATTACAACCTGTCTTCAATCAAGAAATTACTTGTTTTGATCATTTTAATATTTTATATAATACGTGACATTTCATTGACTCTTCTACACTTTTGCCGAGGAACTACTCTGTCGATTGACTTAATAATTGTATGCGTGACATTTTCATTTCATTGACCCTTCTATTCTACACTTTACATGCGATTTGCCGAGAAACCGGCTTTTATATCTTTCGACGTAAATCTAATGAGTGACAAGCCAAGGTAAACTAACATTCACCTCCTCCTCTATTTCGTTCATCGAGTGATTTTAATGGGCATTGATTATCCTACTCACAATAGTATTTCTGTCAAAATGCATTATGGATTATTTATTAAATGCACTCCTCGCGATATGGTCCAATTGAATGCATACATTAGAAACAATATCCAATAAAATAAATCGTTTAAATGATAATAACAATGGTTAACAATCCATTATAATTATCGATAATTACGATTGTTGATGTTGACACACAGTAATAGAATACGTAGAATGCAATTAAATTCCATCGACAAGTTATAAATCTATTTAGCTTCAGGCAATAATTAATGAATATTCTTTTATAAAGAAATAATAATAAAATTGAGCTTTAATTTTTATTTATCTCGTTCCATTTATATCAAATTTATATCAAACATGTCTTGTTTTTATTATTTTTAATTTATTATTTTTATTGTTTTTAAATTAAATTGCATTAATTTTCTTGCTTTAATTTCCCTCAAATATTTATCGGATTTATCATTTATAAAACAGTATGTATATGATATGTAAATGTATGTGAGTGTGGTCGGGTTCGTGAGTTTGCTAAATCCAAATGACTACGTGAATCAATCATTCCTGTGAAAAATTTTAGGTTCTTGATTTTCAATCAAAGATATGATAATGATTTGCTTTCTAGATCACGTTTAAATCATAAAAATTAAACTTGTAATATTACAACTGCTTTCTGCTGTACAGAGAACTCGTCGTGAAAAATATAAATTATTATTTACATTTCAATTACGCATCGCTTATGATTAAATTGCTAAAACGAGTTGTACAAAGCATTTGTTTCTTGTTGAGATGATAGATGCATTATGCAGCGTACTGTACTAATTGTTTAGACATAACTGTTTCAGTCGCTGAAATGCGAGATTACACATAATCCGATTTGCGCTCTAAGTTGTAATTAATTCCTTTGGAGTCATAACGATGCGAGCAGCAAAATTAGTTATAATTGGATTCTAAGCCACGCATAATATTCGTCTTGCAGCCATGCCACAGCCTCTCTGCAATGACACAATTTTTCGTCGTTTCGCGGCTTGCGAGGGCAACCTGAATCAGGCGCTCGGTACTGTCGCTGGAATTAGCGATTAATTATTGCCGCAACAAGCCGTAATTGCGAAAGGGATAAATAATGGAATGAGAAATAAATAGAGAGAAAGAGAGAGAAAAGGAGAGAAGAAAATTAATCGCGTCGCAGAGCGCATCGTTTAGCAATCGCAAGAGGGCAAAACGTCACCATCGCCGTCGGGCAAATGGAATCGGCTCGAGTGAAAAATTACATCGCAGTATTACGAGACATCGCAACGCCACCGCCACCACCACTATATTGTCGCCTAAATTGTTGCTTTCGTCGACTGGAAACGCGCGCGGAACGTACGCTTTCCCGCAACGACGATATAGCACTTTTTTTATCTCCGTCATGGCGCGACGTGATGCATGTGACGTGAACACGACGTGTCGATCGCGAAAACCGCGTCAGAGGGAAAACTTTTCCTTTGATCTCGACGTCCGTTTTTCCAAACGATGTAATCCCGTTAACCGTTACGGGCGATTAAAGCACGCTGGGTGCGTGGCCGAGACACGCAACCACATACCACGTAATGAACTCATAGTGAACGTCAGAACAATTGCGAATGAAATATCACTGATATATCTTTTACATATATTGTTGGACACGATTAATCGAGAGAGAAGAAATTCATGAAATCTGGACAAAAGAGAATTTGCAATATTACCGTCACGTATCCATACACATATAATATAATTAGCCCTTCATCACTTATATTTAGCACCTTCTGTCAGCAACCTTTCTAAGGTCTTTGAGTTCCAATATAGATTTTTATATTCTTTCAGACTATAAAAATCTAAAAAAATTCTTATATACTTGTGTGAAAGTTGTAACAACTTTCACAAGAATTTTTATTATCAGAGAAGTCAAATTGTATTTTATTAATTTTTTGCAAATTCTATTAAAGTTCACAATCAAAATATTAATTGCCTTCAAAGTCCAACTTAGCGATCCTCTTACTGGTGAAGAATTAATTATATTTATATGCTAATTATATTATTTATATTTAAAAAAATAATTATATTAAAATAATATATTAGATATATTTATCGAATAATTTTTCAAAATAATTTATAATTAAAATTTATTACAAGTAATTAAAATGCAGAGTAAATATAGCATTATTCATATATAAACTAATTAATATTTTTTTAGAATAAAATAATTAAATGCTATAAAGAAAGGCAATAGAGCAAAAATATCCAGAATATTCAATCATTATAAAATGTAGTGTTTTAAATTCTGATAAAAATAATTTTTCAGCTATCAAACATTCAGTATATTAATTGACTGCGGCTTTTCACATAGAAATAAAAGCAATTCCTGTTGGAATCAAACAGCGACGATCAATTGGATTCTATCGATTTATGCGATGGTATTTGCATCGTTAAAATCTGATCATTTTCGTGATGAAACATCGTGGCAACTAAATATTGCGCCTCTCGTTTAACGAGATTAATTCCCCGATGATTGAACGCTTGGCAAGCATCTGGCGGAGACGTGGCTTTTAAAAGCCGCCGACATAGAAGCAATAAGAACTAAAATCGGAAGGGTTGAAAGAAGAGATCGTGAATTTTGCTGGAAAAATAACAAAAAAGTTGCTTTTTCACTATACTACTGTTCAAGTTATTAACCGAGACTGTACACTTTAATACCCATCGTAATTACCAGCGAAAAAAGTCTATTATTTTTTTTAGATATTATAGATTTGTTAATTATATAATTTTTTAAATCACATATTATGTATGAATTATGTGTAAAACAGTGGCTAATATTTATACAATATATACAATTTTTTATTTTGCTGAGATTGTTTTAAATTTTGTAGAAAGCATTAAAATATAATGCGAAATGATCAAAAAGCATTTCTCATTCCTCATTTAATCGCCTGTAGCGATGAACAATAACCTTATTGTAATCCTTAATTGAATGTCTTCTATATAAAAGGAACCAAGCTCTTCTATATCAAAACTAAGAAATAGGATTCCCTATATTTCTTTGCGCAAAAAGGGATAGATGACACAATATTGTGTAGATTACTGTAAAAATAATTTGCAAAATTCTACATTTGACTCAACTTTAAAATTTATTATCAATGATATAAAGACTCATAATATGTATTTGCAATATTTGTATATTTATTGTAAAAATAAATACTTTGATAAATAATTTATATCTCGAAAATCTTTTTTACTTAAACATAATTAAAACCGTGATCTTTTTTTACGTAAAATACTGTTCCAAAATAAATTCAGCTAAGAATCATTAAAATTCGCGTCTGCACTCCTACACGGGAATGACGAATCACTCGCACGTGAAATCTTTCGCGGTATCATCATTGCCTTAACACGTTTTATGAGTTCATGTATACACGAGAGTTAATTCTCCAGCGATTGAGCACTGCAATAACGGCAACATGCCCGACCTACGTCTACCTTTCAAGCGTTTGGAATAAAAGCGAGGAAGGAAGAGAAGAATAGGTATAGGGGTTGGCTCGACTGACTAGGGTGAGTATCGAGAGTAAGGCACGTATCGTCGGCATAAAAGTCCGTTCCATTTGCCCATTCCCTAACCGCTCGCGCGTTCCATCACGTAGACAGAGTCCTTTCGGTGTATTCGATGGCCACAAACAATCCGGCCGGGAGAGAAAAGAGAAAAAGAGGAAAGAAAAGAGGAAAAGAGAAAGGGAGAAAGAGAAAGCCGAGGTGACGTATATTCCGACGCAACATACGAACTCCTTTAATCCGCTCCGACGGAAGCAAATGAACAGTACACTCGTGGACAATGCTTCCATCTACTCTCTCTTTGACGATCTTTTCCCCTTCAACGAGGAAATCACTCTCCCATTAACGCTTATTCCGCAATCCTCCTTTTCTTCTCTGTCACTGTGATAATGACGTGAACCGATAAACCACAATGTGGATAACAACAAAGTGCCTCGCATCTTGTTGAAAGGTGGAAAAACCAAAATTAAAAGAGTCCTTTACCTTTAAAAGGACGACTTGCTTTTCTAGCGTGATTATTAAGTCGTTGCGACTTATTGAGCGAAGGAAGCTGATAAAAGACAGACAGACAGACAGAGAGGGAGAGAGAGAGAGAGAGAGAGAGAGAGGAGAGAGAGAACCTTTTGTTCCGTCCTATGCTTCGTTAATCACGAAGCACTGCAAGGAAGGTAACTGCTCTAAAGAAAATAGCGTTGTACAATGTCGATGGGCGGGCACACGAGGGATTTTCCGTGAGCGGATACACGCTCCGACGTTTCTCGCTGCTGAAATTACATGATGACGAGACCCACTATGGATTCAAATATCAGTTTTTACGAGCCATTGAACTCTCATAACAAATGGACATTAAAATGTCACGCTAGAAATAACTATTGATGCACGTCGTATACTTGACAATTGCACATAATTACGTGAAATATGTACTTTCGATTGCAAAATCTTTTATTACAAGTTTCCATTTCAAAGTTACTTCGCCAGACATTTCACAGAGAAATTTACATTAGCTTTCCAACCACAATGAAAGATTTCGCCAGTTAAAATATTTATGTATGTCAAACTTCTATCGCGATGCGACTAGACTCTTTCTCTCTTTCGATCATGAATGTAATCTCATCAAATCTCAGCTCATTGTTATTTTTACGTTGTCGATATTTCACGGTGAAATATCCGTTGAAAAAGTTTCTAGTATTTTACTTCATTATACCTTTTCAAGCCTGCCTTCAGAGAGAGAAGAAAATCTGCATTGTATACTCTAAAAAATATCAGTATGCATTTAACACCTTTAGCGTGAATTTAACATCTATGCAATGTCAATATAATTCTCACTATGTGTTGGTATTAATATCAACATCATCACGGCGTGGATTAAAAATCCATATTAAATATTCCATGATTCACATCATATTGGTATTAATATTAACACCAATACAATGAGAATTATATTAGACACCGCTATTTTTTAGAGTCTACATGCAACTATAACGAGAATTATATGTAACTATAAGAAGCTAACTATAAGAAGCTAACCGTAATAAAATAACGGAAACTAATTATAACTTCGAGACCGACCCGTATTTCATTTTCTGCACTATCGCGCGATTTGCATGCACGTGACCTTTCATGTTAATTTTCTGTCTTGCTCGGCTTCTCCCAATTTGCCGGCGTAGCGGCAAATTAAACCCAGAGATCGCTTTCACTAACTCGTTTGGTGAATCACATTTCGAGTGATAACTCACGACAATTAACGTTCGATTCATTTGAACATTTCTCTTTAATATTCATGCGATCGAAAAAGAATCTCTTTCGACAATTCGTTAAAGGAGCCATCAAAAGTAGACAAATAAGCTCAACCATTATTCGCGATGAGGATTTAAATTTTATGTCGTATGATATATTTTTTATCTAACGCTAATGTAACGTGAGAGCTTGGCTGTGCTTTATTTTGCCTGCACGTCAATATTACTGCGAAGCTGCGGAATCTCCTCGTCGAGAGTCGAAGCGTTAATTAATACTTGCGCGCATGAGCGATTCCACGTGAAAGAACTCAACAAAATTTAAGGGCCATGTGTGTATGTCTGACGCTGTCACGATACTGACTGTATGTATCTTTATTTGTAATTTTAAAAATGTTCTCTATGTAAAAGGTATTACTTTTATAACGAAAAAGATCCGCAATGCGAAATTTCGTTGGACGCAATCTATCGTCATTTATCTAGTTAATGTTTAAATTTAAAAATATAGAAATATATTTAATTATAGAAATATAGAAAAATATAAATTATTTTTATATCTTTCTATATTTCTATAATTAAATATATTATTAAATTCTAAATATATTATATGAATGAAATTAAATATATTATTAAATTCTTAAATATATTATTAAATTTAATAAAAATATAAATTACTAAATTACTAAAATATAAAATAAATTACCAAGTTTTAAAAATAAATAATCTATGGCCATAAATTGTTTTTTTTTTTCTTTCGAATTGCAAGAGCAGAGAGCTTTTTAGAGATTATTAAAATCGATTATTTATAATTTATATAAAAAAATAAATTTTGCTATAATTTAATAACACGTTCGGCTATCGTAACATATTTTTACAATGATGCTCATTATTTTCAGCCAATTTAACTATAGGCACTAGAGGCCGGTCCATCCTTGTTGGATCTAGTCATAGTTAAAAAGTCTATAATAGCGAACAACGTGTATACGCAAACACGAGGAGCGAAAACGGTCGCTACGTACGTGTGCCAGGTCGTGTATACAGGCGGAAATCGTCGGGGATGTTAATCCGTGTACGCATGGACCATTAATAGCGGACGTCGTTAAACGGATTGCCGTCGATACTACGTAACATGGCGTGCACGTGCAGGCAAGTGCTATGGCCAATGGCGTGGAAACGGTCTGGCTATTGCGACACCGCGAATGTTTTCCATTTTACCCGCTTGAAATTGTTAAACAGGAAAAGAAAATTAGCTACCTACGGCAAAATATTGAATATTATATCGCACAGATCGTTCGGATATATATCGTTCACATTCGAATGAGATATTAATAAGTTCTGCAATATTAATAAATTACATGTACGACATGTATTTAAAGATAATAAATTTTTCTGATGTAGATATATAATTTGTAAAATATAAAAGTTGAATGTAAAATAAAAAAGTTGAACACAATATGTTGAAAACGTTAAATAACGTGACAATTACATATTTTATGAGAATATTTTTATAATGATAATTTTTCAAATTTGTCTCTTTTTTTGAAAAATAGATTGCTAAATAGAGAAGTCTAAAATTCTTTTAATTCTCATCATTCTTCTTTTTTATACATAAAATGCTATTTCATTTTTCATACTAGTCTATTTTTCACTTTAATTGTTCGTCATTTATCTAAAAAAAGCGCTAAAATAATAAAAATAATCTATACACACTTCTTCTATCTTGAAAAAATATTTTCTAAAAATCATGTGCTAAATTTATTACAATCCATCTCTCACGAAGGATTAAAAACAAACTCACATTACATATCGCAGTATTACATATATCATCGAACTCAAGTTGAAGAATGTATTTGCACATTCACGTTTGAACTCGCATTCGGTATGGTTCGGCACACTTTTGTATCAAGAAATATCTGCAGTAATTCAGTGTCACAAATGAATATGCTGAGAGTGTTAACGCACGTGTAACAATGTGAACACCTTACAAATCGCCCTACACCACTGATCGCATCGAATGTGCAGGAATGTTACACCGTGAAACGGTATTCGTGCACGCATTAGATCATACGCGGGTGGCGTATGCACCAGTTCCCGATGTAAATTGCAATTCCTTGTTAATTACAACAGCCCTGGCACATGCACCAACTGCGAGGTCAGCCAAAACGCTTCGAAACTCATAAATGATATTAAACCTGATGGTGCGTGACAAAAAACATTTTAACTAATTTTTGAGGGGAGGAGAACTTTCATTATTTTTAACAAAAAACGCGTTAATTTTATGGTGTGATTTTGTTAAAAAAAAGATGCTATTCAGCTTTCGTTAATAATTTAACATGTGTGAGTTTAACATATTATAGATGTTACTGATTTTAATGAAGACATATAATTGTTTCCAAAATTTTTTGTTACATTTTTGATGCTAATTATTTTATATAATATTTATATTTTTAACATATTCATCTTATGTTAAATTAACACAAAAATTTGAGTGGACCGTTTTTGGAATGTGAAATTTGTTTAACACAAATTTTTCGACTGTGTATCATGTCATAAAAGACTTGTCGTGTATATATATTATTTTGTAATCACAAAGCAAATAATAAAATTTCCGATTATATCTCGGACAAGATATCTTGCAGAATCGTGACGCGTAAAGCCATCGAAGTGGAATCGCGTGTTACGGGCAGATCTCAACAACAGGCTTCTCGAGCTTTCCATTCGTAAACAGAGACATTGCGCGAAAAACGAATAATTCATAGCTCGAATGGAAAACGATTGGTGCATCGCGTTTTCCTCGCGAAATTAACGACGCGCGAAGATGAACGGGAATTTACGAAGCCGAACTCGTACTTTTTGCGATTGCATGTTTTTTTTTCTTCTTCTTTTCTTCTTTTCCTCGAGTGCAGAGTAAATACCGGGTAATACACTAATGAGCAACGTCGGCGTTCGCTTTAAGTGAACCGTTGTAAATTCGTTTAATTCCCGAAGATTTAATTTCTCCCGCCAGAAAAAACTCGGAGCATCCCGAAGAGCGATCCTTACAGAGTTTCACAATCCTAAATCTTAATCTCAATAATATTCTTTATTGAGTTTGGCTGATTTTTACTTAAGCTTATTTATTAATATTTAATTCTCTTTAGTAATCAATCTTTGAAATGAAACTTATTATCTAATTACAAATTGATTAAAACTTTTTCGTTTGAATCGCGTATATTGAAAGTGACATACAACATTAATTTGTGCAAAACAAAATCATATAAAGAAGAACAATCCGAATAATTACTGACCAATTGTGCAAAAAAAAGTAAAATAATTGGACGATAGTAGATTTTCTCCCCGTAATTTGCGACGATTGATTAAACTAACTTTAAATATTTTAATTATATTTACGTTCTATTTTTTTCAATATTTATTCATCTACAACCATTTAGCAATGTAAAGCGAAATTACGTTTGTCTTTCATTCTTTAATTTAAAGGAAAAAACGACTCAAACAATCGAGACAACAGTTTCTGTTGGAAAGTTTCTTCGTCGAGTCAAGAAAACTTTTTCTACAGACTTTTCGTATTGCGACCAGCCGTCCAGTCGGATCTCACCCGCGTTTCTCGTACAACAAGTAAGAAATTTTGGTGGCGCAACCGTCGACTCCAATTAGTGGTCCATTGTCAGGCAGATTCGTATGTACGCAATCGAGTGCTCTATTGAAAACTTTCCACATGGTCCCAGACCGGGAATCGGGATGTAGGATGAAATAGCGTTCCAGTTTATTTTCCAACCAACCGACACAACGAGTTTCTGCAGCGTTCGTAAGGCCGTTCGAAAGCTATTTGTCCGCCGTGACCGCCTCGTTCGTCATCGATCGCCATCGTGACATCGAAACGGGGAAAATTAACGAGAATGGGAGAGAAAAGGTGAGAGAGAGAGAGAGAGAGAGAGAGAGAACGTGTGTGAGAGCGAGAAAGGGTTAAAAGGGAAAGGGACAGAATATGGTCCTGTTAAATTTTCAACCGGCTCATCGCTTTCAAGTGATCGATCGCGAAGGCTTTCCATCATCGGGGTCTCTCATTAATGAAAAGATCGACAGTTTAAAAACTCTAAGAATTATCTACCATCGACGGTATAAATGACGTCATATATCCGATTACGAACTTTCATCTTTAATCCATTGGCAATACTAAACGTACACAAGTTACTTTTTATCTTTATACACAATATATTAATAATTGAATTTTATCAGGCATGAATTTTATCTGCGAAATATATTTACGACACTGAACGTATTATAATACATAAATTATAAGTGAAAATTAATAATTTATTTATTATAAATAAGAACAAAAACATCTTCAATATATAAATAAAGACATTTAATGAAAAAAAAAATTATAATATAAAATCTTTTGGAAAATTTAAATACTATTTAACAAATCATACAAATTTATTGAAATATCTTATGTAAAGTGTGTCTCATATAAAAGATAAAAAAGTTGCCATAATACATATTTTATTATTGTAGTCCTTCTTTAAATTATTTTTTGGTGTTATTTTTTATTATTAAATTTGATGTGCCTTATGAAATATTTACTTGTAAAAAAGAAGCATTTCGATCAACATGAAAAAGATGGACTGAAAGTCACTAGCAACGAACTGTCAATTTCTTCAGACAGCACAAAGTCGATAGAGTATCCTCGAGCGCGACTTAGCAATTGCTTCCGAGAACGTAATGTATATTTTTTCTTTTTTTTTCTCTTATTGGACAGCTCTTTGACTCCATTACTGGTAGACGAGTGACGTAACCAACTTCGAGAGGCAAGTTTCGCTTCTTTTTCGCTGCCTCCAGTTGTTGACTCTACTGCCACGCCGAGCTCGACGTGCTTTTTCGAAAGTTCCATAAATACGGGCTTAACGATCGTACCAAGCAAATTTGAAAAAAATATTGCAAACCAAAAATATTCCGCTTCAAAATGAACACATGAGATTATGACGTGTTCTCCATACTGTGCGATAAAGAAGTAAATACATTACCGCAATAAAACTCTGCAAATCCAATAGATAATAAATAAGCATTAGCAAAGCAGTGAGTCTTATTAATTAATTAATTAAAAATTGGTATCAAATATAAAAGCAATTGGTATATTAATTTATTTTTCAAATTATATTATATTTATATGTCAATAAATAAAACATTTTTAATTCCAAAAAGCTACATTTTGAAATTTTCAATATCATCAAAATAAATAAATAGAATAGAATGCTAATTCCAGAAATGTTCAAAAATGAAGATTTAGTAATATAATAAAGTGATATAATAAATATTATAAAGATTGCGATTGCGAAGATGTATAGAGAATAAATAAACTGATTATACTCAATTGATGATTTATTAATGAATTACATCCATGACGAATCATCGTCGCACGTTGCAAATCTCCAATTATTGTGATAGCAGTTCTGCAAATTCCGCCTCCGTAGAGATTCCTAACGATGTCTGTACTGATTACCCAACGCCGATGTCCCCACGCAAATTCGCCACTTCAACTCACGTGGATAGTGGCGAATGCAGTATGCAGTGTAGCGCGGATTGCATTGTTGCATCAACTAATTGGATACGAAAGAGTGCAGAGAAGTACGGAACAAGCACGTTAAAAGCCATGGTTATATTTGTACGAAGAAAATAAAATGAAAAGAACAACACTCGAGAAATGATTGATATCTTTCATAGAGTACTTACTTTTGTAATTAACACGAGAAATTCGTAAATTTGAATAAGTCCCTTTTTCTTTCAATTAATAGGAATGAGAGTAACAGCACTTCGTAGTCATTACTCTCTAAAACTTTTAAAGTAAATCGCACTGTGAAGAGTAAAATTTCACTAGTAAACATTGAAAACTCTTTTTCAAGATTGGATTAATTTTCACTCTTTAAAGTAAGATTCAAAGAATTTAGAGAGTATATGTACAAATCAAGACACACACACACACACACACACACACACACACACACACACACACACACACACACACACACACACACACACAGAGAGAGAGAGAGAGAGAGAGAGAGAGAGAGAGAGAGAGATACCTCTTAATTTTCTTATAAAACGAATTTCGCATTCATGTAATTTCATTTCCGATTTTTAAAGAAGCAAAATTTTTTTTTTATAAAATAACGAAAAGCTACTGTCCAAGAGTACACAAGAACGAGACTTCTTGTTTATTTAAATTCGCAAAACAACCCGATGACCTTTATAAAATTCGATATCGGCGAATTTTTTCCGCGATTCGGTAACCATTTTTTTCATCAAAGGCTGATGATAAAAGACATTGCGCGCATGAAAAGAATAAAATTCTATCAAAGAACGTGTCTTCGTTTTATGCGCTACGAAATAGACATTTTTCGCTTGGCGATAAATTCTTTTTACTTTTTTTTTCGTGTCACCAAAATGCTGAGGGACTTCGGTGCGATAAAATTCTATTTATCGCGAGGTTTAGCCTGAATCACGAGACGTAACAGACTTACGGGTAACGAAAATTGAAGGAAGTTGCCCGCTTCGATTTTTCACGATTTTTCAGGAGCTTCCGACCAAGTCATGAATGAGATTGAGAGTGTTCCGTGATGGTCCCGGCCGCGTAAATGCCTGCGCGTGACACTCGCGATTTAACGTCAATCCACTGTGTAGGCGGCAGAGAGAAAAAGAACAGACAGATAAAAGCGACCCTTCGATCCATGTAACAAGCTGGCTTGTTCTTCGTTTTTCAGAAGAAAATCGAACTAGTGTTATAAAGAAGAAATTGTTCTTGTTGCTAGAAGTAAATAATACATTTTTTATGAAATATATCTACTCTATACATATACATATATATATATATATATATATATATTCCAAGCTTTTTTAATGCGCAATTACATTATCAAGTATAAAATTCCAAAGAGGCCTAATAAATATGTACCACAATTATAGTTTTTTATTTTTATCATAATTTAATCTGAATATTAATTATATCATTTTTTATAATTTCCCATCTTTATTGATTATAACTAATCTTAAATATTGTCAGTGTTCTAACATTGAAACAAATGACATTCTCAAATAAACTTTAAATATTTATATGAAAAGAATAGCTTTACTAAAATATCTACAATTTTAGCTAGACAAAATAATTTTGTTGACTGTCAAAATAATTATGTAGAATGCTGAAACTCGTTGCTAGAATATCAAAGCTTTTTGCAGCATTCATTGCTTGAGATTCCTACAAATTATTCTGATGGTCTAAAAGTTATTTTCAGATCTATATAAATTTTTAAATACTTCTACAAAATTCTTTCTATGCAGATCAACGAAAATGACATAATACTTAGGATGTTCTGTTTTATTATATTTCAATCATAATAATTATCATTCAATTTCAAAAGTGATAAATTAATTAATATCACATCGCAGCGGCCACATCATGGAAATATCTTTATTCTACTCAGCAAATTATTGCTGACTAACATCATTATTGCACCACTCCTCTTCGCTAAGAGGCAGCTAATTCAATCACGTGTTCAGTTGCGACCAAAGCGAAGCAAAACCTGGAAACGTTCTTTCTATTCTCTTTCCCTACCTTGAAGCTACCCTCATCCCCGCGGGATATAATTTCAGTTTTACATCTCGTGGACCGCATTTTCCATATCTCGCATAATGGAAAAAGTTATCCAACGAAGTGGATTTCGTCCCAAAAGCAGATTTAAAAAGTTTAAAATTATACTCAGGATTATACTTATATCGGGATTATACTGTATAAAAAATTATTTCTTCTTCGAAGATATTGTTAATTCAATAAAATTGAAGAAAAAATTGAAATAAATGACTTTAAACGAATGATTTCAAAATTCTCTGAAACAAATAACTCTCAACAAATATCAATAAAACTTGATATAAATTAGTAGCATATTATGCACAAAAAAATTCTGAAAGCTTAAAAATTATGCTTATTTGTGTTATCTAGTTTGACGCAAAATTACGCGCAATTTAATGAAAATTATTAATTTATATTAACAAA
>Ga0157363_1002685_pt1 | contig 15796 bp, 8 predicted proteins | sample AttsexASBM1_FD_111477 | JGI IMG/M metagenome (GOLD analysis project Ga0157363, IMG submission 111477) | Fungus gardens microbial communities from leaf cutter ant in Ribeirão Preto, State of São Paulo, Brazil - Atta sexdens ASBM1 | ecosystem: Host-associated > Fungi > Mycelium > Unclassified ...
GATACAACATACCTGTCTTTCTTAAGCGCCGTTTTCTAGGTGACTCCGCCCACGTTCAAGGTATAAACGGCAGATACACCTATGTGCATCGAGACGAGCGGATATCGATTCGATGTGAAACTTGCACGGTGCGGAATCGTTTGCGCGACAACGATTCATTGTCCCTCCTCCGTTTCGATTCCGATCGATGGATGGATCGACCGCACGCGGATTGAGGGCTTTTCGCGAGAATTCGCTCGTCAACTGAACGCATGTTAGACGAGCGTGATGGACGATCAATTAATAAAAGAATCATGCAATAATGAGAACATTTATTCACCCTGAATCCCTTGCCTTCCCCCTTTATTTCCTTCCTCCTCCCTCTTAAACTGGTCGATCGCCTCGACTAATAGCTGCTTTTCTGTGTTTTCTCTTTTCCACGGGGGGCGTTTACTAGCAGACAGCTACCAGTACCAGCTGCAGTCCATGTGGCAGAAGTGCTGGAACACCAACCAGAGTCTGGTGCACAATCTGCGCTTCCGGGAACGTGGACCCCTCAAGTCTTGGCGGCCAGAGACTATGGCGGAGGCGATCTTCAGCGTACTGAAGGAAGGACTCTCCCTCAGCCAAGCGGCAAGGTGCGTTTTCAAACAGCCATACTTTTACTAATTTTGTACTTTTTAAAAATATTTTAATGCACACTAAGAAAAAAGTATCCTAAATATAAATAAATATTTATTTTATAAAAGAAATGATTGTTCAATCAAATTAATGTTTTGTACCAAATAAATATATATCTTTATATTTAATAAATATTTAATTGGCGTTATTCAAATGATTTATTAGAATTTAGTATTTTTTTTCAATACATTAATACTAGAAATACAGATAGAAAAAGGAATTTAAGATATTGAATAATACGTTTTATAAATTAGCGGAACAAAATATGAATCGATTCTAACTAATATTTTTATTTATATAAAATATTTGTTGTGCTCATTTTTATTCTGCTAACTTTTAAGACGTGCAATAAATGTCGACACATTTTAGGTCAACGCTCAGAATTACAAATTTTGGACATACAATACTCAATATATTAATCGTTATATAGCATTAAATCGTTATATAGCGTTAATTTTTCGAAATATATTATTAAATATTTTATAACGTTCTTACGACGTTCTTATTATGTCTTTATATATCTCACTAATTGTCAGAATATAATAAGACATTTATTTGAAAGAAAAAAATCGCGTTAAAAAATGCCGTAGCAAAAATAAATGGCCCGCATTACGGGCCATCGAACTCATATAATATTAATATTAATCGATACAACATATTAATCTTAAAAATATTCCAACATCCAACGCTGTTTTGTAAAAATTATTTATCTCATTTAATTGCACTTTTTCACTATATTACATGTAATATATTAATATTGGCTGATATAAAACGCGTTAACTTAAAAAATATATCGAAATGTCTCCGATGTATATTGCAAAAATAATTAATTTACTCGCAATCATTTTCCGTATACGACGGGTACACCATCCGTGTGTATCCACGCGATGGAACCAATAATAAAATGAATAATATATTCCACGCGCAGTTGCATAAAACTTTGGTGCGTATCATTTAATATTAACACCGAGTGATGAAATGCGTTAATATAAAAATTAAAGAATTATTTTAATTGCTCATCCCAAGAGTTCGTCCCGCGTCTGCGGCAGCGTATTCTTCTATAACATTAATAATTGATACGTAAAAGATAAATATTTTATGCGAGCTTATGCCGTGCCGTTGTTTCCTCCAACTCACGCAATGTATCGGATAAATAGTTAAAATTGTTATATAAATGTCTTATGATGCGGCGCGTACAATAGAGCCGAGTTATTACGCAATGAAAAATTCCTGGAAATTCTGTATCAAGCGTACCTTATCGCTGTACTTGAATCATGCTAAATAATCATCCGATCTACTCCGCTCAAAGTGGCTTGCTTTAAAATCATTTGCGCGGCGAACGTCGTAAAGCCTGTATCACGTTTGCGTAACAATGTTCGACTCGCCGTTAAAGGGATTTCTTTTAATTCGCGTACAAAGCGACTCAATAAAACACGACTTTACGAGCTGCGAGTGATAATTTTTACGATAATCGATTCGACGATCTATAATGCTTTCCAAATGCTTCCCGCCAGCGCAACACGACTCTACTATGCGATTTCATAAATTTCTATTTGATCTGCAAGAGGCTTCTTGTTTTAATTTAATTTCATTGATATATTTCAATGTTACAATATATTTTTTATAAGCATTGTTATATTTGTATTTCAATTGATATATTTTTTTTATATGTGAGCAAACGAGACGACGAAAGGCGACAATAATCGCGCAGGCACAAGTATGAGACAAGTGATTTTCTCGTTGCTTCTCGCGAAGAGTTGTACGTTACTTCGTTAAATGCACAACGTCATCGCCGGTACCTATTCCCCACGCGATTGCATAATTTCGAGAGATTGCATAATTTCCATCATCATGCATTCAAATATGTTCCGTTGAATCTTTCATTCTCCGTCGGTATAATAAAATTAATATAAATTAAAATGAAATTACGTAATGAAACGGGATAAACACATAAAATAGCATTAAAATACGAACAAGCGGGGTAGAATAGCTAAAGTTAATTAAGAGTACGTAACGTAATGCGATGTAAGATACGTGGTGAAGCTGAGCAAAGCTATAAATTATGTTGATTATAATTATAAGCTACAAATTATAATTGTATCCCGCTTGTCTACCTTTCAGGAAATACGATATCCCCTACCCGACGTTTGTCCTGTACGCGAATCGAGTACACAACATGTTGGGTCCTAGCGCCGACGGCGGGGCCGGTAAGTATTAGTTGCCATTTTTAATATCCTCTGAATATGCCCTTCGCTCCTCGATCAACAATGCCATGGTTGCGTTTACAGAGAAAACTGATCAATGAGTGCTTAGTGAATCTTTAATATCATTAGTTCCTACTCACTCAGATCTAGCGAAGAACAAAAACCAATTACATTAAAGAATCACTGAGAGCTCATTGATTAGTTTTTTTTCTGCTGAACGTGGCCAATGGGTACATTCAGCAGATTCAACTGTAGAGTGAGCTCGCTGCTATTAATGTATTTTTCTAGATCTAAACGTCTGATTGGATAATCTAGAAGAATACACCAATAACTGCAGCGAGCACTCACTCAATTGTTGAGTGAGTCCGCTGAATGCATCCATTGCGTCTCTCAAGAATGAGAGTAGAAACAATGCCAACAACCGGATCGAGACGCAGCGGATTATTAACAATGGAAATATCGAGAATCGCGATACGAATGACACATATCGTGTCAAGAAAGATTACTGAAGAATTTATAATGATTACACAAAGTATTCATATAGGAGACAGATCTTTGGAAAAAAAATTTTTATTTTAGCAAGTAAATATTAATTATTAAGAAAGAATAGTAATTTATTAAGAAAGAATAAAATAAATTTTTCAAAATTATATAAAAAGATATGCAATAATTGAAGTATTATCTTTATAATAAACGAAAAACTTTTTATTAAAAAAGTCTCCTGTAGAAACATTCACTATTCGTAAAATTTATGATTTATTAACAATATATTTCTCATTGACGAAGGTGAGATTAATGCTGATCGAAATGCACCAGATTATTATTATAACGCCGATTATTATTATAAGCGTCAAAACACGAGTGACGGACATTATAAAGAGAATAGTTGAAAAATTTATGAATAATAGAATTTCTGATTTGGAAAAAAAAATGGTGACAAAAAATTTATACTTATGCTTCAAAATATGAAAAAGATATATTTTATCCCTTCATGATTTACTTGCTAAACCCGAAATGAGCTTGAAATTCCACGCATTCAACATCATGGCTCTTAAAACATTCTTAAAACCTTGGTCCATCACGCAAAGAACTCGTATAATGAACCGCGACGGTGTGGCTAATTGTAAATAGTTGATAAACGGCATTGAATCGGGAGAAGAATAAGCTTGAAAAGTCAATTACGTTCGTAAAAGCCGCAATTACATCGTGCAATTATGAGTGGACTTAATATCTAATAGTAATCCTTAGTTACGCGTCATTAGCATGTAATGTCCAGTAAACACTGATCAAACGTATCATTAAAGCTTGTATTTATAGTCGTGTTTCTGCTGAGGAACTTAACTAGTTTTGAGACGTAAAACAGTTCAATAGATGAGAGTCGATTTGATATTCTCAATCTCGTATTTCTAATTGATTCAAATGAGAGAAACTCAGATAAAGTTTATTTTAAGATACCGCCTGAATTCTTTTTTTTTTTACGATTCAATAGTCGAGTTTTGAAAAAAGAAAAATATTCTTGATTAATTAATTGGAAAAAAGGTGATAATATATATATATTCCCCTTGTATTTTTTGTGTATTTTTTATTTGTTTAATTATATAGTTATTTAGTTATGTTTTAAATCAATGATATCGCAAACGATAATTGTTAAATCTAAGTTTATATAAAACACACTTAAAATGATTAAGAAGTCCACAAAATATGAAAAATTATTTAAATGAAAAGAAACATTATATAATGAGACTATCTGAATATGATCGTAAAATGAGTCTCCCAATATTTTTATAGAATTTATATTCTTCAAGTTTATTTAGACTTCATGGGAAGTCCAAAATAACTTGAATTCATAGAAAATTCTGAATATATTAAGATATTATCAGAAGTTCTTTTCATGAATACGTTTTTCGAGTAATACTCTTGTGTTGATCTTGCCTTCGGGAATGTTTATAACGAGCACTTCTTTCTCGTTTCACAGATATCTCTAAGGATTTTTTAAAATCATTTTAAAATGATAATCACAAAGATTTTTAACATAAAACAACGTCCTGTAATGTTCTTCATTAAAAATCAATCCCGGAATCTACTTGTTAAGAACCCAATATAGGAATTAATTAATAAAATTTACATTTAATTATGTGTCCGAAAATAGAATTATTCAAACTTACTTATCTTCTTTATATCTCTATTATCATCTAAAATAAAAGAACAGCACCTTAATGATTAATATAGGGTCTAAATTTATTACTTATGAATTTTAAACAATATTAAACGTGATATTGAATACAAACAACTTTGATATATCTCATAATAGGAAAACATCAATAAAAAAAGTCACGCCGGTAATAGGAATTATTTCACATTTTCGATATCTAAGAACAAGTTAAAGTTTTTGCAAGAGATGGTATTAATTATAACAGAATTTTAAGTGGAGTCCACTTAAAATAGTAGCACAGAACAGGGTTCTATAATATATTATCACATTTTATTCTAATAAACAAACGAAAAATTTAAAAAAAGTTTTTTAACAATTGTCGTTTTGAATTTTTTTTTTAGCGCAGCGTTTTTATCACAGAGATTTTTTCATTAATAAAGTCCAATGATTCCTCGAATGTCATAAAAATCTCGTCCTCGTTCTTTCTCAAATCTATTTAATTTTAATTCCATGCCGAGAGAGATTACGAGACACGATTATTCTCGCGGTTCTCGAAGAAGCACCAACGCGAGAAAACGAGTAGCGACGGGCAACTATCACGACGACCACATGCACAATCACAGAACCGATTTGCAGTGAAATGAATTCTTCCTCTTCATTGCCCTCTTTTCCTTTACCCCTTTACCTTCTCTTCCGTAGATTTGCGCCCGAAGGGACGAGGACGACCACAGAGGATTCTGTTGGGTGTCTGGCCAGACGAGCATATCCGCGGTGTGATTCGCGCGGTGGTATTCCGCGACGGGCACTCGCCACACATCGTCAAGGAGGAGCCGACCACGATGTACCCCAGCCTGGCGAACTATGCGGCTTGCAATGGCCCGGAAGGCGCAGTCAGTCCGGGTGCGGCAGCTGCGGCTGCGGTCGCGGCGGTCGCTCAAGGTAACATCACATTTTCTCTTTTCTTTTCCCTTTTTTTCAACTCACTTTTTCCGAGATCAATGATTGATGCTTTACGTGCCATGCGAGGCGAATTGAGATACTTGATCGTTTCGTTGAAATGCATTCCATAAACGTAATCTATTACTCGAGAGGGTAACCACTAGCTGAAATATTATTCCACAGATTATATGATTTCATTTGATTTCATACAATTTCATCTCATTACAAATAATTTTCTTCACTACATATGAAGTCATTTGATAATATAAACGATTTTATCTAATATTACACAATGATTTCTCGTGATTGCACATGTAATTATCGGATTATACATAGGAATTTCATATGAATTTTATAATGATTTCGGGGATTCTGTCTCTCGATTACATTAAGTGATTACCCTCTCGCTATTACTAATAATAAAAGTAATATTACGTAATAATATAATAATAGTAATGAACTATAAAGTATGTAGTCACGCACGCACGCGCACGTAAAGAGTGATTCATAAATAAAATATGTCAATATTTCAGAGGATGAATTTACGCTAAAATAAATAAAAATTAACGTCAAATATGAACATACATATAAATATTTAAAGTATCATGTTTCACAGACGCTGATAATTTCAGTTGCACACTTTAACTCTTCATTTTATCTAAGAATATCTATATTGAAGTGCAGAGGCAGAATTAAAAAAAACTTTTTTTTTTCAAAAATTTCGAAAATCTTTGGATTATTTTGATTAATAGATAAACTTTGTATTATATTTCGATAATCCGTATAGTTTTCAAAATTTGTGGAAAAATGTAATTTTACTTTCAACTTTACATTCTGTGCTAAATCAGCTGCTTTGGATATCTGATTATATGAAGTTTTCATCTTGAATTAATATGTGAGGAATACCCCTTAAAAACTTTTAAAAACTTAAGAATCATCTGTACATTACGTTATATTTATGTATAGTTGTAATAGTAATCTTACGTAATATTACGTCTATGATTCTCAATTTCACGGAACGCTCGCAAAATAAACTTTAGAATATTTTATGTTTAGACGACTTTTTTCGCATTTATATATAATATGTTTAAAAATCTACAAGTTTTTATTTTTATTAAAAATGAAGAAAAGTGCTAATATTCCTGGGATCTTTGCTGAAAGAACATTCAAATTCTATACTTAAGAGTTCCCTTTTCGAAAGATATTCGAAATGTATCAGAAAGTTTAAAGAAGACCTCACATTTCTTAATATCGAAATTCGGAAAAATGTGCTAATCTTTCTCTCTCAAAACATTTTTACTTATCCTGTCGAGATTTCTCTACATTAATTTCGATATCCATCAGGTCTGCGACACCAAATGTGCAGCATGGTGGCAGCGGCGCATTCGCAGCAACACGATATGATGGCGACGAACCTGTCGACGAGTCTGTCTACCAGTCTGTCGTCAAATCTACAAGCGGCGATGCAAGCTAGCCAGCACCATAACAACAATAATACGAGCAGCAACGCGAGTGGCCTCGGCAGCAGCAATAGCGCCGGCAACAACAACGGCAATTCACCATTGAATCTCGGTCTGGCGAGCCCAGGCTCGGGTGGACCGCCCGAGAGTCCGTTGGAGAGTCCCCTGGCGAGTCCGTTGGGTCCGCTAATGGATCCAGCGGGTCACATACCCAGTAGCGTGGAAGTTGGCATCGGCGTGAGCGGCATGACGTACAAGCCGGCACGGAGCTTTGTCAGTCCACGCCCGGAGAATCTCTTCCAGGAGGACATCGCCGATCTGGTGAAGAGCCCCCACGGTCTTAAGGACAAGGACAAGATCCCGGTGAAGCTTGAACCGCTCACGGACTCGCGCTGCGAATAGTAAGTCATTATGGTGGCTGCGGAACGAGGAGGAGAGACGACTACATCAGCTCCTATGGGATCGTCGGCTGTGGAAGAACGAGGTGCGTCGATGATCCCGAGGAGGATCTCTTTCTCTTCGAGGCCGTCAGCGGCCGAGGACCGGTGATGCGAGCCGATAGACTTCTCGCGAAGAATCGAGCACTGTCCGATTCACTTCATCACCTCCACTCGCGGGAGTTTATAATATATATAAACGCGACTCCGAACGTTATACGCGAGCGCGATGTATTGTGCATACGAAAATCTTAGAGGGATATTAGAGAAAAAGAGAGGCTTACAATCAAAAGAAAAAAAAAATAATAAATTGACGGAGACACACGAGTGCGGACGAGATAAGCTAGAGTGTCGAGAATTTCTCGCCTGGGCTCAGCTCCGGGGAAGAACGATCGAACGGTAGTGGACCGTCCTAGACGAGGATCGCTCGGTCGGAACCTTCGACAGCAGAAAAGCAGAAACGGAGGAAAGGAGAGAGCGAAAGAGAATAAAAACCTTCTTCTAGCAAACATACTATAGCTATACTAGGTCGCCGGCGCCTCGCGAGCGCGCCGCCACCTTTTTCCAATCTAGATAGTCGTGTCATCGTCGTGTCGTACAGACTATGTACATGTAATAAAGATAAAAAAAACCCACACGTTACACACACGCGCACACGTATGGATATACATACACTCACACATGGATACACGAGCGCGCGCCGTACATAACAAGATACACACTCGAAATTTATACCTATGCATTATACGATAACTGTACTTTTAATGCCAAATGTATAATAACTCGTAAGGGGTCGCCTACTGCCGAATGATTGACTATTCGAGATGGGCATCGAGACGAGAAAAATAAGCCGCCTCGAACAAAGCAGCACGTTGTATTATCGAGTCCTTACACAACGTGTCATGGATCAGTTTGTGATACACTCCTAATTTTTAGGTATCGCAAAAGAGAGTTGCTTGAAATTATTTTAAGACTATAAAGTAAGGTTTTTCTTATTAGTATAATACATATATATATAACGTGAAAGTAAAATAAATTATAGAGATCGCGAAAGTAAAATAAATTACAAAGATCGCGAATTCTCATTTTCTATTTCTGTATAAATTATTCTAAGAACGTAAATCTTGCTTTTAGGGAAAAAACAGATCTGGTCTTCAATTACTTATATAAATCTATCGATAGAAACATTTTTTTAACGTATCAAACATCTCAAAGATGAGTCTTGCCCTTTATCTATGAATCTCTTCGAAACAAAAAAATCTCAATTTCATCCGCGACGCTTTGTGCAAGAATACTATCACTTTTGACGCCAGGCAGTAAGCGACGTCACCGATGTAAGCTCGATAAGTAAGGGAGATGTACAAAATTCACTATGATTGTCTACCAAGCAAGCAAATGAGCAAAAAAGAAAGAAATTAAAAAGCGAAAAAGAGAGAGAAAGCTAAAGAGGGGAAAAAAGGTACGACAAAATATTTAGAAATGGAGAAAACAAATTCAATGGCTTATAAAGCGAGCACACTCTCGAGGCCGAGATGATCGCTATAAAGTTATTAAGTATAATGATTGCCTTCCTGCCATATTTGGGGTATGCCAAGTATAAAAATTATAAGGTTTAGGGATTAGAGACGAGAAACTGTGGCTCGACACGACAGACCGTGTCGAAATTTCGGTGAGTTCGGCGACCACGAGTGTCTGTGCATCAATGCGAGATTGCGAAAGTCTGAATATACGAGTCTGTGTGCGTGCGTGCGTGCGTGAACACGAGTGTGAACGGACTGAGTATACGGATGAAGGTGCAAATGGATTTGAAAGAAAAGCTCGTATACGTGTTCTTTTTTCGAAAGATCGTGCTATTTTTCAAAATTTTACACACGTCGCGCGTGATTTCGCAAAGGGATCTCCAAGTCCTCGACAATCGATGAACGAGCCGTGCCGACTACTTAAATTGATGGAGGTATTTTAATATCTACCGTCCAAAATCGAGAGCGAAATTATGCACTAATAGAATTTATTGGAGATTGTAATTATAATCATCTTTGCTAAATTCAGAATTCGCCAAGTTTTAGACTTGATTACCGCAAAGTATCGCATTTCGATGGTGCTAATACGAAGATCCTTCATTTGACCACTGTCACTAACAAGCAGACAATTTTTATTATAATGTCAAGCAAATAGGGCGAAATTGTACATGATTAAAATTTATTGGACTTTGTAATTGATCGTCTGTACTAAATTCAATCCATCCAATTCGGTTTTGATTACCGCTAAATATCACCTTTCGATGGTGTTAATATGAAGATCCTCATTTGATCATTTATATCTTCCACCAGCTATAAACGAACTGTAATTTTTCAAATAATTTAATTCTAAATATGTATCTCTCTCGTCGAAATTTTCTGAGACTTTTAACATCGGCACGCTGGTTCGGGAGAGAGAAAGAGGAAGAGTGCGAGAGAGAGAGAGAGAGAGAGAGAGAGAGAGCATGCGTGCGTGCGTGCGTGAGAGAGAGAGAGAGAGAGAGAGAGAGAGAGAAAGAGACTCCTTGTAAGTGTAAAAAGTAAACAAAAAAAAATTCGAAGTGGCCTTCGGTGAAAGGGAAAGATCATCGCTTTTCGCTTTTGCTCGTACGAGGCTTTTGGCGAAACGAGCCATCCGTGTTATCCGTTTGTCTGGAAAACTTTACGGAAGAGAGGGTAAAAAAATCGCAGAAAGAAAAAAAATTGATTCTCGCACCACGCTCATGCAGCCAGAATATTATCGGTAAAGGAGGTAAGGGAAAGAGAAAGAGAAGAAAGGATCGCGCGATCGTAGTAGCACGTATATGAGGGAGTGACAAAACATCAGGCAAGTCAAAAATAAAGGGGAAAAAAAAGTAACACGTTATTCTTGATACAAACGACTTTTGTGCGAAAACGCGACGGTGTCGCGAGGCGACACGCGGACGGCGCGGCGATTTATTATTAGTATACGCGTTGCGAGACTTCAATCGACCACGTTTTTCATTTCGTCGTGAAATTCGGAAAGCGCGAATTCTATTTACCATTTAGGCATTAATGTGTTCAAACGTAAATTCGCGCGAGACGTGCGATGGTTAAAAACGAAGAATGAAAGAGAGAAAAAAGAAGGATTGCGCGGGCAGTCGAAATTTAGAGAAGCGCAAGCCGAATCGCGAAAAAAAATTCCAGGTGCAAGAGGAAGGAGAGAAAGAAAAACGAAAGAAAGGGAGAATATACGCGAGGTCGCGAGAGCGTGGGGAAGAGAGAGAGAGAGAGAGAGAGAGAGAGAGAGAGAGAGCGAATGCGGAAGTTTAAAATTAAATACTGTATAAAAAGAAAAAAAGTAGTAAGTGCCTTCCAAAAAAAAAATTTAAGTGTCCCGTAGACCGTGACCACTTGACTAAGCGACGAGAAAAGTCATTCGAAATTCTGCTGAATGCATTACTCGTGTGATCATGTTTGTAGATACGGTGCGTAAGTTTGACACTTCGCTTTCTTCAAGTTGATTTCATTTTCTCTATTATCTCAGTGTAGATCAATTTTATTTCCAATTAAAGCGGACAATATGGTATATACTCAAAAATTGACAGTTTCGCCAAGGAAATCTAATAAGCTGACGCTATTTATCATCTTAATTAGAGATGTACTGGATCATAAAATTTCCGGATATCCAGTCAGATATCCGGTACAATTATCCAGGACAATTATCTGGCCAAATACCAGATATTATTTATACCGGATATCCATATAATTTCTCTATTCTATTCTAATTAGAAAAAAGAAAATAAGAGAAAAATAGCAATAATAATTTTCTTTATCTCCCCAATGTGAAAAGAAAAAAGAAAGGTGATGAGTTGTGCAAGAGTTGAAAAGAATAGAATTTTGTATCAATGATGCGAACTTTCAATATAAAATTTCAGCCGGATGTATATTATATATTGCCGGATACTTTTCAAATATTCGATACATTTCTAATTTTGATTTTCACATCAGTTTGCTATCTGAGAATCTTTCCATGTTCCTGTAGTTCGCATATTCTTTTCTATTTTTATTTGCTTCAAACCTCGAGAGATTTTTTTTTAGCGTTCAGCGTTGTACAGAATGTGTCATTTCTTTCAGTATTTAAAATTTGACTTATTCTATTCTCAAATGAAGTCTAATCTGTAAACCTAGATTGGCACGAATTCGGCGATTGATATATAAATTTATAGTTGTAGCATTTTTCGATATAAAATTTTTCGATCGTCCGATTCCTGAACTATTTGCGAAGAAGAAAAATCTTCCTCTTTCGAGATTTTCAGTTTCTAATTGTTTCCAAAAGAAAAATTGCACAATAAGAGAGATGTCTTCAATTAACCGGCGAATCCTCCTATGTCGAATACGCAACGTATCTACGAATTTTTGTGTGCGTGTCAGAGTGAATGTCCGAAGCAACAAACTACCCGACAAAATTTGTGTTTTGGATCAATCCACACAGGTAATACCCTGAATGGCATATTCTCGAAATGTTTTCCTTTTTAGTTTCCCGGCAAAGCAAATAAAGTCGACGCATTTTAGGTAGGAGGGAAAGAGTATAGGGAAAAAAAATGAAAGCGGAACAGCTGACCGACCGAACGGAGAACGGCTATTTCGAGAGGACCCTTTCGTTTCCACATTTTGATATATACATATATGTATCTGTGAACAGATGGTGAAAAAAAAAAGAATATACCTATATTACATACCTAAGACATAAGTGAACAAAAAGTATCTAATACGCTATTATTGATATAGAACACAAAGTGAATATATATATGAGAAAAAAGTATATTATATATATATAAATATATATATATATATATAAAAAATTGATATATTGACGCTGTAGGATTATACTGAGGCTGAGTGCGTTTATTGCGAAAAAGAGAGAAAGAACGAGAGAGCGCGCGAGCGAGAGAGAGAGAGAGAGAGAGATAGAGAGAGATAAAGATAGAGAAGCCGCGGTTCTTTTTTTCCGAACGTCGTCGAGGACGAAACAAAAGTTCACGGGCAGAATTTTGCACTAGGCGAACTAAAAGGCTTGGAGATTTTAGAATCGAGGAGATGAAGTAGCTTGTAGGAGGTTTTTTTTTATCGGGTCGACATACAAAACGGACATGCGTGACTCTGGCGCTACCTTAGTGAGAAAACTAATTCATTTTCAGCTCACGGATGCGTGTCTCGTTTATCGATAAACGCTTCGAATGATATGATGATCGTCGCTTTTCCTTTTCTTCTTTTATATTCTATCTTTTATATGTTTCTATCAACATATAGATTGATTTCAATCTCGGTTTAATTATTTATTTTTTATCTTTTTCTTAGGACTAGAAAAAGATGGAAAGTAAGTTAAATTGAGAATAAAATAAATCTACATTGATAAAAATGGACATAAAAGAAGAAAACTGAAGCGAGCAAAGGAAATGAATTATTTCTATCAAGATCAGAATGTAGCTTAATCTCAGTTTACTCTTTATTTTTTCTAATTCTTAGAATTAGAAAAACATAAAAAGATTATTAAATTAAATCTGAAATCAATCATTAATTATTTACATCGGTAGAGATGAATAGAAGATGATTTCGAAACTAACACGTTAATATTGTTTTACAATCGCAGCACATGTTTAAAAAATCGAGATAGCTTAGCTAAATTTAATAAAACAATTAGACAATCGATCCTTTTTTTTAGGAAAATCTGTAAAATTGTAAATCTATTTCACGAGAGATTGATGCGATCATCGATATGTGAGACGCAATCATCCAAGTTTCAGATCACACGCATGCAGAAATCGATCGACGAGGGCTTTCGTTCCACGCACGTGTGAAATCTTTCCTTTGATCGTTGTTATTGCCGCGGTGTTGAATGGTGAAAGAAAAAAAAATCTGCGAGAAAAGCGAATTGCACAGCGAACAGCGACAGCCAACTATAAACAGAACATAAGTAGTTTCCGTACACACAATTTACGACTAGTTTACAGGACGCGCGGCCAACGACGACGTTTTCCCTAAGACTGGAAGGGGATTCAAGCTGGGGCGCGATCGTGCTGGACCCGTTCCCGTGAGAGGAGATTCAGGAAATGCGCGATCGCGCCGAGCCGAGTTCTTTCGCGTCGTCGGGGCCAAGCGAGGACGATACACGCCGCGTTTCCGTTTCTCTACTATAGTTAACGTTTAAGGGACAACTTAGATGTGGCATCTTTTCATTTTCGCGAGAACTATTAGTCGAGCAATAGATTCGCACACCTTTCAGAGCCCGGTTATTTAATCGCACACGAGCCCGAGTAACACGTATGTATACACACATACACGCGGAAATGCGATTACGCTATGACACGAATACACACACACATACACAAAATACATACAGAGAACACCTCCAAGAAGCCGAGAAAACGAAGAGACATACGAGATTGTTTGTCTTTATTGTAAATAGAGGAGGAGCAGCATGTACGGCAAAGATTCGTTATCATTGTAACGTGTATCATAATTTATTTCTTGAGGAGTTCTCGTTGAGACTCCCATTTATGTAGCCTAAGAAATCCGGATTTTATTTCGATCCTATTTCGCATCGGAGGTGCGGAGCGAACCACGTCGGACACAGGCGTCTTTCGATGGGAAAGCTGAGGTTGCTTCCTTCTTGAAAGTATTTCTTATAGCCTCGCCATGCCGAGTTGTCGGTGAGCTCGCGAACCTCCTCGGCATTGTCTCGATTTGGCCACGGAAATAAAATGTATGATATGCATCCGCGTGCGAAATGTATTTGAGATTAACCGAATGATGATTTAATAAGCTTTAAAATTATTTCTCTCTCTTGCCGCAACTAGAAATCCTTGGAATAATTTCCCGAGCAAGACCGTACATTTTCCTGCAGTCGAAACTATGATCACACGTTTCGACAATTTTTTTCTTAATTCACTTACAATGGAGGACTATCTTCTTATTTGTACGACGGATACGAGAAGTTAGAACTATTTAAGAGTTTAAGATATTTAAGCAAGTATTTACAATTATAATTTTAAAGAGGAGAACGACAAATCTAATAAGCACTGTATTTATAATCATAGTTAAGAAATTTATTTAAAATGACAAATTTCTAGTAGAGATCATATTTACGAATATAATTTAAAAGCTTGTCGGAAGGAACGTATCTATAGAAGACAATTATATGTTAATAATTTAGGAATTTATTCTTTCACGTGTCCGTCGTATGTGGAATATTGAAAGCATAGTCTTCGATGGTTTAATCGAGACAGTGACTGGCGAAATCGTTATTATATCGATTATAAGCGCGCTCGTCGCACTAATTATGTGCGATGACAATGGCGAACGGCAATATTTTATAGAGTTACTATCGTATTTTATTTTTTGCCTTTAAGAAAAAAAAGGAAAAGCGAACATACACGCAAGTATTTCTTTTCAGTAGGTAGCCCAATTCAGTTTTGGATAAGTCGCCCGTACCGATAGATTATATCGAGATAAAGCAACGCGTGATTTAAGCAACGCGCACGAGATGTAACCGTGACTCGTGAAACGACGTTCGTTCCCGATTTACTTCGAAAAAAAAGCGTATGAACGTACTGCGTCGCGCACGATTTGTTTCAGTCACGGACGCAGAAACGCAAAATCGTTCGCCCATTATTAAACGCGTTCTCCCCCTCTTCCTGCCCCTCCTCCACCCGCCCTAGATCCTCCCCCAAGGCCGGTCCCGAGCCCAACTTTTATTTATTACCGATTAGCTCGTAAGATGACGTTCTACCGAGGTATGCTATACTTATAAATACACCCTATATATAGTGAAGTAAGCAACTTACATTACCTACCTACCTACCTACCTACCTACCTACCTACCTACCTACCTACCTACCTACCTACCTACCTACCTACCTACCTACCTATCTACCTACCTACCTACCTATCTACCTACCTACCA
>Ga0157363_1002686_pt1 | contig 15796 bp, 12 predicted proteins | sample AttsexASBM1_FD_111477 | JGI IMG/M metagenome (GOLD analysis project Ga0157363, IMG submission 111477) | Fungus gardens microbial communities from leaf cutter ant in Ribeirão Preto, State of São Paulo, Brazil - Atta sexdens ASBM1 | ecosystem: Host-associated > Fungi > Mycelium > Unclassified ...
TAACATAAATGTTAAATTTAATAAAGATTTAAATATGATTGCTAACAAATTGTGTTAATATTACGTTTTTGTTGATTTTTTATATAATATTTATGTCATTTTTTAATATATTGATCTTTTATTAAATTTAACATAAATTTTCCAACTAAATAATTGAGCATTTAAAAGTTGATAAGTTCTAAATATTAAATTAAATTTTTTAAACATTTACTCAAATCTTGATTGAAAATTGTATTACTAGATATAATATTAAAGAATGATAACAAATAGATAAATATATTAAACTTTATTTAACATTTTCAGATAAAATACATTAAGTATATAACTTTATGTAAAGATTTTATTCACAGTGCAATCATTGATCTTAAAGTATCGACATTTCTTCTTTATTTCTTTTCTCAACTTTTATAAAGTTACACTTCATTTTTACAAAAATATAAAACGAAAAGATGTAATAAATGCACTTTGCAATATCTTGAAAGATATTCTGTTGCAGTTGCGACAAGATCGAATTTCAATTATCTATGAGTCAATCGTTTAACTAACGTATTTTGACTCACATCTAAATTTCGTTAACTTCATTCTTTTGTGAAGCCATCCAGGCCATGGACGACTTTATTGGCGTACGTGATTCTGGCGCGGAAACCGAAGCACATTCTGTCGCACTTCCTGAAATTCTCTGCGATCCAATTTACGAATTGGGACGATAACGGTACACTTGGCTATCCATTCCTTCGTTCTCTCGTTGCTCGAGAACACTACCGACTCTTTTTCTCAAATCTACACGTTTACTCTCAATGGAGCGCTTTGATGTGCGCTCACACTAATATTCGGAATGACATGTGAGATCTTACTCGAGACTCCCAAGATCGAACGCGATTGCTTTGATCGTATTCTTCATTTTAATTCAAGGAGATCCTTGAAAATACACTGCAAATCGGCAAGACACGCTTTCGTCAGTCCTCCTTTTCTGCTTTTGTGCCTTCTCCGTGAATATATCTCGTGGCTTAAGAATCGTCTTGGAATCTCTAAATCCATGAATGTAAGAATCTTGAAAAGCCTGAAAACTCCGTGAATATATCAAACCTCAGATATCTTGAAATCGAGAAGTCTTCTCTCAAATATAAGGATATTTACAATCTAAAATGTCGTAACGTCTTGGAAAGTAAGTTAATAGAGGATAAAAGAATAGTTTATTGTATTTCAAAATCTAATAATTCCTTCAAAAAACTACACAAGTTTAGGGAAAAATATATGAATCGTTTTCGTACAAGCAATTCTACTTTCAAACAACTAAGTTTCTCCAACTAAAACTGTTATATAGTTAGGAGAGCTTCTAAGCAATTTGAACTGGGAAAAGTTGAATCCGTAAAAAAAAAAAAACACATAGAAAAACTTTGAAAAAGAAACAAGGCTTGAAAATCTTTGAACGCTGCAACTCTCACGATTGTCGCAGAATCAGTCTATACTGCTATCGTTAGGATTCAAGGATTGCACTTTACAAGATTCCCTACAGTTCAATTTATAAATTAGTGTTATGAGATCCGCAACTGTATCAGACGATAGACAGTCGTATCTTCGTCTTCTTCTTTGATGTGCCCTCTGCGACCGATGTGCTGTCGGACGTGTGATCGAATAAAAAATTCCAACCGCGAGTCGTGCGCGGTTAGTTGTTTTAATAGAATTAAACTTTAATTCGTTTAAGTTACGGCGGTGGAATTAATGCCGTGTTTCGCTTCGCTACGCTTCGACCGCCGCCGCATCTCTCGCGCAGCACGTCTCCTTTCGCGAGATTTTGTTCGCGCGCTCGCGCATGTTTATCTCAATCTCGTCGGATTACTTTAATGAAGTAATTAACGTTTGTTCGGTTTCTCTACCGCGATCCGGTAATCCAGATATTCGAGTTTATTAGCTCTCTGCTCTCCACCTGGCGCCGCCTGCGCTCTCGAAGCGCTTCCTCGGCGCGAAACAACGACTCCGTCTTTTCTTTCGTATCCAATTTACAAATTGTGAGCCCCCATTCTTATATCGCTCTTCTTCAATTTGCAACAACGCATCTTGAAGATACGCAGAACAAGCTCGAATGAGACACTTGGAAGGGAACAAAATTCGACGATACCTTGCTCAGCCAGCATCATTTTACTTTGCAGGAGACCTTACTGAAAGTGCAAAAGCTCTTCGGTAGCAATTCTCTCATTTTAAAATAATATAATTATATTCTTGGCTTTTCGTTATTTGCTCTCGTCAGATTATTATATTCGATTCAAATATTATGTTGAATGGATATTTTAGAAGCTAATATTGCAGGTAATTTGATTTTACTAATGTACATATTCATTATAACTTATTGTTAGTATTTGTCTTCAGTTACTCGTATTTCCTATTCCGTAACCGAAAGGATGATCTTAGCTGTTTCTGATTAAATGAAATTACTACTGGGAATACATTAAACAGTAATTTTTTTTTATTTACTGTCCGTATTATTGTTTTTTTACATAGGACGAGCGTCGCTGGAAAACAGAAATCGAGTTTGCAGTAACGGCGAATAATAGAATATTTTATTTCCCGCGGTTACTCCGAGAATTGCAGCGCATAGTATGGGCGAGCGAGCGTTTTTTGCCCCATGTAATAATCACCTTGATTTTTACGTGCTTTGTACAGGGTTGTGTAACCGGATACGCATGAATTTCGTGGCGGTCGCTGGTGTTGTTTTGCATATTCTATTGTTATTTCGGTATTAACGAATTTAAAACTGAAACGCGCGACGCGCGTGCGGCCTTCCTGCTTTGGATTTCACCGCGGGGGAGATGAAAGGGCGATCCCTTTTAGAGCGAATGGCGAACTCCCCAGCGTAATACGAACTCCACCGTGAAACGTAGAGTTTCGTATTTCATTGGTATACGAAATACAGAAAAATATTCGGGGTGAATCAGTAATATCCACGATTTCGAATCATATCGACAGATCTCTCATGTTATCATAATGTGTTAATTTTAATTTGCGTTAAACGCAAATAAGACCATATTTCATTATTTTTTTATTTCATGCAAATCTTGTTAGAATATTTTAAGTAATGTATGACGTAATGGTGTTAATTATTCATTGCGTTGAATAGCAGTTGGAATAACAATAATTGAAGAGATTATTTGAAAACTGCAGTCTTAAATTCTTTCGTCTTTAAAGTGAGTATTTGTGATCATTTTGTGATTTAATCTGTATAATATTTTTGTATAATATAAATATAGAAAACAATCTTATTTATGTATGCTCTTTCAATATCGAGTGTTGTTAATTATATCTTTCATTTTTTCTTTTTCTTTTTCTTTTTTATGTTTTATATATATATATATATATATATATATATATATATATATACTCACTCTTTTTAACTCTGTTGATGTACAATGAGAGGATATGTCAAGTATCGCAACAGTTTCGATTCGCAGCCGGAAACAGTCAAGTCCCCTGACGATGGATCGCCTCGCTTGTCATCGGCAGTATGGATTATTGAGCTGATAAATTATAGGAGGAATTTCGCGAGCAACTCGGTCAAGTGTCTGCTAAGGGACACGCGAAAATTTTTATTTGCCTGGGCGCCGTAAAGAGCATCTCGTAAAGTATTATTGCGTCTCGGATAAAATGCAGTTAACTTTTACGCGCGCCATCCGCGATGCAGCGGCTGCGGAAACGGAGAATCGACCGTGTCCGATGCGAGCGGAAGCCATTATTTGCATAATTATTTCGCGCGTTGTTATTCGCGCTCTCGGCGCAACGATAATGTCCGCAGCAGCATCGGTTTACAGTGTAATTATTATTGCTGAAGTTTTACGTCCAGTTTTGTTAGCGCAATTAATGTTAAATAATTTCTCGCGGAATTCGGAAAAAAAAAAAATGTAACTCGATAGTGAAAATCATCTTCGTTCCCCGATAATTGTGAAGATTCCTTTTCTAATTCGCACTAGATCGATTAATGATAATCTTGTCCATCGATGTAATTTATAGCTCTCTCATCTTCGACAACAATCGCGTTAAATTAAGCGTCGCTGGATAGATCAGCGCGATCGGTGTTAAATCGCCGGTTACAGGAAATGCAATGGGCTGTGAAACAAAACAAAAAAGAGTTGCGATACACTCTCGCGAAAATGAAGCGCCAATCGCTTACGTCAATTACGGGAATCGACGGTGCTTACTGGGCGAGTTGTTACATTAACGCGGAAATATTGCCTCCGTTTGCGAGCGATACACGCTGCACGGGGCTTTCATTTATTTTTCGAACCTCTTTCCGGTTGCAACAGCCCTGCGCGCGCACTCCATCCCATTGTCCCTTTCTTATTTTTCTTTTTAATATTCCCGTTCGTTCATGTGCAGCGTCCGTTTATTCGCTAATTAATGGCACGTCCATGCTAGTATCCGGAAACTACATCGTACTATATACACGCCGGTATAGTGTAGTAATAGTAATTATATATTTCTCTTTCACTCCCCTCTCTCTTTCTCTTTCTTTCGGAATTGTGCGAGGAAAACTCGAGGGCACATTTTCCTATATTTCCAGTCCAGTTTATAACGAAGTTATATATGCGGAAGTTATAATCGCGTACTTTTGTTTGTAATTATAATAGATAACTGTATTCAATTAAACATGCCGTTTGATTTTAGGAATCATTTCCTCGCAAAATAATCCCTACAGATCTTAGATCGTGAATATTATCCTCGTCTTGTTTCCTAAATCGACAAATTATTTCGACTCGTGCATATCGCGGGAAAGATCTTGGCGTGCCGTTTAAGCGATATAAATGTTAATTCGCCGCGATTCATTTTCGTACCCTTATTCCGTTCTTAAGCGGTTAATCGTTAGCTAATGACTCCTGCCGGAGCTGTCTTTTCATCGTCCGCCATTCCCCGATGCCGATAGTATTAAACTAAACCGTCGCGCATAATTCGTGACGATTACCCGATTCCACTGGTATCCACCGAGGCGTTTATTCCCGGCCGATAGCGCAAAAGTAGATAGCGGCAAATTGGAGATAACATTTCTGCATAAACTTTGCATTGAGATTAAACGAACGCCAATTGGCCCGATAGATTTTATCTCTCAAGAGACGGAAAGGAGGGAAAGAAGAAAGACGATGATATCAAAATGGACTTATAGGTTTGAATTAACCGGATTCGCGCGATAAATTAGCCGGTATCGGAAGGCAGAAATGACGAGAGGGAATTAAAGTGCAGAAACGAAATAATGTAGTACTACGCTTCGCCGATCCTCGATGAGATTCCGATCAAGTAAAGTCTATTTATTTTGCGTCGAACGTCGGCAGTTATCGTAGCGAAACGTAGCTCCGCAATTATTGGACGACTAGCGTGGGACATTTAATGGATATCAAGACTGATGCGCCTCCAGTAAATTGGTGGCGTAATTATTATTGTTAGCGCGAACGGAACCAACTTCTCGAGAGCTCATAATGCAATCCGCATTCTCTCGAAGCGCGTTTGCACGCCGCTGCTCAAGAAAATTGCATTTGTCGCAACCGTAGCAAACGGGAGCGATTGTGCCAGCCTGTACTCCGTTCCGCTCGCCGTGTTATACCAATAAACAGAGACGACGCTGCTAACAAAGCTAATGCAACGGAATTATCCAATAGTTAGTTAACGTAATGTAGTAATAATATAATTACTGTTTCTGTCTGCGTTTCCTACGGCATAAATCGCGAGGTTTTATATCATATCTTTTATATCTGTCAGCGGAATATGTATTTTCAGACTGGAACAAATTATTCTTTCTTCTTTTTTTTTTACCGTTTCATTATTATTATTATTATTATTACGTTATTGCATGGAATTGACGAGAAATAATAGCGCCGCCAGTTGAATTAATTGTTCGCGTGTCATTAAAATATCACGGGATATCTTTTTTCCGTTTCATCGCAGTATTCGATATTTTCGTTGTGTAAGCCGATTCCGATTCGGCGTTTTCGTGTGGCGGAGCAGTCTCGCTTTCGAGCTGTCGATATCGATTTACGCGCACCGTGCGGATTTGATCGGCTACGCACGTCGAATCTGCGCGCTTCCGACACGACGGCGGCCAACAATGGCCAATGGGAAAACGTTCGGGTTCGTCCCTCGTGTGAAAGAGTTAAAGCGAGCGTTGTAAAGTCATCCGCTTAACCGGCGCGAATGAAATCCGTTCGGCGGATTTTATCGCGCGGGAAAGGAACGGCACTGTGGGATGACGGAATACTTCCACGAGATTACCCGCCGCCAGCCCATTCGATTGTTCCGCCGTGGAGGGATCCTGCCACTGGAGCAGTCGATTTAATTGCTCTCTCTCTCTCTCTCTCTCCTTCGTTTTTCCCTCCTCAATCCGTTCCTTCCCCGCTCGAATCCGCTGATTTCCGTCCGCCGTTCCTTCCTTCTCGCAATCTCGCAACGAGAGGCAGTCGAGAATCCTCCCTCGAACCGAATGTAAGACGTCTCGATCGATTCCATCTCACTATATAACGTGAAAGGGAAAACACGATACATTAGCTCATCCATTACTCTGTAATAAATCATATTGTTGACTACTTCGTTCCAAGGTTTAACGTCCTAAGTTCTTATTGCATCGATAGTCTCCATTACTCAATTTAATAATTCATTGAGAATGCATATTTATATTTCCAATAAATTAATAATGTATGTTATTATTTCACTTATTGAAAAAAAATAACAGTTTACAGCAAAAAACTCTGAATCGGATTAAGTGTTCTTATAGATTTTTATATGTTGAAAACGCGTGCGTGCGATGCCGCAAGCCAAAAAATTCCAGCCAAAAAAAAGTCAAGTTTTCAGGATAATTGAAGTTTAATATCCAAAAAATGGCTTTTCTGACGATATTTCATATTTTTTTTTATAAAGAATGTTAACGTTATTTTGAAATTCTGGTAAAAGTCATAAATGAATGTATTGTTCATTTTCTATAAAATTTTCTATAAAATTTTTTAATTTTAATATCTTACTTTTTAGCTATGTTATGAAGGATTTAAATACAAAATTTCTCTAAGATTACATTTAATTTTAATTTATGACTCGATATACATATACAGATTATGCAACTTTTATCTGAAACATTTTTTTAGTGCGGTTTTTTTGAAAGATGGGCAATTAAAATAAGACACCCTGCGTATATATAATGTATTGTGTGTATACATGGACGTACAGTTAACATCTAATAATAAATTACACTGCGTCAATAGTCAAATTAGAATTATAATTTATGACTTCATTGTTATAGGCGGAAAACTTGATATTTCTAGAAAAACTCTGTATTTAAATCTCTTCATACAACATAGCTAAATAATAAAACATTAAAATAAAAAAATACATTTTATAGAGAATAAACAATACATTCATGGCTTCTGATCAAAATTTCAAGATAATGCTAATCTTTTTTATAAAAAAATTCCACAATACCGCAAAAAAGTCATTTCGTGCATATTAAATTTTTAATTACTTCGAAAATCTGCTAGCGAAATTTAATTTGCGGTGTCCAAAAATCTATAGGAAGCACCTTGTCCAGTTCAAAGTAATAAAAACATTTTTTTTTGTAAACTAGTGTAATCTTTAAAAAGCTTTTTTGAAATCTTTACATAAATGATGTTTTTAAAAAATGCTTTTAAAATAATAACAGAAATTATATTTTCAAGAGTGCATTACCGTGATCGAAGAGATACTTTCAAGAAGGAATGAATTATTTACGATTATAACACATTACACGGGAAACGTTTGACGGAAATCTCAGTTGCGTGTGCAAGTTTTCTGGGGGATGTACTCGAAGCCTCAAGATTTCGCGCTGTAAATACACGCAATTTTTTTCTACCGCCCTTCATAACTGTCGCACATATACAAGAATGGGGTGGGATAGTGGGGGTGAGTGGGGGTGTAGCTCGCGACGCGTGTATGAAACGTGTGCGCATGGAGGGTCCGCGAACGACCGCGTGAACAAACGACCCGTGTCTTATCACCGCGAGACTGCATTTTATTATCTAAATGGCTTTCAGCGAGCAGCCACGCAGGGTAGTCGTAACAGGGATGTCGCTTTACGAGTCGGCGAACTTTCGAAGAAATTCCCTCGCGCGTCACTCCCTTCGCGACTTTTTCGTGATACTTTAAGAGTATTCGTCCAAATCCACCCTATCCTTTCTGCTGGAAATTTTTCTTCTCATTTCTTCTGACTTCGTACTGACTTTCTTTACCCGATTTTTTTTCTTTATCAGATCGCATTTTTATTTAATATTTATTTTAAATTATTAAGCGGACGTTAATATAATTTTACGCTTTATCACACTGCATATTTTTGTTTTATCTGACGCTGATTGTCCATACGGGGGACCTCCATTATTTGATGTTGTGTGTAATTTATTTGGGCGAGCAAACTTATTCGCGTAAAATTATTTGCATTATTATGATAAGCTATTATATCACGCTGTAATTCTGATATCCATTATCAGTAATTAACGGATATAATATCATCGATATATTATTTTACATATAAAAATAGTGGCTAAAATTGCTTTTGCAATAACGAAACGTGCTCCATGTTTTAGTATCCATGTTTTAGTATCCATGAATTCGTTACTCTTTGTAATCTGCTGAATAGTAAACAGAAGAGACGGTGCGGGATGCGTGTACGCTTATAATGGCCTACAAAGTACGATTGCAAAATTCATAAGTGCCTTGACGAGTCAGACTTTAGTCTGTTATTACACACGTAACTTTTATAGTGCGAGTTTAGTTACTCACAATGAAATTTTTGATTCTCTAACTCACAGTTCCAGTGTCAGAGATATTTCTAAGAACAAGAAAAAGAACATATTTCGTGCTGTGTTGAATCTCTCTTCAATATGTATCAAGCGGGTTCTAAAATTTTCTCTGAAATTTGCAACGGAAATATTTAATAAATTTTATAAAACCAATGTAAATATGACGAATAATAAATTCGCGGTTTTAACCACTCACTGTTATCTTGTTGACCGAATTCGTTATATATTGTGGTTCGCCCTATGAATTTATTTCTGACTGTTGAATTAATGACAGAATATCGGTTCGTCCTCAGCGTAAAAAAAAAAAAATATCCCATTGAACTTTAGAAACATTCAGAAGCCAGAAATAACGCAGAGTCGTTTTATCGGTCGTCTGTCATAAAACGCTTTGTATTGCAGATCGATAAGGGTGGGCAGAATACTTCGTTATATATAACGGGCGTTTAGAAATCGATACAATACGGAAACTATCTCTCGACGTCTATTCGATGTATATATCATCTTTCGCATTCGAGAAACCTGTCGATATCAATGACTCATTAAGTCGAGGTAATGACTAGCCTAAGACAGAATTGTTGGACCATGGAATATCGCCATTATAAGATGAAGGAGAAGAAAATAGCGCAGACAGAAATTTCAAGAGATTAACGATCACCAATGCAATATATAATCATGTTCTCTCTTTCGCGATGACGTAATATTGAGAATCTATTCACAAACGTTTTCTGTTCGTTATCAGAATTACTATTTTTCAAGACCGCTATATAACATTTATTTAATCTCGGATGTATAATATTTTAAACAACTTCATAATAAAAAAATAATGCAAGCGTATTATTTTTTTATTAACTTTGCTATGTGGATAACATAAAACTCTAGAGTTATTTTTTAATTTGTGTGCGTACAACTTTCAACTCAATTTAAAATTGAGTACAGAGTTGAAGGAAAGAATCGATATAAAAGAATTTATTTAACAAAGGGCGTGAAATTCGTGACAGTTACAGATCCCTTTTACGGTACAATACAGATGGATAAAAGAGGTGAAAAAAAAGATTACTTAACAAGACACGAGACGTCGACGATGTTTCGATATCTTTCGTTGTAGTTCGTCGTAAGGCAGATAACGTTTTGCGCCTATTAACGCTCGCGGCGAAAAGTTTTAATTAACAGTATCGAGCGGACTTTCCCATTCCAATCGGCTTCCGAAGTTCAAACCAGCTGCTTGTACTCTAAAAAAGAAATTTTATTTAATTCGGGCTTAGCCTGCTCGTTAGAAATATATATCACCGCGATGGGGGATCATTGACTTCATTTATGATAATCGATTGATCGCAATTGGGCGAATTTTACACTTAAATTTCATCCCGAATTTCATAAAATACGCTTTTGCACTCGATGAGAAATTTTTCTTTCGCTCTGATTCGTATATAAATACTTGAAAAATGATTAAAAATTGACAAAACGTTTTTAAAGAAAATTGTGTCGTGATTAACGATTAATTAATTATTTTTATGTATTTCTGTAACTCTCATGTTTTAATTTTCTAAATATTTTTCATCTGTCGAGGACTTCGTTAAATAAACATTAGATAAAACATTAAATAAACATTAAAATAAACATTATTTATGAGTTTCGTGTATAGTATTAAATTCTTGAAATATATATATCTTTATTTTTTGATTAAGCAGTCTTTATTGTGTGTTAAATTAAGTAATTCTGCTTATGATGGATCGTATCGTGTCATAGTGACGATTATAAAACTTGATACATTAGCGATTATATGGAAGAGAGATGCTTTTCTTGCCGCATCCTTCCCTACAGTGTTTTCCCTAAGGAGAGTTACATGTAAATGCAAAAATGCATTATTTAAGTCTAACGGGATCAGCACTGCTCGTGCTGACGCAATGGACTAAAAGGGATTACAAAATTGCATACGTTGCAAAATAAGTTTTCAAGTTTTTTATTTAATTAATATTACAAAAACGTTTTGATAATACAGACAATGTGAATTTATAAAGGCTTTATAATGCGGCAAATGGAAAAAGTAATATTATAATAAAATGTTAATATGCAATGTTTTAATTCATAATAAGCGTTAAAAATGAAAAATGTTCTACATTTTTCACTCGTTGCTCTTTTTGCATTTCCATTGATATTAGATATTAGATTATTCTTTTCATAAATGTGGAAATATCATGTCATTCCATATTATCAAGCGATACAAGAAAATCAACGCCATACAATTTTTGGCACAGATCTACCAAGATATGAAGAACGAGACTCGAAATGTGTGGTATATTTCTCCTTTCTTTATGTTTCCTATGAGATTTAGTGGAGAAAAATGGACGAGACACGTGGCAAGGGACACACGGCAAGGCACGATTACCGGGAGTCGAGGAGTCTACTACTAGTAGTGATAAAAAAAAAAACGTGTTTCTCTCGATTTCATTTGGTGTCTCGCCAATATAATCGTGGCCAATAAACGCAGACCGCATGTATCGATTTCGACAAACGAGGACGAAGAATAGCTGGATATGTGCATGCGCGTACGTTTTTTTTACGCAAAATGCGCATCGGATCGTGCAAACGTCGAATGCACATGCTGCCTATGGGGTGACTGCAATTTTTGTCATACAAAATGTTCTATTTTTTTTCCCCTATCAAACATGTACATGAAACACTTGGCAAAAGACACAGTATTTGTACGAAACAGCTTTTGTCATACTAAAAGCGTAACACAAAAGTTTATATCGGAATATTTTGATTATCGTGAAAATGTTTAGCTTATTTCAGAGAGTGCAGTATAAGGCAAATATTTTGTACATCCAAATATAAATCTATCTCGCTTTTCGTTATTTTACATCGAACGCATAAACAATTTCAAATAGATCGTCGCCGGCTAATGATTCTCATACGTGTGTTTTATATAGTTATAGGTAAAGGGTAATATATTTTCAATACCAATTATATATGTATTCGTATATTTGTGTAACGAAATCATCCGGAATATGTATTGCAATGTGCAACATTTTCAGAATTTCTATCGTGTATTCACTGCAGCGATCGTGTCCTCGGTTAATGCTTTAATTCAATGGCCGCGCGCGGATTTGAGAGAGTGGGAGATATAGTATGTGTGGGTTCGGTCCACAACAACTTAATGAATTGGCATGCAACTTTTTTAATCCCCATCGGGCCAACGGTGTAATCAGCAGCTGCCGCAATTACGAGCACCGTCAACGACGCAGCCGTGAAAGTCGGATATTATGCATGCGCGTGTATAACTTTACGACCGCGTTTTCGTCGCGCTGCCAGGACGAAGTTGCGCGGTGATTTCGTTACGGCCGGCGAATAAAGGATGTGCGTTTAGGGCGCACATTGTGTGCGACGCGCGATGGAATTCACCATGATATAGTAAGCGTCGCACCTCTGACAAATGCACCACCCACCCACCGAAAAATGCTAATTTAACAAGCACGGGAATTTCTCGCTATTACCGGGATAGCGGTATTGTCCGAACAATAGCCCGAGGAGGAGAATGACAGAAATAAGAAATCCAGATTAACGTTTCGTACGTTTGCGTCTGAGATATTATTGCAGCTTTATACTGTGACTGCATGTAATCAAGATGTGATAAAAGTCCAAGAACATCTATTTGCTGCAACCTCTCAGTTTCTCTCGACTCTCACTCGGTTTTTATTAAGTATGCAAAAGTAGAGAAATGTAAGATTGCTATCCTAGCTTCTCTCGTTGCACGCGTAGAAAATTATATGTACATGCCGAAATAATATGCAACCGCGCGCGGTGTGTGTGTGTGTGTGTGTGTGTATCGTCTAATGATGTATATGACGGTAAGGAGGTGCATGGTACATCTGCCTGTATACGTTCATCCAGTTACATTCCAGGCTGCGAAGATCTTTCATCTCTCTGATAAATTTCACACACACACGTACACAAGCGCACACCCCCTGATTCTTTTATTTCGACTTTGCCGGGCAAAAGCTACATATCCCATTTCATACTTGAAATAGGACGCCATCGGGCTTTCTCCAAAATTCCGTACGTGCCTGAAAACGGTCCGACGATATAAATATTTCTCGCGGTGCTGCCGCTTGTAGATCGTTCCGCCAACATGGAATAATACAATGAACGAAACGCATTTTCGGAAGCTGCAATACTGAACGGAATAGAACTTACTGAACAGATCGACACTTCGGAATAACATCTTCTCGAAATTCCTCGGGCGTCTTTCTAAGGTACGTTTCTCATTGGGACAAGATACGGCGCATCATTCCCGTTTCCGCTTTACTAGCGCGACGTGTGTCGTTTCACCCTTATCTTCCATCTCATCTTTCTCAAACGACCGAATGTTAAATGTCGAGAAAAGAGCCGAGTGATTTCGAAAAACGACCATCGAGGATATATATGTATATATATATACACACATATTCGGAATGATACGATTACCGGAATCGCGGTTAATTAAACCCTTTCCGAAAAGAGCGAAGCGAGGTGCACTCGATTAATGAACTATTGGAAATGCATTCGCGAGGTAAATTACGGCCCGACTTTTGTAACTCGAAAGTTTGCCTGTCGCATTAAAGTCGAACGATTCTCGTATTTCGTTTCGCACTAGTCAAAGTGATACGATTCTCCTCGAGAAGTCCACGACGAGTTGTATTAAATTGTAAATCGATTATGGTAGAAACGACTTTTAGGTCACGCGACATTTCGTCAGAGGAGGATAGGAGGAACTGCGGAACTGCAGGGAGAATTATGCGGCCCTCGTTGCGAAACTTCTACTTTCTGGCGCAGGCAGAAACGCCCTTTTCGTCCAATTTCCTGTCCCTAATTTCCAAAAGTGAGCAGGTTGCCGAAGTGACGCGATTTTCGCGAAAAACTTTCCTCGGCAACTCCGATTTCTCGCGTCTTCTTCACCTTCTTTCCGTCTCGCTTCCTCTATACCGGCGGGCGACGGAATGATTTACCGTGACGACAGACCGCGTCGGAAAGTTTGTCGTTGCAGCCGACGCATTCGTCCTGGTAGACGGATTCTCCTCACCTGTTCCAGTTGCTTCTCGGGATTCCTGCCAAGGATACCATACCCTACGGATCGATGCGACAGCCCACTCAGGGCTAATGCTAGTCAAAACATCGTTCACACGAGCCTCTATATGTGCCGACGAGCAGGAGAGAGCATAGAAGAGAGCGAACGGGAGACAAGAGGCGTAGAAGACAGTGTAATGACAGAGAGAAAGAGACGGAGGACAATCCTGTCGGAGGACCTCCAGGGAGGCAACGAAAATTTGCAGGGATCCCACCCCAACCCGCGCTGCAATCTTCCAGCCAATCTAATCAGTCGGTACGCCTGTACAAATCTGCAGGAATTTAGGACCGTCCTTCCGTTATCTAGATTATTTAGTGTCTGCCTGAGCTGTCTCCTTCACTTCTCTCCCCGCGACCAACCCTATCTTTCGTTGTCTCTCCTCCCTCCCCCCTCTCTCTCTCTCTCTCGCTCTCTCTACTTTGTCGCAGCGGAAGTGGATATACGCCAGGAACGGATTTCGAGGGTGCATGCGCAATGTGGGTATGCACCACCCGTCTCGTCCCTTCGGAATCCCCTTCGTGCTTCAGTCGCCATGCTTCCTCCCTTTCTGCCCGCCCTCCCCCCGGGGTCTGTCTCCGGTTCTTTCCGCCGCGACGAATTCGCGGGTCTGAAAACCGACGACAAATGGTTTTTCGTGCTGTCGGGCCGCGCGGTCGCGGCCGCAGGTCGCATAATTGGAGCTGTAACACGTGCTACAGACGTTACGTGAGTTTTCTCGCCGCGGGGAGAGGCAAACAGGGGAGAATAGAGATGGAGGGGCGGAATCGAAGGGGGAGGGAGGGGAAAGGGGACGAATCGCGAGGAAGAAGGAGGATAGTTGTGGTATAAAGGGGCCAGCAACTGATCGCGGCATGATCGCGGCCCCCGGCTTAATTATCCCGGCGCTTCTTGCCGGTAATCTGAATTTTGCACGCAAGCCGGAGGCGGGAATGTACACCGGTAGTGTAATATGCTGCAATTAAGGATGAATTGTGGCGTGCTTCGGCCGCGAACGCTTGTTTATTATGATATGTATCTTTTTTTGGCGGGATTTCGTAACGAGTCGAGGTTTTTCGTTTTGCAAAGTCCTCATTTGCCGACGCCATTAACATTCGTGGTATTATAATTAATTTTATCTTCTTTGCTACTCCAAATTGAGAGGCGGTCGACCGGTGGAACTAATCAAGCCTTCTCGTTAACGAAATTTGCGTAATCAATTATTTTAGATTCAAATAATAACAACATGTTATGTGTTGCAATTGTGGTGCATTTCTAAACCACATAGAGGCAGTAAACAAAGCTCAACTTAAATGGCACAACAGCTAACAGCGTAGCCCTTATGCGTACATGTGTGTGTGTGTGTGTGTGTGTGTGTGTGTGTGTATAGTAAATGAAATCAATACGTATGTATAAATAACAAACGGAAAATGTACGAGCAGAAGTGTAAACCATTTGCAGTGGTTCGTTACGCGCAGTAATAACTAATTAATACGCGATAATTTGCGAACCTGTCCGCCGCAGCTAATTCATCGGTCCGCTGCTGTTACCGGATAAATTCCATGGAAAAGATTAATTATCGTTACCAACGCACATTTTATTATTTATCATTGCGTTCGGTGGACAGCTGCTTATCCAAAAAAACCAACGGTGAATGCTTTTTTTCATGCCATCGTTCGTGGGCAGTTCTCGCATAATCGCGCTTGTAACACGTGTTACCGACGCGACGGCCGTCCGGCGAATGAAATTTACGGTAAAAAAAAAAAAAGGAAAAAAAAAGAACGGTCGCGCCTGCAGCACGTGAGTGATCGAGCCTCGATTGTGTCTCACGTTTAAGCGTGCGGCTGTCTAATTATCCACCGTTTCTCGCTCGTAATCGCAATTTCACACGCGACGATGTGCGAGGCGGGCACATAAACAA
>Ga0157363_1002688_pt1 | contig 15792 bp, 10 predicted proteins | sample AttsexASBM1_FD_111477 | JGI IMG/M metagenome (GOLD analysis project Ga0157363, IMG submission 111477) | Fungus gardens microbial communities from leaf cutter ant in Ribeirão Preto, State of São Paulo, Brazil - Atta sexdens ASBM1 | ecosystem: Host-associated > Fungi > Mycelium > Unclassified ...
ATATATATATATATATATATATATATATATATATATATATATATATATATAACATTAAAGCAATTAGTATTATTTCAGCTAATAAAAATAATATTTTACAATATTATTAAAACAAGTTATTATCATAGATGTCATCATTTGTACATTACTACTATATTTAACATTAATTATATTTTTTTGTGCCCGCCTCTTTCACAACATCTTTGAATAGATATGTTACAACTATACATCCATTAGTATTATAGGTGTTCATAATTCTTCGAAGGAGTATTTCCCATACGATCACAGAAATGAAGTATGATAAGTGGAGGTTGGATGGGTGACCGCGCATGGGAGTGCATCATAAAATTAGTTTTCGAATTCATAAAATAAATTTTTTTTTATTATAATTTTGTCGTATATCCTCTGACATATGATGCTAATCAATAATACTTATTTTCACAATAAAATTTCAATGAAACTTTAATGAAATTTTCTCCATCACTATTATTCTATTAGTGACACTACTTGTCGAATTTACTTAATGCATTAGTGACACTAGTAATATATTTTTATGCTGACTAGATCAATTCAATTTTATTTCCAACTCGAAAATTAATTGGAGCCAAAAATCCATCGAAATCAATAGAAATTTCGAAAACTTTCAACTTTTATTTTCGATATCTTTTGGAGAAATTATTTCTGACTGAGTTGCTCCCCATTTTAGAGTACCAGATATGTAAATATGAAACCGGAATTTACCAATAGATGGCCATAGCTGTCAATGTAGTTGTCAGATGGCGCCATTTCCTCGTTCTGACATCTGACAAAGATTTTCAACTCACAACAATACAAATTTCATTCAACAGTATAATTTGTAATAGCGTCGAATTTTGTGCCTGGAAATTATGATTTGCGGACAGCATTGATTTTCTGTTATCATTTGAAGAAAATTGCTGCAGAATCGCATCGAATGCCTGTCGAAACTTACGGTGAGCATGCTCTTGGTAAATCACAGTGCTTTGAATGGTTTAAAAAATTCAAAAGTGGTGATTTTGACGTGAGAAACGAAGAACGTGGAAAACCACCGAAAAAGTTTAAAGACAGCCAATTGCAAGCATTGTTGAATGAGGATGACGCTCAAACTCAACAACAACTCGCGGATCAATTGAATGTGACACGAGAAGCCGTCTCCATACGTTTGAAATCCATCCAGGGAAAGATCCAGAAGTTAGGAAAATGGGTTCATGAATGAAAGACAGCAGGAAAACCAAAAAACCACTTGCGAAATGCTGCTCGCCAGGTACAAAAGAAAGTCATTTCTCCATCGAATTGTGACTGGCGATGAAAAGTGGATATAATTTGAGAATCCTAAGCGTAAAAGATCACGGGTAATTCCAGGCGAACCATGGACATCGACTGCAAGGCCAAATCGCTATGGACGGAAGACAATGCTCTTTGATGGGATCAGAAAGATGTGATCTATTATGAGCTGCTAAAACCTGGCGAAACCGTTAATACTGAATACTACCGACAACAAATAATCAACAATAAACAACAAATAAACAACAAATTTGAATCAAGCTTTGTGTGAAAAACGACCGAAATATCAAAAAAGGCAACACAAAGTGATTTTGCTTCATGATAATGCATTATCACACACACAGCAAAACTGATCAAGGAAACGATTGAGGTATTTGGTTGGGAAATACTTTCGCATGCGGCTTACTCACCAGACTTGGCTCCGTTCGATTACCACTTATTTACATCGATGGGACACGCATTTGCTCAGCAGTGCTTCACTTCTTACGAAGATGTACGAAAATGGCTAGATGACTGGTTTGGCTCAAAAGAGCAACAATTTTTTTGGCGTGGCGTGACATCCACAAATTGTCAAACAGGTGAAAAAAATATATAGCTACCGATGGGCAATACTTCGAATAAAATATTTTTTATCATTTTCATGCAATAAACGTGTATTTTCTATAAAAAAATTCCGGTTTCATATTTACATATCTGTATATCCACAAAAACTTACATAGCCGTATAACATATAAAGAAAATTATCCAGTCGCATTTCTCTTATAAAGATGCACGTAAAATGTGATTGGATAATTTTTGTTATGCATACGTTTATGCGACTATGCAAGTTTTTGTATGGATATATCCTATTTAATTGATTCGCTTATGCATTATGCGTTATGTGTTATGCAAAAGTATGCTGCCTTAAGCCGATTCTACATTAGTTGCAAGCTGATCGCAAATTTGTTGCCGATCTAAAGCTTGCATTTTGAAATTAACGCTTCATATTGGCTGTCGTAACAAACTTGCAATCGGTTTGCAACTAATGTAGAATCAACTTAAGGCAGCGGGGAGCACGCGGAAAAAAAAGAAATAAAGAACTTTGGTTTATTTTCTTACGCATTATGCATTATATGCTTTATGTAAGAGTCTGTGCCCGTTTTAAGGACTTCAGACACATAAAATGCATAATGCAGAGCATAAGCATAATATAAGGTCACTAAACCAATGAATATCTTATGTAAATAAATATGGAGACATTATGTTAGATGTTCGTTGATCCAGCAGTTTTATATAGAGTATACCTTGTATAGTCGCATAAACATATGCATAAAGAAAATTATCCAATCGCATTTCTCCTACAAAGATGCACATAAAATGTGATTGGGTAATTTGCTTTATATATAGGGCCACATAAACTTGCATAGCCGCTAAATATATGCATAAAGAAAATCATCCAATCGTATTTTACATTTGTCTTTATGACAGAAATGTAATTGGATAATTTTCTTTATATATATGGTTATGTAACTATGCAAGTTTGTGTGGAATGGCCCTTAAGCCGGAATTCGCAGTAGTAGTAGGTGGTACATTTCGCTTGTCTGCTTCTGTCTTTCCGTAAGTTCTAACAGTCTTCCGCTTTTCCACTTTCCGTTTTTCCGTCAAGGTGTGAATCCGGCCTTATGTTATGCTTATTCTCTCTGTTATTATGAATTTGATGTGTGAAGTGCTCTTTAAGCCTGTCACACATGAAATGCATAACAGAACATAAGCATAACGTAAGACTGCTGGACAGCTGACTAATAAGTATCCAGCAATGTCTCCATATTGGGCGAATTCAAAATGGCAGAGCGATTAGGCATGCTTACCGAGCGATTGAATATGTTTGGTTGGATCTAGAAGTATAATAACCAATTATGCTCATTTGCAAGTAGGCTAGCCGCTTTGTTAACTTGAACGCGCTCAATGATTTACATAAGATGTTCATTAGTTATTGGCCGATTAATAATAGACTAATCGCAATAAGACTGAGTCAATGACTGCGTTCAGCGAATTCAATAGTTGAGTCCGCTAAATGTAGCCATAGCAATCGGCTTAACGAGCATTAATTAATCGATGATCGATTCGATTATACTTATAGAAATTCGATTTTTCTTATTAAATATTTATATTCGAATAATTCTGTTATTTTCTTTTAATCAATCTTATACATATTTTATTATGCAATTGATCAGCATGTACAGAATAGGAGAAACTAATTTCACTGCTTAAATAATATACAAACAAATTTTCAATTACTCAGAAATACATAATATTGCATTTATTCTTTAAAGCAGTTCACAAATATAATATATGTATGTGATCAACATAATTTTAGTATCAATTTATAAGAATAATAAAGGCATTAAAAGTTTAATATTAATATATGGTATCATTTATTGCAAAATTTTTCAACATCAAATATATATTTATACATATAATCAACACCCAAGTTACAAATATATTGGCTGTTTTAATAATTTAAATTAATTATTCTTCCTTTATTACAATGTGTAAAGTAATATAATGTAGACACACATAGTCTCGAGATGTATGGAACATGTACCTATGTATTTGCTGTTTCATATTTTCCAAAACATGTCTCAAATACGTCAAGCACGCTATATGGAAAATTGTAATGTGCGAATAAAAACTGATAAAAGTATTATTACTTATTACTAGCTAAAATTTCCAAATAAGGGAAATGACATAAAAAATCGATTGCACAAATATCTTGCCGTTGTGAGTAAATAAATATATTTATCTATTGTTACACTTTCACACTTACAGTACACAGTGTTGAAAATATATGCGAATGCACGAGTACATATATGTGTATATTCACAAGTGTGTGTGTGTGTGTGTGTGTGTGTGTGTATGTGTGTATGTAAATGTTTTGTTCCATAGCAAGTTTCTTTGTAGTAAAGTATATACATATAAAGAGATTAGTTTTATTGCAAGTATATCATTTTTCATTATGAACAAGTTTTAATCGTTATTACACAATTAATATAATAAATAATTTTCGCTGTCATTATTATAAAAAAAGGTGTTTTTTCTAATACACACACACACACGCGCGCGCGCGCGCGCGCGCACATACACATACACACAAAATAAATTAGAATGAAATTTTCTGTAGTGTGAAAACAAAACTATATTAATCTTTCTTGTTGTCAACTACAAATTTTACAAAAGAATATTTCGTATCTGAAAACAATAATCTCGATTTATGTATATGGTAGTAAAGTAAAATCGCTTAGGCTTTTTCCATAATGGATACATATTTAAATGTCATCAATTCGACATGGATAAGCATGGATGTTGATATCGATTTTAAAGAGGATTTTAGACGACGAATCGAGATTATTTTCTCTTTCATTCTTGAGAGATATTTATAAATTTTGGTTGTAATCTTCTTTCATAATCAAGACCGCATATATATCACTGTAGCAATTATTAAAATATATTTTGTATAATTATGCAATTTATCATATAATTGTATCGTAAATTATTATATAGTTATTATTAGTACTAGTAGAAAGAAAATACAGAACAACGGATTCACCATTTGAAATAAGCATGTCTCTGTTGTACTGATAAGTGGTAAGTGCATCGAATGGTTATAATATATCATCATATACTTCGATATGTGATATAACTATACATTCTATCATATTATTATAACGTTCAAACAAGGAACAAGTTAATACATCAAATAGAATCGTCGTATCATTATCGACACGTATGTATTTCAACTGTACATACACAGTAGTAGCGAACATGTTTAACATGCAATATAATAAATCAGAAGCACATTTGCACAAACACAGCATCGCGCGTTGCGCTCGTTACTTCCCGGTTTTTTCTTTAATTTTTTTTCTTTTTTATATGGGAAACTCTCTAACATATTTCAGTATTTGATCTCTTGCGTATTTAACACGCAAAAATAATTCTTAAAAAATTTATTACTGGAAGGGTCATTTTCGTGCTAAAATCTAAACTTCAGCAAAAATTATGGTTTATTATTATAATAATTAATATCGTATTTTATTACGAGAATTTATTTTTCAATAAACTTGATAAACTATATTTATACCAAGAAAATTTATTAATTTTCAGTTTTTATTAGTCAAGAATAATAATAATAATTAATAAGTGAAACAATTATTCTCTGTCTTCTACTTTATTAATTATAATTTCAAATATTGTTATAATATTCATTCAAAAAACTTGATGAGCTGTTTTCTATTTTACAAAATGTAAAATATTAATCATTTTATATCGTAGGAATTAACATAAATAATTATGTAATAATTAGTATCAGAATCATTTTCATGCGCCAACAGTACGAAAATCTGTGTCTCGGCGAAATGAACAATCATTATGAATATTTATCAAGAAATTACAAATCATGAATTTTCATTTAATAAGGAATATGATTTTTTATACAAAGTCTGATCTTTGCTCTTCTTTTACTTTCTTTTTTAAATTAATACTTTTCGTATAACGAAAGTAATAATAAAAAAGAGAAAAAAATTTCAGTCGTGTGGCTAGGTTCTATATATAACGGATGGATGATCCTCGCTGAAGCATCTCGCTGTGTGTGTGTGTGTGTGTGTGTGTGTGTGTTTTGCGCGCGCGCGCATATATATATATATATAATGTGTGTGTGTGTGTATACTTTAAATTTTTTACACACACACACACACACACACACACACACACACAAAATTTTATAATTGTACATATGTGTACGCGCGCGCGTGTGTATATAAAAATTTTGCATGTACATTCGGAATTTATTTCTCTAATAAACGTAAAATTTTTTCCTTAATTGAAAGAGATTCCTTCAAAGAGACATGCAGAATTAATTTTCTTAATCATGAAAATATTATTCATTAAAACACTATTATATTGTTTTAAATTAAATATTTTTTAGATATTAACATATCATTATAAATATTTCCATTAATTTTTTTATTAAGGAAAGTAATTGGAAAAATATTTAAGAGAATAATTTCTCATTAAAGAAAAAATCTCGAGTACTTTTTAAAACAGTGCTTTAAAACGTTATGTAATTATTATACATATATTGCACGAAAATCAGTGAAAAAAGTACATATACATACACGCGCACATACCAAATTTATAAACTCATATAACATAAATATTTTATCGCAATTATTATTATCATTATTACATATAATAACGAACAAAAACGAATAAAATTGCACTAAGTATATGTATCTAGGCTAGCTACAGAAAATCTATGCCGATTGATACTTTTCCATTTTGCATGATTATATTATATCGTAGTCATACATAATCTTAATGATTTAAATCTCGACAAAAATTAACAATATCAATAATAAATCGTAAGTCAAATAATAAAAATTTAATGAATAACAAAATAGTATCGATTAAATTGCGAATATAATTTTTTTTCTTTATCATAGCGTTTCTTTTAAAACATTTTTTCAAAATAATTACTACAGATATACTACATAAAATGTTTGATTAAGTATGTATTCCAAAGAAAAATTCTGAGAAAACTTGAAATAACTTATAGAGTTGAAAAACAATTAATGCATTGATTTTTTTTATCTTGTTTAATAATTCATTTCGAGTTTTATTTCCACAAGAAATAAAAAATCATGATGTAAAACAATGTAGTGGTAATTATACAAAATTGTAAAGAAATCAATGTGTTATAGAGGTTTTTAATTTTTATTAACTACTCTAAAAAATTTGTTAAACAATTTCCAAAAATTTTTGGATGTAAAACACGTTAAAAAATAAATTTCGATTGCACAAAAATTGAGACAAAATTAATGTATTAATTTAGTAATGTCTTCTTAAAAAAAAAATAAAAATTTAAATATATAACAATCCAATTAAATTAAAAACAGCTCAACCCATCTCTATTGCTCTTATATGAATTATTTTCGATTATAGACAGTACTAAAAAAAGAAACGCATTAATTTAACACCAGATGTAATTATATATTTACACACACACACACACACACACACACGCGCGCGCGCGCGCGCACATGCACACGCCAAAGAGAGAGGGGGAGGGGTGTTATGTGTGTGTTGTGTGTGCGCGCGCGCGCGTCAAATTGAAAAAAGAAATTTGTTCGTATGTATAATGTATATGTGTATGTCCTCCTGAGGATTTATAAAATGGAATCGACGAGATTCCGTCTATATAAAAAAAAAAAATCTTGCTTCCACTAAAACTGGAATTATTTTCATCGCTCTTTGTTATTCCGTAAAAATAGAAAAAAAAGAGTCGATTTCAAATTGCTATTGCAACGATTTTCTAAAAAGGATAACTGGACTCTCCTCTCTCGAGACGGTCCTCAAAAGTCGCATCTCCACTTTTTCGAAATATAAATTCTTAACAGAATTTTGATAATTCATGTAATTAATAAAATTGATGTTAATCTTAATAATCAATGTAAGAATTATTATGTTACGAATTATTATGTTATTATTGCAGGTAACATAACGTTTATGTGCAACACGAAAATTTAATATAGATTAATTTTATTATAATAATTTATTAAATATCGAATTGTATTAATTAAACAAAAGCATTTCTTTTCATGCGCTTTCGGCACAAGGAAGATCAGAATTAATTCTTGAAAAGAAGATTTTGATTATCTTTCGAAAATAAATTTTGTGAAATAAGGTACTATAAAGGATACCATCGTCAAGCCGAGGTAGCAGTTTCGTTTTCCTTTCCATCTTCGGAATATAGAAATTCTATAAATATAGCATTCCCCTTCAAAAGGAACGCGATTTCTTCTTTAGCACATGTATCTACAATATATGTATAAGCATATAATGTAATAACGTGTTGTTATTATCATCAGAGTCTAACCTTATCGATCAGGTCAAGCGCGATCAGCATTCTTTTCGAATGTGTGTGTATTCATTATATATATATATGATATCGTATCATCAATAGAGTATACGAAATCTGCATATAATTAAATATGTTAATTAATACATTCCTCGCGCCCACATATTTCGCGAAGTCATTGTTTATAAAACACTGACCGCGTATTAAGCTAAATTTTAATAAATCCCGTAAAAATAAATATATCTCTTTCATAAAAATTTTACAGTATCATTTATCTCTTTTTTAAATTAAAAAGAGACAATAGGACAGTTCAAGAGATCAATCGAGAAGATTGCTAATTTGAAAATTAATTACGTAAACGATACGAATTATTTCAAGTCTGACATTTTTCACGAAATTTATGTAATCATCATCTACCCCAAGTGGTACAATTGTTATTCAATTTCAACAGTCGCCAACTCAATGCCATTGATAAATTATTATTCAGAATCGTACAATTTTTCATCGTGTGATATTCTAATTATCAACGTGAAAAATGTTCAAGATTTAGGTCCGCACGTCTGCAATTACTATATGTATTTTTCGACCTACATGGATTAAAAGAATTTTACTAATCCTCGATTAATATTAATTAGAGAAGATAAAATCGAAGATTAATTTTGACATGTAAAAATACATGTTTCCCGAAAGATGGATGAAAAAGGAAAACAGAGCTAAAGAAGGAAAAAAAAGGGAGAGATATCCTATTATTTATTGATGGAGGTAGTGGTGGTGATGGGATCCTTCTCACCTCCACTGGACCAATGTTTTTCCTGCTCGCGCAGCTCAAATTCCCATCGCAGTTCTAGCTCGCGCATATCGTTTGCTATCCCAGCCTCGTATGTATCTTCCTATGCACACATTGATAATCAGTTAATCGATAAATCGATAATTCTTGCTTACGATCATATTAAATTTGAATTTTTATTACATTTTGTATTTTATTTATCGTATAAATAAAAAAAGACGTAGTGAAATTAGTTTGTGAAATAAAATCCCCAATAAAAATACAATTTCCCTGTGTGTTCGTTATACGAAAATATGGAGTTATAAATTATGGAAATTAAGTACAAAAATAAAATGGCATGAAACGGCTTACCTCCTCAGTTTTGTAATCCGTATTATATTCTTGATTTGATAGCCAATCATTAGTGGATTGCTGAATCCAAGGAATAGTGGTAGTACCAGTACTACCACCGTATGGATTGCTCCAATTTCGTACATCTCTCTCCCTTTCTCTGATACCCGCCTCGATCATTCGCAATTCTTGCGTCAATCGTTCGCCTGCTGTGACGAAAGTAGTAGCTCCTTGCGTAGCCAACTAAACATGCATATGCAGGATATGAATTGAACAATGCTTTTTGTATTTTTCACAACTCAAAATGTGACGTATTACCTTTAAGTCATTGATTTTCTTTTCAAGATGTCTGAGTTGCTGCTTTACTTTCTGTGATTCCAAAATCAAACTGCAATGTGTACATAACATATAATATATATAATAAACATCTGTTTTCTTTTTTATCAAAGATAAGAGAGAGAGTTATAAATTAAAAAAATACAACTACATATATCACTCACTCTTTTGACATACACTCCGATCTCGAGAATTGTGATAATGATTCTGGTGCAATGATATTGCGGCCGAGTGCGACGTAATTATCACTAGTGAAATCGCTATCACCATCACCATTACCAGGGCTCGTTGGCGTCATTGACTGTATTCCATTCATACCAACTGTTGCACATGCTGCACAATAATATGTAATTAATATCGCACAATAATGTGTAATTAATAATTAATATAATTTAACAACTATCTTTAACAAGTATGGTATACATAAACATTTTATCTATAAGAAAATTCTTGAAAAACAAACATTTGAAGAAAAAAATTATATTAAAAATCTACTTATGTATATTATAGATATAGGAAAAGTTATTCGTGAATAAAATTCTTAAAATTCTTAGTATATAACGCATTGAATGTACAGCGATTTATGTATTATTTCTGTCGATATACATACTCTGATCACTAGAAAATAATATTTCGTACTCACGTTGACTGCCATAATACCAAGAGGTTACAGAATTTGGAGTTCTGAATGCAGTAGACAGTGTGGGGATAGGAGTAGGCTCAACCTCCTCGTTGTAGAGATGTTGCAGAGTTCCGTTGTAGGGAGATCTATTATCATTACTTTATTACTATTAAATAATAAATCATGTAATTTTTTAAATTATGCAATTATAAAAGTTATTAAAATTATACATTGTACAGATATTACAATTAAATCGATATAATATCTACACATATATTATTTATTATTACCTTATCAGAGTTTTAGATAGTCTTGAGATAGGTGCCTGTTTGCTAACTGATGGCAAAGAGGTTGCTGGAGATACATCTAATGGAGACATAAAGGGACTGTCATCGTCGAGTAGATGCGAAGTGGTAGCAGATGAAGGTGGTGGTGGATCCGTCCCGGATGTACAGCGAAAGTTATTCGCAGTAGTCCATATCGAGTAATTGTTGGGTGCAGACAATAAATCACTTTCTTGCTGAAGATCGTAATTCTAAAGGAAAATATATAATCATGTACAAAAATATATACAAAATATATAAAACATAGAATATATTAAATAAGTTACGCACAAGCACGCGCGCACAAAACAATGATAAAATATGATAAAATTCGTTCGAATATAAAGAAACACAATATGATCAGGATACACTTTTACCATTTTTATTTGCGGTGATATTAGTTGTTGCTGCTGCTGTTTGCCAACAATTATTTCCAACTGATTTAAGATCTCCATTTTGCGTTGCAATAACATCGCCAACATAGTTTTTCCCATTGCCGTTCGCTATTGCAAAGCGATTATTTCATTGTTATTATCATTATTGAAATTATGTTAAAACTATCGTTACAATCAATTGTCAGTCACATTAATAATAAATATTATCCACTAAAAGGATTATTCTAACAAATCTTTTTTTGTTACTATTTTTTGTTTTGTTGTTATTAAACAAATTTATCCATTTGAAATTCCGGCAAATTACTGATTATAAGAAAGCAAGCTATTTTCTTTTAAACTTTTTTGTTTTACTTGATTTGCTGGTACAATTTGTGGAGTATCCCACACTCCGAGGTTTGTCGTAGTTGTCAAGGAAGGTCCATAGTCGACTGTGGGAACAGATCCTGGTGGCATTATGTAATGTCCAGAGCAATGGACACTAGGAGATCCTGCACTATCCAACATAGTTCCTCCCTTTACAGAGCACAGACTAAGGTGCGGCATGTTTTGTGGGGGTGTAAGCGGCAAAACATAGGTCGATGTCAACGAGTCAATCAAATTATTTTCCAAGTTGGTCGGGACAGGCGTTGAATGTTGCACCACTGTAACAATTAAGATAAAATGATAGAAATGATTGTTTTATTTAAATATATTGTATAAAGAGTGCTTCACTTGAACATTTAAATAATTTTCTTTACTATTATTAAGAATAATCAAAACAATTATCAAATCAAAGTTGTTCTGAAAAAGACATCTTATTTGTAGTTAGTATAATATTTTGATCTATCACACATCCATCATATTAAATATAAATATCCACTATACTCACTATCCCTGTCGTGTGCTTTTACGGAATGATAAGTCGTTAAATCACCGTTTTGCTTATTGAAAATTTTGTTATTCTTCTCACCCTTCGATTCCGTCTGATTTGAATTTGCTCTGACATTCACTTTACGATTCTTTGATCTGTACCTGCATAGAAAAAAAAAACTCATTTTTCGTGTGAAAAATCTATTTGCATGTATTTAGAATCTGCAAATCATTGTAGCAGTAAAGTGATTATATATAGCCAAATAATCTCTTCATTTGAGATATTATTATCAAAAAATTGTAATTGATAATAAAAATTACTATTTTCTATCCATTATTTTTTAATGTCGAGATTTCTTTTCTTCAATATTCTTTAATAATTTTCTTAAAAACAGGTACCAGAGAGAAAATAAAATGAATAATTGTAACAAATAAATAAACTTACTTATCAAGCTCGGTGTCGCTGTGAGCAAAGGTACAATTGTTGGATCGTGGGCAAGTGCCGCGCAGGGCTAAATCTCTACACATGCTGACTTTGTACTTGCTGGTCGCTGAACCTGGACACGAGCTTCCGACGGGACCGCCACCTCCACTATCCTGCGCCATTGATTTCCGATTGTTACCGCACGTGCCATTGCTTCCATGTTGTCGAACAAAGTCCACTAATGTAGCCACTACTATTCTCACAGCTTCTAAAGCCGCTCGACATTCAGCTAAGCTTGGTGGCTCTGTCTCTAAAAATAATAAAAATTATAAAAATATACTTATTTAACTAAGTAAAAAATATATTTATTGATAACGATACATTCAAGATTCTAAGAGTTCGTACATAGTCCGAAGAACTTTAATAATTATAAAAGTTTTAAGAATTTATACAGAATATAATTTTACATATGGTCCGGGACCTACATACCTGGACTGGGATCGATGGCAGCTAATAATTCCAACTGTGGCCTGAGACCACTCAGTTGTCCAGGATCTGGTGTACGTTGCAACGCTATCACAAGCTCCTGGACACTCTGGGCGAACGATTGTGGTGTCTGTAATTTATCAATGATGCTTTGCATGTGAGACTTGTGAGCAGTATCGCCATAGAGCAACGCTGACCATTGATCAGGCGCAATACGCAAGCCTGCCTCGGTGGCTATCTGTACAATCTGTGCATCATGCTCTCGTCTTAGAGCTTCATAAGTACGGAATTCTTCCTTTAATTGCATTAGAGATGAGTCACCCTCGCGCTTTGATACCTAAAAACGTATATAACATGATAGAAAACGATAATGTATTTAATATATATAATTACAGTAAAAAAATGTCTATACAATGTTTTACTAAAAGCGTTTAATCCTTTTATGAATTACTATATTTACCTTAAAACAACTCGCTCGATACAGAAGCTGCACTACATGTCCAATGCTGGTCTTACTAGCTTGAGGAAAATGTGGTTCCAGACGCTGTACTACAAACATCACCAATACCTTACGCGATAGAGCAGAGCCATCCTCCAAAGCCAATAGCACAAGTTTGAGAACTTCCTCTTGCATCGCTAAAAATGATAGTAACAAAAATATAAAGACAATTACAGAAATAAGTTATCCAAGGAAAATGTAACATATAATATGCGCGCGCATATCTTACAAGTTATTACGTTCCTTTGAGGCTTTATTTCGATTCTTCTATATGCAAAATAACTATAGAAAAATGATATTTAAAAAAGAATGTAGATTATAGGTGCATTCCCTTTGGCCCCATTCATAGCGCTTGTAAGCATCATTTGTCCTTGTTTAATATTTAGCAGACAACGAGACTGAAATAATGCTTACAATGTATGAGTGCAAAACAAACACTTTATTATAATTCTGTCACCCATTACTATAGTTGCAAAGAAAATGCCACATTTTATATATATATATATTTCTTTTTCTTCTATTATTTTCTTCTATTATTTATATACATTGAAAGATACAACTTATTCAAATTGCATAATTATCTTGTGTAAATAAAATTTACCTGGTCCAAGAAATTGACAACCACGAGCACGTACGGCCGCCCAAAGATTAGCGCTGAGTTGTTGAGGATTCTGGTGCTGTAGTATAAGTTCCGTGACGGTACGCTCACCAAGACTACGAGCAGCACGCAATGCACGTGCTCTACCTTCTGGTTCGACTAATTGACAACCTAATAACGTCACCAATTTGCGTTGCATGGGTCGTGATACCAATCCTCCACCTCCGCTTCCAATACCTATGTAACAAACAATATAATTCATATCACACAAGTATAATTATGACAACAATTCATATGGGTGTGCTTGTGTGTACATTAGATATCATATATATTTTAAAATACTATATAATTCATATGTGTAATAAAATACAATAATTTTAACAAAATCTACTGTAATACAGTATTATTGTATTTGTAACACAGCATATAACATTGTTTAATTGCTTATTGCACGTATATTCCTTACACGATAGACTTTAATATAATTTTTGTTATCTTTCAATGGTTATTTATATTTGATATTTTAAAATTTTGCATACTACATACCTGCAGTATTACTAATTTGACATGGTTTAAGATAAAGAGCAAGTTCTTCAATGCAATTCTTAGCTCTCAGATAATTAACATGTTGATCGACTGGCAGAAGCTTTTGATAATTCTGTTGTTGATTTGATGCAGATGTTGATGAAGCAACGATGGGAATTGGATTGCCCAGTAATTGTAATAGTGCCTCATTTACAGGTAATTTTTCGATGTCAGTGTTGATAATGCTCTATAGAAGAAGAACAAATAAAATGAAGAATTGTTTATAGAATTATTAGCAATGATTAAATTACATATAGCATGCATGCACATATAGAGACATACAGACATATATACATACATATTTGTGTATATATTATACTACTCAACGAGAAATAGGAAAAAGCACTTTCAAAATTGCCCTATTTTCAAATCAAGAATTGAAAAAAAAATTGAAGTTCTGAATTTGTACTTGAATATGCTTTTGATAATTTTTAAACTTAATTCTGCAAAATTGAGGAGGTAAAAAATTTTCACGATGATTTTTCGTCGAATTTCAACGTTTATTGTGAGAAATGTAAATCTAGAGTAATTCGATCAAGAAAAATTATAAGAAAATTTGTAGAAAAGCATTTAATTAAAATTCTTTTTAATAACTTTTATACATTTTTTATTAAATTTTAAAATTTATCAAGCTGTAAGCTGTAAATATATGTAATTTTAAGGAACGTAATGTAATCTTTGCTAAGATATAGAACTATAAAGATAAACATTTTTTTTTGGAAAATGTTAAAAAGTAAGTTTTACTACTGACAAAAAAAAATTTTTCAGTGATTTTTCACAGTTTCGACAACAATCTAAAAATTGTGCAATTTTGAATATTTTGAAAATGTTGATTATTTCTTATTGAATAATGTAATATCATACCGAAATATCTATATTGCTACCTGATCGAAAGGACATTGCTTGCGATGTAAATTGGCCAAGCAAGCACGACATATGGTGTGACCACAGCCAAGTGATATGGGACCTCGTATAGCCACGTCAAAGTCATGGCAACAGATTGGACACGACAGGAATTCAGTCCACTGTGGTGCCTGTATCGGCATTCTGTAGGACAATAAAAAAAAAATAAAATTATATAAAAATCAAAACGAAGAAGAAAATTGTGATTATTTAATTTTTTTTAATTAAAGAAATACTTTAGGAAAGTTTTTTTGATTAATGGTTTACATTTTGATGGAATAAAATAGAAATTCCAAAGTCTGTTCATCTAAGCATAAAGTTTTAATTAGTCTCAGAAAATAATAATTAATAAGTAATAAAGATTCCAAATGAAGAGATATGGATACATTATTTTTAGATTTTATCGTTTTCTTCATAAAATATACTTCAATGTTGTGTGTGTGTGTGTGTGTGTGTGTGTG
>Ga0157363_1002689_pt1 | contig 15791 bp, 11 predicted proteins | sample AttsexASBM1_FD_111477 | JGI IMG/M metagenome (GOLD analysis project Ga0157363, IMG submission 111477) | Fungus gardens microbial communities from leaf cutter ant in Ribeirão Preto, State of São Paulo, Brazil - Atta sexdens ASBM1 | ecosystem: Host-associated > Fungi > Mycelium > Unclassified ...
ACAGATATTCAAAAGTAATAATAGAACAATCATGTTTTTGTATCTTTGGTACTGTTTTTAGATGTAACACATACATCTTTAAGGGGGTGAGATTGAATCGTATTATTGTAATGTGCTCTTCAATTAAAAATTGATCTACAGAATATTTAAAATATTACAGTTATAACTCGATATCTAGGAGTAGCTGGAATTCTAAAAGTACTACGGAATAATAAAATGAATGGAAGAATGAAAAAGAGAATACGAGATCGTATCATGTTAAAGTGTTAAACATTTATAATATATATTTTCATTTACATCTCTGTTATTATCTATTGTGACCAACCATTTCTTTTTTATATTTTTCAGTATTAAACAAAAAAAATTGCTACTGCCGAAACCCGGGATTGAACCGGGGACATTTAGATCTTCAGTCTAACGCTCTCCCAACTGAGCTATTTCGGCTCACATGTGCGATCTTTATTAAAATCTTGAAATATTCTTTATAGTATACGTATATATAATTCATGTATTATCTTATATATATAAAGATAATGAGATTTAGAAATGTATATATAAATTATATACATATTATTTTATTATAAACATTATTGTAATTATATATATAAAATTGTATAATTTTTTATACGTATATATAATTCATGTATTATTTTATACATATAAAGATAATGAGATTTAGAAATGTATACATAAATTATATACATATTTTATTATAAAAATTGTAATTATATAATTGTATAATTCTTATTTCCAGTTTTTAATTTTTTTTATTAATGTTTTTTGAGAAATTATACTAATTGACCGACAAACTTTAAATTTCTATTGTTACATTTAGACGTTACAAAATGCTTTATTATTTATAAGAAATAAAAATAGAATTATGAAAATAGAAAAAAATTTGTTTTAATATATTTTATATTTATTGCTTATTTTTTCATTGCACAAGTCTTGCATAATATGAAACGGAGCAATGTCAATCATTGATACAGTGATTATTCTCGGATAAATTAATGCGTTGCAATCATTGAAATTTTTTCCAATATTTCTTCCGATCTAATATCCTTCAAATATCGATTGATTGATAGTCAGTGCACGCTGCAAAAACGAGCATTCTATGAACACTAAGGTTATTTACAGGAGAAGAGGGGAGGGAGAGCTTCATGCGTTTTTAATTCATGGTCATGATTCAAGAAGGATTTAAAAGAAACGACTTACAGGGCCAAGGCAAAGTATTCTGACAATATAAAATGCGTGTCGATAACAGAAATACACAAGGTAATATAAGTTAGAGGCAAAATAAAATAATTTATATACAATTAAACATTAAAATAATTATATATAAATAAACTTTATATATATCTTCTTTATATATATGTATACATATAATTACAATATATATATATATATATATATAATATATATATATATATATATATATACATATATTTTATCATATATATACTAATATTATAGTGAAGATTAAAAAACTAGATTTTTCGCTCAAATCTTCAAGTCTTGACGTCTATTTTTCAACTTTTTCTTTTTTTTCTTAAACAGTATATCTATATAGTATACGTCATTCCAGTAATATTTCGGTCACATTGCAACATTTTAATAATATTGCAGTAATATTACAAATATTGTAGCAGCATTACTGAAAGCTCCTGTGCTATACAAGTACATTTCCACTGGAAATCAATGTTGAATGCATTGTTGAAAAGGAAATATTTTCGCGGATAATTTACTCCGCCGCACCAAGTTTCTATTTTCTGATTTTTTTATTATATTTGAGATAAGTACGTGAAACGTTTAAACCTTGAATAGCATAGGCTATCGTTATAAAATAATGTATATATGTACAATGTATTATTACATGTACTTATAACATTAAGATTTCCGCTTTCTTCTTCGGTGTGTTGACAATTTAAACATATGTGTACTTCAACATGCTATTTCAATTTTCTATGACGTGCAACAAACCAATAATCTTCTGTCGTTTAAATCTAAAATCGATAAAGATTTATCACACAATCGAAGTAAATCGCTTTAAACTATTTATTAGTCAGGCAAGAATAAAAGTCATATATTTCAAAATCCATTTTTTCACAATTTTACATCTTATTTATATATTATATATATATATATATATATATATATATATATACATATTTTTACTTGTGAGGTAAATATTAAAATTTGTACGCATAGATACTTTCCAGAAATTTTAATCCGAGTCAACTCTAAATCTCTCGGAGTGGCCAGAGTATACGTACATATAAATTTGCAAAGTTGAAGCAGATTTATGTTACACCCGTTCGTGTAAATAACGATCGCGGTGTTTCGAAAGACAGAGAGTAATATTGCGGGACGCGATATGGGAGAAAAAGGGAGACGAGGACGCGGCGACGAGGCTGGACGAGGCCGCGCGCGCGTGCGACGCTCTTCCTGTCTCGGGTCTCGAGGTTTAATTGCCGGTACACGGCGATCGGTACGTCACTACCTACATTGTGCTCCAGCCTCCGCACGCCGCGGCGCCGCCAACCAGGCCGATCTAATCGTCAGTGTCAGTTGTGTTTCAGTTTTAGTCAGTCGTGTTTCGTACGCTTGACGTGACGGACGTGAACGGTAGTGACGGTCCGAGTGGCTCGAGGCCCAGACGAGCACACGTGGAGGCACTGGAAATCGCGGTAGCGAGCTACCGTCCGTTCGCTCGTCGCAGGGAAAGAAAGCAGGAAGAAAAACGGGAAACGGCGACGGCGACGGCGACGCGACGAACGGCGCGATGGCTAGTCTAAGGCAGACCCCGCTGACATGCAGTGGACACACGAGACCTGTGGTCCACCTCGCCTTCTCCGATGTCACTGAATCCGGATACTATCTCATCTCGGCGTGCAAAGGTAACGAGCGGGACTTTGTTCTGCTTTGTTCTACGAACAGAGCGAGATTTGGATAGATCGGCTGACTGATCGTTTGCTCCGATTTTTTTCTTTCTTTCCTCTTGGATCTCGTTTAAACCGCACGTTCGATTCTCGATCGCCTTGGCCCGATTCTTTCCGGTCGCTCTCAAGGCTCCGTGTCTTTTCGAGGTTAGACGCGCGTGTTCTTGACGGGCGCGCTATCTCTTCCTGCCTGTTTGCGAAGGCAGCTCGACATTTCGAAGGATTGACAGGCTCTATGTGATACTTTAATCTTTAATCATGGATTAATTTATTGTCTATTGTTTTTCTAATTCTTAGGTTTAGAATAAGATAAAAAAATAAGTTTAATCGAGATTAAAGTAAATCTTTGTTGTTAAAAATAAAAATGTTGATTAATTTAATCTCAATTCAATTTGCTTTTTGTTTTTTTTTCTAATTTTAAAAATTGGAAAGAGGTAGAGAGTAAATTAAACTAAAGTTAAAGTTAATCTATATAATGGTAGAAATGGATAATGTTACTACAAACATAATCGTTTGATGAATCATTTATATTGCTGGTTCATCTTGGTTAAGATTAATTGAAAAATTGTTGTAATGATATTTTTTTCTATATATATTAACATTGAATATTATATATACAGTTATATATGCAGCTGTTCTATGAAAGGAATAGTCATAGTCGACACATAACAAATTTTATACAAAATGATAAGTAATTTTAACTCTTTCTAAGCTCTTAACTTTTTTCTACAAATATTTTATAGAATATTATATATTTTATGTTAGCTCAATATATTATTATACTTTTAAAATCTAAAAAATGTATTATTATATTATGATATATCTAATATAAAACATTTTTATTCTTTAAATTTCAATGTATTATCGATTATATTTTTGGAATTACTTGGAAATAGAATTTAAATATCTTTTCATATGTATTTGTTTCAAAAAATATATATTTCATCAATGATACATTTAATTATTGTAAATAATATCATTTTTATATAGTAAAATATTTGAACAATGATTTTTTTTTAGATGGCAAACCTATGTTACGACAAGGTGACACTGGAGATTGGATTGGTACATTTGAAGGACATAAAGGAGCAGTGTGGGGTGTAGCATTAAATCCACAGGCTACTCGAGCTGCAACCGGCGCAGCAGATTTTAATGCCAAAGTCTGGGATGCGATTAAAGGAGAAGAAGTTCATTCTTTTCAACACAATCATATAGTTAAATCTGTCAACTTTAGTACCGATTCTAATCACCTATGTACTGGTTCTAATGAAAAACTTGTACGCATTTATGATCTTAATAAACCAGAAGCAGCTCCACAGGTAAAATTATGTATAGATGTAAATTAGCAATGATCAAACACGATCAATAGTAAATATTTGGGTTAATTTAAAACGTTTCAATTTTTCTCTCTCTCAGATCTTCTCAGGTCATACAAGTGGTATTAGGCATGTCACTTTCTTTGACAATAACTCTGCCTTAATTACCTGTGCAGACGATAAGACACTGAGGGTATGGGATAGAAATAGTGGGCAAGAGATTAAGAGATTAGATTTTCCAGCGATTCCTAGTTCCATGGAAGTATCAAAAGATGGAAACATCATTACCACTACTCATTCTAATATTGTTACCTTTTGGAATAGCAAAGAGTATGTAATATTTTTTTCTCTTGTAAAAAATTGTTATAAAAATTCTTTGGAAAGCTATCCTAGAATTTCAGTTTTTTTCTTAATTTCGCAGTTACAATTTATGAAAGCTTTCTTGTCAAATTATTCAGAATCTCACATAAAAATACATATTAAAATCATATTAAAAAATTTTTTACTTTAATTTTTTAATGTTTGAAGATTAATGTTATTTTCAATTTTTTGTCAGATTAACCAAGATAAAAGAATTTATGGTCCCGACTCAAGTTAATAGTGCCAGCCTGCATCCGGATTGTACTATTTTTGTTTGTGGTGGAGAAGATTTTAAAATGTATAAATTTGACTATAATACAGGGGCAGAACTAGGTAAAAATTTGTTTATCTTTCATGATTCAGTAATTTTCATCAAAAGTAATTTTAATCTTGTATATAAAATTTGCAGAATCGTTTAAGGGACACTTTGGACCCGTACATTGCGTACGCTTTTCACCGGATGGTGAATTGTATGCTAGCGGATCCGAAGATGGTACTTTGAGATTATGGCAAACCATAGTCGGTAAAACCTACGGATTATGGCGCTGCATAGAACAGACTCCTACAATACAAGAAAATACCGCCGTGATTAATAATAAACAAGAAGTTCCTGCCAGTTAAATTTGAATCTCTCAGAGAGAGATAAGAAAATTTTCAGAAGTTTTCTGAAAGCCTAAAAGCAGATATCTCAAATTAAATTGGATGAATAATCTGCAAATAAAACGCGAATCGAATTTGTTATTTGGGCCGTCGGAAATTTTTGTAAATAACTCGTCTTTTTAGAAAGAGATCGCTCACATCCCCCTTCACTGTGGCCTTTATTTCCAAAACTAAAAGTGAGAGGACCAATTCTAGAGCTCGTGGAGGCATGCGGGGTAGGATTGCTATTTATATTATGAAAAAAAAACAACAATAAAAAAAGAAATATTAACATTTATTAACATTATACATGTTATTATAATACAAAAGTAGATAGCGTGTAAAACGAGAGAAAGAAAGACAAGTTCATAACGAACATTGCATTTGCATTTTTTCCGAACCGATATCGTCCATCATTCCAATATATAACATATATTATATCAATACGTGACTTGTATCAGCACACAATACATAATATTGTGTGTCCATTTTAACATGCTTCATAATCATTCTCGATTTTAGTTTCTGTAATAATATCACATAATATGCAACTCGACAATCCATTACAAGTTTTGCTTATATGCGCATTTCATTCCTAATAACAATAGATATTCTAATCCTTTTTTTTAAGATATGAAATAATCCAATTATGTAAAGATGCAAATTATTTTTCGAATATTATTTAAAATAGGAAAGGTTTTAAAAAAATTTTAGAAGATTTCAGTATCTTGTGAAACTCTTTAACTCTCAAGTGTTTAGAAAATCTGTCTTTTGAATATCAAAATATTATAATAAAAATTAATAAAAATATTTACTTACTTCGTATATAAAATAAACGAATGAAACAAATGTAAAATATGAAAAAATACATTTTGAAAACATTTCAGAGAAATTTTCTATACATTCAAGACTCCGCAATTTTTCTGTTTCGAATAATATTCAAAATGATTTGCAATTTTCATTATAATTAAAATAATTCAATGTGTCTTAAAACCGTCACTATTTCCTAAAAAGGTTTCTCCAGCCTTTTCACATAATAGGATTTGATCAAATATTGAGAATAAGTTTATGATATGTAGGCATTTCTGAATTTTAATTGTAAACAAAGTAAATAAGGATTTTGAAGATTTGTATAGATATAAAAGAATAGAGAACTTTAAAGAACATCTTGAAATTAAAAAAGTGAAGTTTCACTGTATTATTTTCGTGTAAGAGTATGAAATGTTCATCAATTCTCTTTAAATATGATGTCACACTAATAAAAATGTGACAACGCCGTTTCCACCAGAATAATCAATATTTGAATTAAATTTAAATAATTAATATAAATAATTTTTCTTCAATATTTTCCACATAAATATTTATATTTATTATAAAGAAAATATATTTTAATAACACATTAAAGTTTTATTGCTTAAATTTTATTTATTATTTATTTTTTTAAAAATAGCAGTGGCATTTTGCATCCTTTATATTTTCATGTTAAGATAAGAAAAGTCACACGACTCCCTTCCACTTTATTAAACTGGAGAACCTCTTTAAAGAAATCTTCATTCGCTGTCTTCTTGCTCTCTTTTATTTTTCGACGATGTGATCTCGTTCTTCTTCCATGAATTAAATACTTGCGCCTTATCATCTATATTTACACGCCGACAGGTACTCTTCCTTTTATTTTCTGTTAAGTATTTCTTGCGTATATTCAAAACATACTGTCTCTCCTTGTTTATTCGTATTTGTTTTTCTTTGTGATATTGAGCTTGAATACGATCGGTTATGAAATATTTTGATCGTGTTTGTCATACAGTCTCTCGAAGTAAAGGCAGTGTTTCCTGCGTACAATATAATAATCCGTAAACAAAGAGTTATGAATTTTAAGTCTTCCCGTCTCTTTCGATTTAGCCAATGAATTGCGAGAGGTCAGGTAGTTTGAAGCCGTTGAACGAAGCTGGCGTTGGTGAATTTCTCAGATTATTCATGTGTGATGGGAAACCAGAAAAACCTGGACCGCTAGGCGTAGTGAATTGTAGTCTTGCGTTACTCTCTGAGGCTGCTAAAACAAAACCGCATTGAGCGGTGCATACATCGTCCCGTAGAATCGCTTCTCGAGAAGCCTCTCGTAGAAGTTGATTGCAATCTGTGACTCTTAGCGAAGCGCATTGCGTCTGAAAACAGAGACTTGTTTTTAAGATCTACATTTCATTAGCAATTTGTTCATTTCATAACATAGTTTATAATATTTAGCAATTTATAAAGGAGATTTGAAGAAATATAGACTAAGAAAACAAAATTTATATTTGATTTACATTTACAATAAGCAAAAGTTTGAACTTTTTAATACGTTTCTTTTCATTCAGAAAATATACTTACTCCTTCATTGGTGCAAACACAGCTAGTGCAAGGTGTAGGGAAACCAGACTCTCCGATCGCGACGTTTCTTCCACCGATTTGACAGCCATGTCTAGTCTCTCGCCAGGCAGAGAAGTCCATATGGGGCATGGAGCTGCACGGTACGCGTGGATTTAAGAAATTACTGGGTAGGTCAAATGCCGCTCTTTGCATATCCGTCTGGTGATCCATGTTCTCGCACATCACCTTGGACAGAGTAGTTTTGCGAACCTCTGCCAATTGGTGCTCAGTAAAGCGAATGTTCGGATCATCGGTCTCATACCAGAAACGATCGCACTTTCTGGACTGTCTGAACTGAATAGCGATGATACAGGCGAAGGTGGGTCCGACCAAACCACCTTGAAGTGGTCGTTCGCTCATACCGCCCGGGAAGAGGTCGATGTCATCTACAGAGGCATATATACGTTTCATACGAGCTATCACTTCCGGCGCCATTTCTCTGGATAAATCCTCAAATGTGGTGGCTTTTTTCAAATTACAGAGCGCTCTGTAATGATTGTACGATGGTATTCCGTGATCGCGGGCTCGGTGAACATTTAGGGCTATCAAATCCACGCCGGAGTGCGGAATACCGCGTTGCTCGAATAGATGATTGGTCACTTCGCCAGTGATGAACTGATCCAATGTCTCCATCGGCGTAGTTACTAGGCCACGTATCATTTCGTCGATCATATGCTCCTGATAGAGCATATCTGGATTGAAAAATCCGTCACGCAGTAAGATGGGCGGATCGATATTCTGATAGTTGCGATCCATGCGCGGTAAATGCGGTCGCAATAAAGAATGGCCAATTCGGTATGCCGCGGCAGCGAACTCGTTGAGCACGCTAGGGTTGCAAGTGGGCGAGTATTCCTTATAGTAGCCTTGGGGCAACAGCTTAAGACCATACAAGCTAACGGCGTTCCAGCCAAGAATTCTCGGTAGAAACTCGTTGTACGTGATATGTTGCAGCATCGCACTAATGATGCGTCGTGTCTCCTGGAAGAGCTTCTCGCCATCCCAGTGAGGATTTACCTATTCAAGAAGTTTTATATCAATGAATAAATTGATATTATTTTTATTCAATTAGCAAGATGTTTGCCGACAGATTGCGGCACATTCAAACAGTACATTCCCTATAAAATACAACATTCTTAAAATGTTATATAAATATTAAAAAAGATAAATAATGTTCATATGACATTCTAGAAATATAGTGTGTTATAAAGTTCTGAAATATATGACAATGTAGAAGAGTTTTTCCAATTCATATTTTTAAAAAGAAGAGATTTACCTGCCGTAAGCCTTCCATCACGCGATTGTGTTCGCGTATCCACATGGTGTGCATAACTGCCAGCGCTGGTTGCTCCGAAGCGCGGCCATCACCACCGATGAAGCACAATCCTGATCGCGCCTTGCATTCTGGATGCGTCGCTGATTGCGGTAGTAAATCCCTGCCACGTCTTGGGTTCGTTGTGATGTTCATGCGACCGTTGAAACCGCGCAGGATGTTACAGATGCATGAATTCTCGCCGTAGACTACCGATGCATCCAAGAAACCGGTATTCTGATTCACTTGTTCGCGTGGACCCAAATGCTGCTGGCCTGGCAACGATCTCATCGACGGGAAGCACATACGCGAGCCTGACGAGACGTTCACAGTGGGATAGAAATGATCACCCGGTGGCACAGGGAACGGATTGCATTCGGGATGAACGGTGCGTGGTGAGTCGCACGGCCGACAACTGGGAATCGACTCCTGAAAACCTTTGTGTATGGGAGTCATCGTCAAGTCGTGATCTAGAAATTGGGCGAACTGCATCACCATCAGTGTATAACGGTTGTGCAAATTCGATATGTCAGGGTGGATTACGGTGGAGACTACCCGAGGATTTGGCAAAGATGCACCGGTGACGGAAGTAATTCTCGGTTTGGAAACACCGTCCTCATAAACAGGTGGCAACAGACGGGCGAAAGTTGTCAACGACTTGCCAAGATTGGGATTACGTAGATTGTTGCAATGGCCCGATAGAGTTCGGTAAGGTGTAGTTGGATCGCATGGGGAATTATCTACGGGACATTCGACTTCTTCATGTTGCGTCGCCTTTTGATTATGATTCAAGAAACCGGAGATATCGACGTTTTGCAGCAAATCGGAAAACTCGTTCGAGTTGGGGAATCCTAAAATGTTCTCCGTGTTCTCGAAAACCTGACGTCTTCTTCGTCGGAGACCGTGTACACCATTTAGAATCTCATTTGTAGCCAATTCATACATGATGGACGAATTGGCGAGCAACAGGGCATCTTTGTTAGCTTTCGAGAAGCTAGCTGCGGTGCCGGCGGCCGATTTTGGATCGGCAACTCTTTGTTCTAGCCAAGCATTATACTCCAATTGCTTTCGCTCAATTAGCTCTTCCTCTGCTCTCTTTACCGCAGCGGCAAGCACCTCGGGACTGATCTCCGATAGAAACTGCGTCGACTCACCACCTGTGCTCGTATTTACCAAGTTGTACTGCATCATGGGAAGCGACAGCGGTTTCTCGATCCATGCCGCGACATTCAGAGATTCGTATTGCTCGCAAGTAATCCTGCTGTTCAAATATTGGTCCTGTCGGATGAACACTCTTGGCTGTATCCTGCGAATATTAGTATTGGCGCACAGAATACTGGCGAGGGACACCTTCCTGATTTCGACCAGCTGCGTCGCCGTCAGTCCTGAGGGTGGAAGATCGTTCTCGTACCAGAAGCGGTCGGAATTTCTCATTGTCACGAACTGCTTCTTAAGAAGACACTCGAATGTTGGACCAACAGCAACACCTGTAGCCGGAGTCTCCAAGATACCACCCACGAGAAGATCCACGTCCTCTACATTTGTGTAAATCGTACTTAGCAGATGCACGTGTTCAGGTCGCATTACTCTCGTTAGATCCGTGAAGTTTTCGATCTATATTGAAATGAATTGAATTGATTTATTGTCGCGGTCGTGTAGAGACAAGAAATGATAAAAATATACCCATTAAATTTCGCGTCTGATGATGAAATGAAGACTATTTTATAATTATTATAATAATTGTGAGCGATAATATTTTCAACTTATCCCTCGAAATTTCAGAAGTTTTCGAAGATACGTCTATATATAATTATTTTTAGATTATTACTAAATCATGAAATTTATTTTATTATTTTATTATTTATTGTTTTGAAATTTAACTATCTATGTTATGGCTGTAAAACTTTCATAAACAAAAAAGAATAGCGAACAAGACGTAAAACATGAACAGTGCTACTTACATTATAAAAGTTTTGTTCGTTCTTTTTAGTTTCATAAATTTTTTTTCTAATTGTGCAATTAGAAAGTATATACAAATCGATCGTTTTTATAAACATTTAGTTATTTTAGGGAGGTCAAAAATGATTAATATTATTTATATGTCTAAAAATATATAATTGATTTATTATATAATTGGTTTATGATATATTTTACGTTTCATTAGATAGTCTCATTTTATTCTATAATCTTAAATACAATTTCTTTATATTTTGATAGTGGATAGAACTAAAAAATAACGATAGAAATGGTAATAATACTTCAAAAATAAAAAAATCATGCTGCTATCATTCCTTTATAAAGAAAAGGATAATAATAAGAGAATATCGATAATAGTGAGAGAATAATTATAAATACACAATAAATCAATTATATATTTTTAGACACATAAAGTACTAATCATTTTTGACCTCCCTAAAATAATTAAATGTTTAAAAACGATCAACTTGTATATACTTTCTAATTGCACAATTACAAAAAAATATATGAAACTAAAAATGACGAATAAAACTTTTATAATGTATCACTGTTCATGTTTTACGCTGATCTCTGTTCGCTATTCTTTTTTGTTTACAGTATTTATTAACTTACCTTAATATACTCTTCTAAACAGTTAGTCAGATATTTGACATATCCGGGCACTCCGTGATCTCGTGCAACATGCATGGACCAGGCGGCCGCGTCTGGTGCAGCTGCGACGCCGATGCCGTTGGCAGAAGTGATAATATGATTCTCTAGACCTCCTATTTTATCCGCACGCGTCCAAACAAGAGCGCGCAAAGCTGCTAGTGCTACTGCATTATATGTACCCGCCTTGTTTGACGAGGAATAACCAGCGTAGAAGCCGTTTGCAAGTGGTCTGAGTTCGTGATCGACTTGTACAGCTTCTCGCAATATCGCCGGTATGTATTCGTTAAGGGTGACATGCTGAAGTTGCGCGACGACAATGCGACGTGCCTCCAAGAAGAGCTTCGCGTCGTCCCAATGCACATTCGTCTCCGCCAATTTCTCCGCCACGCGATTATGCTCGCGCAAGAAGACCCGATGCAACAGGCCAAGCGCATTGTGATCGGTTTGTTCGCACAATTCGCAAGCGGTCAAGTTGACTTTACCGTCTTCGTAAGTCTTGATCAGATGCAACTTGTCGTCGGTAGCGCCATAGATACCAGTACCATCTAAATACGACGAGACACCATTCATCTGCTCTCTCGTCTCGAATTGACAGCCGTGTACCGTTAAACTTGGCACCGATCGCCAGTAATGTCTGCAGCCAAATTTTTCATCGCGCATCTCGTAGCACTCCGGATGCTGCTGCACATTGGAGCAGCATTTATTCTCAGGACCCGTGGGACGCACTATGGCAGCGATATCCTGCAGCACTAGCTCCGACCAAACACCAGACAGACTAGTCAAACCCTCGTGACTTGCTACTCTCGGAAAGGATGACAGAACGTGGGAGATGACATCGCTTGACGCGGGTAGACTATGAGTACCCACCGACTGACGCGGTCTCGAGATACCTATGAGGGTATATAAAAATAAGAGCTCGTTATTAGAGTTTGAAAACTTTACTTCTTTATCTTTAATTTTATCTTTATCTTTTTTTCCATGTCTTTATTTTATTTTTTTTCTTTTATTCTTTGATAAAATTATACTATATTTTTATTTATATTCTTAAATAAAACAGTGCCATTAAAAGTTATGAAAATTTAAAATAAAGAAAGCAACATTAATTTTTCAACATCAGGGTGCTCCGTTCAGCTATAATAATAACCTTAAAACGTTATATTAATTTTTACGTTACATTATATTATTTCTATAAAGAATAATCTTTTTATGTTGAATAAATTTATACTTATAAATATAAAAATTAGTTCAAATAATTTATTAATGAGAGAAAATATATATGTGTGTGATTAAAAAATATGTTAATGAAGAAATTTATATGAAATAATGAGAAATTATTGTGGGAAATTATTATAGGATGTTTTTTTTTACATCGTGTTAAATGCAACAGTTAATTGTATTTATAAAATATTCTCATGGGAAATGTATAACGTTATTTGTTGTTTACGCTACTTTCGATCGTTTGTTTTTATGCCGTGGGTAAGAATAGTTTCTTCTTTAAATGAACTTACTATTCAGGCAATTATAACTCTCTAATAGAAAGGATGAATGGCATTAATATAAATATAAATATATATATATATATATATATATATATATATATATATATATATATACATCCCAAGTAACATTTAATGTCACAGGAACGTCAAATTAACATAAAATTGAGTTAAACTTTCATCAAGTCTCAATTAAGATGACGTCATCTTGTCCTCATCATGATAATCAAGTATTATTTGAGATCATCTTCACAATTGCTAACTCTAACGAAAGGGAATGTTAGACTAAGAATGAGTTTGATGTATAAAATTTTAAAGAATTTTTAGACCCTTAAAAAAGCATGATAAAAATAGGACAAATTTGTTATTGATGATACAATTGAAAGTTAAAGTTCTGAGTCTACTAAGTAAGAGTCTACTAAAAGAAATATTAAAATAATATTTTTTTATATTATATATCTCACTTTTGAAAAAAGAATTTCAATATTTTTTTATTTAATTAGAAAATTAATATTCTTTTTGCCAAATTTTTTCAATATAATTTTTTATGATGTTTCATTTACGATAATAAATGTCAAGATTACGAATGGCAAGCGTAAAGTCGATCTAAATAGAAAGCGAAATTTTTTTTAAATGTAGTATTTATATAATGGAAATCAAAAAGTATAATATTATGGAATGTAAAATGATATAATAACATATTGGCATGCAAATATCTAGCACAAGATATCAGTTAATACGTTTAAATACAATAGACAGAAGAATACAGATTAACAAAATAAAATAATATAACAATTGTAAAATTAACGTCAATAATAATGCATTAATAATTATAGAGTAGGATATAAAGATACGAAGGGAGATATAGAGAGAGATGTTTAACATGTAATATACAAGATGTATGTTAATAAAATTGTATATGAACAAATTTGATAACATTTTAAACGCGGATGCACACGATGACTCACGCTGATGCTACCGAAATGAAGGAGTCGCCAGAAGGCGGCTCTTCGTTGGGTCTCGAAAAGTGCAATGTGTGTCAAAATTCTGTGTCATGGTTACGCACAGGCGTCGCTCTTTAATGATCACGCAAGTAAGTGTTACACAGTGCCATGGTTTCTTCCTACACAATGAACGCAACCCTTTCATTCGTGTAGTGATGAGTGTGACGCGCACGATTCATCAATGAGGACGACAATGAGTTTATATTTGATGAAAATGACTGACATTCTTCACTTTTTTGCACAGCTCTCTTTGATGAGATTTTTCTAATAATTTTTTAAATATTATTTTAACAAATTATGGTCTTGTTTTTAACAGTCTGCGGTTTACCGGAACAAGCTTGGAACAATTGTCTTTAAGTATCATCGGGTTTTTTTTTATTTTTCATCGGTAAAATATATATTTATTGCAATATATATATATATATATATATATATATATATATATATAGAGAGAGAGAGAGAGAGAGAGGGTAAAAAGGGAGAGAAATTTGTCATGTATATACGGAAATTACTCGTGCATTTATTATTTTTAGCACTTTTTAATTGCAGCATAAAATATTGTATTGTTAGTTAAAGTTTTTTTTATTTTTATCAAATAGACAATTTAATTTCACACAAGTTAGTTTATATATGATCAATTATTTCATTACATAATATGACTGACTCTGAAATTTCTCAAAATAAAATTATTTATTTTGTAATAAAATCTATTTTCTTTTATTTTTCTAATAGCGAAATAATTTTTTTTTTATCAAAATGCAATGAAAATTTATATAAAGGCCTTTAATGATCAACAACATATTTTGGGGTCAACGACGTTGAAAGGTGCCGTCTGGCAACCACTGCTCGCAGAAGACTATACGTACAGTCACTTTCTTCGGTCTTCTCACTTTCATATTTTCGTTTGAATTCTTTTCCTGGAGATGGGCGCCAGCTGCCTTTCCCTCTCTTTCAGCGTGCGTTCGCATATCACCGAGCACCGTATAATTTGATAGTGTGAATGTAATTCTCGCTTAGTTAACACGAAAACACCAATAGTTTAACCTACTTTAAACAATTCATAATTCGTTGCAGAAATTTTGTTTACAATTTTATTTGCAAATGCAATACGAACAGTATTTATAAAATCAGAATATATAATGTGTATATTCATATTTATATCATTTATATATTATAATATTATATATATAATGTACAGTGTATAGATAGATAGGATACATATTTATATTTGTATGCACTTTATATAAAAATGGCTATATGAAGTTTTATATAAAATTAATATATACAAAAAATACTTGCAATATATCAAAATATATGCGTATATATTTTGTTTGTGAATTTTAAGCATAGAATTTTACAAGAAACTAAACTCTAAAAATTAGACTTCACAATTTATTATCTTCCGATATTCATATTTTCATGTACTATAAATGGTTCTAAATCTGATCTTACACAAGTCTGATTTTACATTGCTCTTCCATTGATTCTTATTATAACAAAAATTAAAATAAATATTTTTGCGATGGGCAAAGCAAAAATTATTTTATGCGTGTTTCAAAATTTCCAATATAACAAAAAATATAATTTTATATACAAAATCGCTATCACGATTATGTTCATCATAATCTTTATCATTAAACGAAATAATAACATGGAAGTGATCAAGAGAGATCAGTGTACGGGTATTACGGGTA
>Ga0157363_1002690_pt1 | contig 15791 bp, 15 predicted proteins | sample AttsexASBM1_FD_111477 | JGI IMG/M metagenome (GOLD analysis project Ga0157363, IMG submission 111477) | Fungus gardens microbial communities from leaf cutter ant in Ribeirão Preto, State of São Paulo, Brazil - Atta sexdens ASBM1 | ecosystem: Host-associated > Fungi > Mycelium > Unclassified ...
CAAATCCTGGATTTCCCAACTCCGAGGCTTCAGAACAGGCGGCTCCGAACTCAGCTTCAAAGTCATACGCTCAATACGACGATCTGAAATATTACGGGCCGATAGCTCTAGAAGAACGGGAACACTGTTCTCCCACAAGGCAAGGCTGACAGTCCCACGAAGAGAGCTTTTAAGCTCAATGCGGGGCTCGGGCAGACATACATCAGCAACCACGCCATCAGCTTCAGGAGAACTGGCCAAATCCTGGTTGCTTATAGTGCTCCCCACAGAGTGCGGTCCTGGCTCGATATCCATGGGCGCATCGTGAAGGGAGTTTGTCATCGTATCTTGTCACCAGATAATCTCAGGTGAGCCCAGCATACAGCAAGATACGGGACACTCCATCCCAAGGTGCCATTCAGAAGCGTTTGCTATCTATCAGTTCAACAATAAAAAAAACCCGCCAGATCGCATGATCTGACGGGCTTCTTATTAATCTGAAGATAGAAGAAACTCAGAGAGATGCTGGGTTTTCTACTGCTTCGATTTCTGCGCGAACACTCTGGATTTCACGTGACATACGGTCATGTGCATCAACGTCATTCGGCCCGATCTGAGCCCACTGCGTTTCCAGATCACGAAGACGATCGCGCGCTTCATCCGCAGACAGCTCACTCATCAGCTGCGCGGAGTCAGCAAGTACCGTACAACGGTCAGGCCCCATATCCACGAAACCACCGGTGACAAAGTAGCGGTCAACGATCTTGTCATTTTCGTAGAGAGCAACAACGCCACCACGCAGCTGAAGCATCAGCGGTGCACGGTCCGGCATCGCTGCAATATCGCCCTCCATGCCCGGCACAACGACCATGTCGATCTCGCGATCAACCAGACGCTTTTCCGGGCTGACGATCTCGATGCGAAGTGGCATCGGATCAGCCCTCCTGCTTCATCTTTTCGGCCTTGGCAACGGCTTCATCAATGGAACCAACCATGTAGAAGGCGCCTTCCGGCAGGTGATCGTATTCGCCAGCAACTACTGCCTTGAAAGAACGAACGGTATCTTCGAGCGAAACCAGCTTGCCAGGTGCCCCTGTGAACACTTCAGCAACGTGGAAAGGCTGAGACAGGAAACGCTGGATGCGACGTGCGCGACCAACAATCTGCTTGTCTTCTTCAGACAGCTCGTCCATGCCAAGAATGGCGATAATGTCCTGCAGGCCTTTGTAGGTCTGCAGTGTGCTCTGAACTGCACGTGCAACGTTGTAATGCTCTTCACCGATAATTTTCGGGTCAAGCGAACGAGAGGTGGAATCCAGCGGATCAACGGCAGGATAAATGCCCATTTCGGCGATAGAGCGATTCAGAACCGTCGTCGCATCAAGATGGGCAAAGGTTGCCGCAGGAGCCGGATCGGTCAGATCGTCGGCAGGAACATACACGGCCTGAACGGACGTGATGGAACCCTTCTTGGTGGAGGTAATACGCTCCTGCAACGCACCCATTTCTGTCGAAAGGGTTGGCTGATAACCCACAGCAGAAGGAATACGGCCGAGCAGCGCTGAAACTTCAGAACCTGCCTGCGTGAAACGGAAGATGTTATCCACGAAGAACAGTACGTCCTGACCTTCTTCGTCACGGAAATATTCCGCAACCGACAGACCTGAAAGAGCAACGCGTGCACGTGCTCCCGGCGGCTCATTCATCTGGCCATATACAAGAGCAACCTTGGAACCAGCCGTGGAGCCGTCCTCGTTGATCTTGATGACACCTGCGTCCTGCATTTCGAAATACAGGTCATTACCTTCACGGGTACGCTCACCAACACCTGCAAAAACGGACACACCACCGTGTGCCTTCGCAATGTTGTTGATCAGTTCCTGAATGATGACTGTCTTACCAACACCTGCGCCGCCGAAGAGGCCAATCTTACCACCCTTGAGATATGGGCAGAGGAGATCGACGACCTTAATGCCTGTGACCAGGATCTCAGAAGCAGCAGCCTGCTCCTCGAAGGACGGAGCCTTGCGGTGGATCGGCAGATACTTATCAGTAACAATCGGTCCGCGCTCATCGATTGGCTCACCGATGACGTTCAGGATACGACCCAGGGTTGCAGGTCCAACAGGAACCATGATCTGCTTGCCCGTGTTGCGAACTTCCGCTCCACGGTTCAGACCATCAGTGGTGTCCATGGCAATGCAGCGGACCTGACGGTCGCCAATTTCCTGCGAAACTTCAAGAACGAGCGTCTGATCGCCATTCTTGACATGCAGAGCATTAAGGATGTGTGGAAGATCACCTTCAAACTGCACATCGACAACTGGACCACGCACCTGGGTGACGCGGCCGACTACGTTGTTTGCAGTATCAACGGGATGGTTGAGGGTTTCGGACATCGGTTTCGTCTCCTGCGTGATCTCAGACGGCTTCTGCGCCGGAGATGATCTCGATCAGCTCGTTTGTAATATTGGCCTGGCGGGTGCGGTTATACTTCTGGGACAGGCGGTCAATTGCCTTGCTCGCATTACGGCTGGCGTTGTCCATTGCCGTCATGCGAGCGCCCTGTTCACCCGCAGCACTCTCAAGCAGCGCAGAGAAAAGCTGCACCTGAAGGTTGCGAGGAAGGAGCTGCGCAAGAAGCGTTGCCTCGTCAGGCTCGAATTCATACTGTGCAGCGTCTGACGCTTCAGCATTATCGTTTTCAGCGACAGGAAGCGGAACAAGCGGAGCCTGCACCGCGATCTGCGTCATTGCATTGACAAAGCGATTATAGACCAGCGTGCAGCGATCAATCCCACCAGCCTCAAGCATGGTGATGATCTTAGCGCCCATCGCCGAAGCCTTGTCAAAACCGACGTCCTTGCCTTCCGTGCCGGAAAGCTGCTCCACGATCATGCTGGGATAATGACGAACAAGGATGTCGCCCCCCTTACGGCCAACCGGCAAAATACGGACGGTCTTGCCTTCAGCAAGGAGAGAATCAATCAACTGACGTGCAGACCGCACAACGTTTGCATTGAAACCGCCAGCAAGTCCGCGATCAGAAGTCAGCACAACGACCAGATGGACGTTATCCTTGCCTGTCCCGGCGAGAAGCGTCGGAAGGCTCGCAGCATCTGCTCCGCGCGTGGCAGCAGCAAGTTCCGCCATCATACGGCGCATTGCTTCTGCATACGGACGAGCCGCCTCAGCCTGGGACTGGGCACGTCGCAGCTTGGAAGCTGCGACCATTTTCATCGCGTTCGTAATCTTGCGCGTCGATTTGACACCCGTGATTCGTCCGCGCAGTTCCTTCAGCGAAGCCATGGGCTATCCTCAGGCTGAAAAGCGCTTGCCAAATGCCTCGAGCAGCTCTTTGAGCTTACCTTCGGTTTCTGGCTTGATCTGACGATCGTTACGAATGGCCGTCAGGATGTCCGCACCAGCGCCACGAAGTTCTGCAAGCAGAGCGGCTTCATAGGCAACAACCTTGTCAACAGCGATCGGGTCAACATAACCACGTGTTCCTGCGAAGAGCACAACAACCTGCTCCTCTACTGGCAGCGGCGAAGTCTCAGGCTGCTTCAGCAGTTCAACCAGGCGTGCACCGCGATCCAGCTGCTTGCGGGTAGCGGGGTCCAGATCCGAAGCAAACTGCGAGAACGCAGCCATTTCACGGTACTGCGCAAGCTCAAGCTTGATCTTGCCAGCAACCTGCTTCATCGCCTTGATCTGCGCGGCAGAACCAACACGGGAGACAGAACCACCGACGTTCACAGCCGGACGGATGCCCTTGTAGAACAGGTCTGTCTCAAGGAATATCTGGCCATCTGTAATCGAAATTACGTTGGTCGGGATGTAAGCCGCTGTATCGCCAGCCTGAGTCTCAATGACCGGAAGTGCTGTCAAAGAGCCACCGCCATTGGCATCGGACATCTTAGCCGCGCGCTCAAGAAGACGGGAATGCAGATAGAACACATCGCCCGGGAAGGCTTCACGTGCAGGCGGACGGCGCAACAGCAGCGACATCTGACGATATGCAACCGCGTGCTTTGACAGGTCATCATAGCAAACGAGTGCATGCATCCCGTTGTCACGGAAGTACTCGCCCATTGCACATGCCGTGTAAGGTGCAAGGTACTGCATCGGAGCAGCATCAGACGCCGTTGCCGCGACAACAATGGAATATTCCATTGCACCCTGTTCCGTCAGGGTCCGCACCAGGTTCGCAACGGTCGAGCGCTTCTGACCGACAGCAACATAGATGCAGTAAAGGGACTTCTTCGCGTCACCAGCAGCATTAACCGGCTTCTGGGCGACAATGGTGTCGACCAGAATAGCGGTCTTGCCCGTCTGACGGTCACCAATGATCAGCTCACGCTGTCCGCGTCCAACCGGAACCAGAGCATCAATAGCCTTGATGCCTGTCTGCATTGGCTCACTGACGGACTGGCGGGGCATAATCCCCGGAGCCTTGACTTCTGCGCGGGTGAACGTGACGTCAGTCAGCGGACCACGACCATCGATCGGATTACCAAGACCATCAACAACGCGTCCGAGCAGGCCCTTCCCGACGGGAACCTCTACAACGGCCTTGGTACGCAGGACGGTATCGCCCTCGCGAATTTCATCACCGTCACCGAAGACGACGACGCCAACGTTATCGCTTTCGAGGTTCAGCGCCATGCCGCGCAGGCCCGTTCCTTCGAACTCGACCATCTCGCCGGCCATGACATTCGTCAGGCCATAAACGCGGGCGATACCATCACCGATGGACAGGACCGTACCCGTCTCGGAAACCGTCTCGGTCTTGTCGAACGACGCAATCTGTTGCTTGAGAATGTCCGAAATCTCGGCGGGACGAATCTCCATCACGCGGCTCCCTTCATGGCGTTCTGCAGGCGGGTCAGACGCCCAGCGATCGATGTATCAAATAATGTGGAACCGACACGTACCGTCATTCCGCCAATCAGCGAAGTATCCGTACGCTCGATCATGGACACGCGGCTATAACCTGCTTCGGCCAGACGGCCCTGAAGCTGGCTGCGCTGCATGTCTGTAAGTGGCTGCGTGGAACGAATTTCAGCGACGACCTCCCCGCGAAGGGTCGCATCCAGTGCGATAACTCCGTCAAGGATCGAGGTCAGCTCGGAAAGACGGCGGTTGCTTGCAATAACACCGACAAAGCGTCGCAGGGCATCCCCAAAACCGAGCTTTTCCATCAGTGCGCCAGCAACTTCAGCAGAACGGCGCTCATCTAAACGAGCGTCTCTTAGGAACATCCGCAGATCCGCGCTCTGGCCAATCGCTTCGCGAAGGCCGCGCACCTGACGCAGAACGTCAGAAATTGCACCCTGTTCAGAGGCATAGTCGTAGAGAGCCCGGGCGTAGCGCTGCGCTACACCACTTACCGGCCTGATCTGCGGCTCCTGTGTCACCGTCACACGCGTGTTCCGTCTCACCTTCTGCCGGAAACCGGTCACCCGGAATCCGCACAATCCGTTTGGACCGCACGCATGATAAATCCCGGGATCCGGGAATCGTCACGCCAATACGGCCCTCCACTGTTCGTGGCGCCTCTAGCACGCTGTTCGGGCCAAGCGCAACCAACAGAAATGCTTTCTGAAGACATGCAGGCACAACCATTTGCATTTACCTCTGGCAGGCTGTCAGTTAGGCCCCCTGGCCGCTATCTAGGCTGACCATAAAACTCTTCAATTTCTTTTTCTGGAAACCTGATGCCTCATTGCTTGCGCCTCATCACTACGCTCGGCGCCCTTCTGAGCTGCGCCTTGACGCATAGCGCGTCAGCAACGCCCGTTTCAGACAAACCCAGCTTTCCCACACTCATTTACTGGGACAACTGGACAGATAAACAAGGCGTCTCACACCTGACCAAGTGTAAACTTTCAGCCTTCAGGCAGACTCCTTCAATTGCGGGAGAAGACAAGGTCTGGGCCGGAACCGAGCACACCGGCATGGCAACCGTCATTACAAAGGTACAACCACCTAAATGGAAGGGCGGATGGTCTGAGACCAGACAGGTACAATGGGTGGTCCCGCTATCTGGCACCTATTTTGTACAAGCAATGGATGGCACAAGCGTCGAACTCAACGCTGGCGATATGCTCCTGAGCGAGGATCAAAATTCAGTTCGTGATCATGATGGCCATGTCGGCCATTTGTCAGGGAATGTCGGAGATGATGCAGTTGCGCTGATGATTACGCAGTTTGCGAATGCGCGCGCATCACATATTCAATGCGACAGACCTTAAGGACGAGCATTAATCAGAAAATTTACATTTTTGGGATTGTTGGAGCGGGCGAAGGGAATCGAACCCTCCTAAGAAGCTTGGAAGGCTACTGCATTACCACTATGCTACGCCCGCATTCCAGAGATGCTCATAACTTATCCATGCCGCGTACGGCAAGAGCGAGAAGCAAAGATTTTTAAAATTAGTTATTTTGCTTCTGGCTATTGACTTTACCTCCCGAACAGCCTTTTTTCCGTTCGCTGTCTACGGCGTTCTCACTGTTAAGTCAGGACGCTGATTCGGCCGATAGGGGTGTAGCTCAATTGGCTAGAGCGCCGGTCTCCAAAACCGGAGGTTGCGGGTTCGAGACCCTCCGCCCCTGCCACCTCGCATCCGTACGTCAGGATTTCGATCCTACGTCGGAATGCGGATTTCATTTGATTCGAGGATGATGGTGTCGGTCAGTACCCCGAAAGACGAGTCGCGGAAGACGGCGCCTCAAAAGAAAGGCCCGGGCTTCAGCCCAAGCCGGTATCTGAAAGATGTGCGCGCTGAAGCCAAGCGCGTTACATGGCCGACCCGACGCAATACCATTGTCATCACTGGTGCAGTGCTTGCCATGGTCACCGTCACCTGCATCTTCTTTTTTGTCGTGGACCAAGTCATTGGCTTTGGTATCCGCGGACTTTTTGGCGTTGGAGGCTAAGGCCGCACCATGGCAAAGCGTTGGTACGTTGTGCATGTCTATTCCGGATTCGAGAAAAAAATCGCGAATCACATTAAGGAACAGGCAGCGCAGAAAGGCCTTTCCGATCATTTCGAAGAGATCCTTGTTCCCTCAGAGGAAGTGACCGAGGTTCGTCGTGGCCGCAAGGTTAACGCTGAACGTAAGTTCTTTCCGGGTTATGTTCTGGTGAAGATGGAACTGACCGACGAGGCATGGCATCTCGTAAAGGACGCCCCGAAAGTCACAGGCTTCCTCGGCACACGTAACAAGCCTTCGCCCATCACGGCAGCCGAAGCTGACCGCATCATGAAGCAGGCTCAGGAAGGCGTTGAGCGCCCCCGCTCCGCGCTTACCTTCGAGATTGGCGAACAGATTCGTGTTGCTGATGGTCCCTTCACATCCTTCACCGGAACGATCGAAGAAGTGGACGACGAGCGTCAGCGCCTCAAGGTCAGCGTTTCGATCTTTGGACGCTCCACACCTGTCGACCTGGAATATACTCAGGTTGAAAAGCTCTAGGGCTTCCATCAAAACTGTATAAAAAAAGGGCTCCGTTACTGGAGCCCTTTTTTATGTCTGCTTGCTTTGCTCATTCACTATCAGTGGGCATAGATCCTCAAAGACTATTGAGTGATATGAGGCAATGGCAACGTCCGTAGATGCTGGGCTGCCTGCTCTGAAATAGCAGCCACACCAGCACTGAGTTGAGCGACAAGACGGTCTGTATTGCCGGTCGTTACGTCTTTTGATTTCCACTCAATGGGATATGTCATCACAGGACTTACCATTGATCCTGCCGGATGAACGGAAAGGGCGCCAGATACGACTGCATAGCCAGAAGGATCCGCCTCAAAGCGATTGATGGTAAGTTCCACGAAAGCCTGCGGGGTGGTCGTTACCGCGTCATTCTGGGCAAAAACCGTGGTGGCCGGTAAACGCTGAGACAAATCTCTACTCAGAACATGGCCTATCATGTCGCCAAGAGGCTCACTCCAGGAATCGCCTGAAGCCATTTTCAGATGATACCCACGATCTGCTTCCACGATTGTATCCCGGTCCAATCGGGGGGAAACAACTGGCGTGCGGATTTCTACGACTGCCGGGCCACCAGCAAGCGCATCTCCAGCCACAGCAGCCACGGTGTAGAGCGTCGGGTCACTGCTACATCCTGCCACGGAGCCAATCAGCCCAAGCGCGCAAAGCGACCTAAGCATGTAGTTCGAACGATACGACATCAATCAGTTCCTGCGGCCAGTGATCAAAGCAGAGGGGTGGTGATCCAGATAATCAGTCAGGAAACGGAGCGAACGTGCCATCTGGGACATTTGCAGGATCATCCCCTCAAGATTACGGTGGAAGTCGGTATCCCCACCGTAAGCCCCGAGAAGCGTCTGTGCGTTATTCAAGGTACCTTGAATCGCGCTCATGAGTGCTGGCAGATGCTGATCTGCATTGCGCGTCAGCCGATCTACGTTCTGCAGAGAGTTTCGGAACGCAACGAGAGACTGCGTGACCTCGCGACTATTCAGACGTCCGTCCGCATGTGCAATCAGGTCATTCACATGATCACCAATCTGCGTGAGTGGCATAGCAGCAATCTTATCCGTGATTGTCGATACAGATGCCATGATCCCGTCGAAGCCACCTGGCTGACTGGGAAGGACTGCGACGTCCCCCTCATACGTTACCTGAGCCGGCGGAGCATTCTTGACGAACTGCAGACCAATCATGGACTCGCCTGTCAGGAAGCTTGCGCTCTGAACTGAAGCACGCATCCCGCTGGCAACAAAAGCCGCGAGAAATTCCTGCACCTGCTTGGGCTGTGTATCTGGAGCGGAAAGAATGCGCTCTGGCTCGATCTCCATTTCTACCCGCACCTTAGGTAAAATACGCGGATCAGAAATCTCCAGCTTAACATCCGTCACGGAACCTATCTGAAGGCCGAACATCGTGACCTGACTGCCAGCAGCCAATCCCTTGACCGACGTATTGACATACGTGGCCACCTTGAAGCGCTGATGATAGCGGGCATTATCCGCTTCACTCTGGCTACCATACAGCTTGAAAACCGAATTGGCTGGCGCAAGAGGAGCATCTACGCCCACGCGTCTTTGCGGGAGGCCAAAGGCGACACCACCGGACAACAGCGCCTGAATGGATTGTAGCTGCACTTTCAGTCCACCGGCACCTACACCGACCTGAACGCCGGATACGTTCCAGAAGCGGCTATCCGTCCGAAGATAGTGGTCGTATGGGGCCTGTACGAACACCTGCAAGACAATCGGCCCGTCGCCGCCGGGGGGCATCGTATAGCCAAGAACCTCACCCACAGGCAGGTCACGAAAGAAGACAGGAGATCCTTGCCCTAGAGATCCGACCGCAGGTGCCACGAGCCAGAATGTTGAGCCCGGCTGATCCGACCGAATGCCGGGAGCGGCTTCCAGCCCCTTGAATTCGGTTTGGTAGTGGCCGTTGGGTGCCCCAGGATCAATCGCAATATAAGCTCCGGAAATCAGCGTATCCAGGCCGGTAATGCTGGCGCCATTGATCCTTGGACGCACGACCCAGAATCTCGTGTGGTCTGTCAGGATGTGTGCGCTGTTTGCATTCATCTGAACCTGAACCGTCACCCGGCGCATATCCGGGCTCAGGGTGATATCCTGTACCGTTCCAAGCGTAACGGCCTTATTTTTGACCTGCGTCTGCCCCGTTGTCAGCCCATCAGCCGTATCGAACGTGATGGAAATCAATGGTCCCTGCGTCGCGAAATGCTTCCACGCCAGCCATCCGGAGATAGCGATTGCAAGGACTGGAATCAGCAGGATCAGCGAGAAACGGGCTCTGCGAACCGGTGCTTCCTGCGAGGCCGCTGGCTGTCCGTTACCGGACTGTCGGGAATCACTCACGCGCGCTCGGGCTCCATATCATTATCGTCGGTATTATGAGGCAGGTTTTTCTGTGCATCCATACGCTCGGATGGCAGATTTTTCCCGGTGGTTTTCAAGACATTTCCGTTCAGCCCCGCAGCATCCCACATGCCTCTGGGGTCAAACAGTTCTGCCGCGAAGATCGTAAGGATAACAACAAGTGCGAAGCAGACCATGCCAAAATCTGCGGTGACGTTTGCAAGAAAGGCAAAATGCACAACGGCGACCAAGATCGATATCATGAAGACGTCGATCATCGACCAACGCCCTATGATGTCAACAAGACGATAGAGCTTCGACAGCCCACGCAAGCACCAGTTTTTCTTCAGACGGGTACAGATCAACATGATCGTAAGAGAGGCAATCTTGAGCACGGGCACCGTGATGCTGGCAAACAGAACAAGCAATGCCAAGGGCACCATTCCCGCCTGCCAGAGCTCAATGACACCATTGATAATGGTGCTTGGTGCGCCATGTCCGACCTTGGTGTAGGTCATGACCGGAAGAAGGTTTGCGGGGATATAGAAAATAACGGCCGCAACCAGAAAACTCGTCGCTGAAAACAAGCTCTGCCGCTTCCGGCGGCGCAAAATCTGTCCACAACGAGGGCAATCGCCCATATCCGCTTCCTGATGGACAGGATGGTCGTAAGCCAGCACCAGATTGCAAGCATGACACGAAAGCATGTGCTCAATGGGCGGCATCGGCTCCACACGCGCATCATGGTGTGCAACGTCCAGCACTCGCCCGCGACAATCCTCTACCTGAGGTTCAATGTCGCGGCTCTGCCAGATCAGTTCGTCGTCAAATGTGGAGTCTGTGGCAGCCATGGTGAGCATCAATGCGCCAAGCAGATAAACGCCCGGTTGAAGTATCACCAACGCCAGATCAACAAGCTTGGTGTACGCCACAAGCACGCCGAGAACGTAGACCTCAATCATGGACCATCCACGAAAACGGTCGTACCAGGTCAGGAGTCTCGGGGTCCAGTCCGGCATATGGGGACGTGAAGCACCATACAGGATCGCCCCCATGAGTGCGATCACAACGCCCGGCATAACGGCGGTCACGAGGCCGATCAGCACGCCAATTGCGTTATATCCCTGATAGCCGAGTTCCACGGGACCGCTCAGCAGAGACACCGTATTTTCACGGCCATAAACGTTAATAGTCATCAGCGAACTGAACAGCAACGCCAGGTAAACTGCAGCGGACGCAATACAAAACGCGGCCGGAGCACCTATCAGCGAGGTCTTCCTGCGACGAGCCAATTGCCCGCCACAACGCAGACACTCAGCAAGATGCCCGGGCTGAAGCCGTGGAACATGCTGAAAGAGACCGCATGTCGGACACTCACGCAGCCCCTCGACGACCTTCAGAGAATTGGGTTGCTGCGGCTTGGCAACATTGACGGCTCTCTGCCACAGACGCTTGTGAAAGCGATCGCTCATCTGACTCGTGCCCTCATCCGATCACTCTTGCGCTGACGTGAACGCTCGGGCAACCCCCCAAAGTTCAATGTGAACCCGTGAACTGGCTAATATGGAGATATTTTCGGCGGAGGGCATTGCACTGGTAAGAGAGGTTCGGTATACGCCCCGTCAGCGCCGACATAGCTCAGGGGTAGAGCAACTGATTCGTAATCAGTAGGTCCTCGGTTCAATTCCGAGTGTCGGCACCACCATAAAATCTTCTTTTTTAACTGGCACTACAACCAGTTTAATTCGTGCATATCACAGCACGATAATGCTTTTATTTCCCGACAAAAAACAGCCCCCGCATGCCTCCCTGTCGAGCGGGGAGCCATGCGAATAGCCATCTTCTTGTCGTCAGCCCTGTGCAGGCATCCTGATAAGATAATCAAAGGCAGCCAGTGAGGCCTTCGCGCCCTCGCCCGTGGCAACAACGATCTGTTTGTAAGGCACTGTCGTGGCATCGCCTGCTGCGAACACTCCGGGTACAGAAGTGCGACAGTGATCGTCGATCACAACTTCTCCATAAGCTGTGAGCTCAAGAGAGTCTTTCAGCCAGTCCGTGTTGGGAAGCAGTCCGATCTGGACAAAAACCCCCTCCAGTTCAACGTGATGCTCCAGGCCGTCTCCAGCACGATATGTCAGTCCGCTGACAGTCTCGCCATTCCCTTCAACACGCGTCGTCAGTGCTTCACGAAGAACCGTAACATTCTTGAGGCTAAGAAGCTTGTCCTGCAAAACCTTGTCGGCCTTCAAGTGCGGTCCACGCTGCAGCAGCGTGACATGAGACACGATGCCAGCCAGATCGATGGCAGCTTCAACACCGCTGTTTCCACCGCCCGTAACAGCAACGCGCTTTCCCTTGTAGAATGGACCATCGCAATGCGGGCAATAGGCAACGCCCTTATTACGATACTCTTCCTCTCCGGGAACACCGAGCTGGCGCCAGCGAGCACCCGTTGCGAGAATAACCGTTTTCGAACGAAGACTTACGCCACTTTCGAGCACGATTTCATGCAGCCATTCCGGCTCGGACGCGGGTATAAGCTTGGCCCCGCGCTGTGAAGCAATGATCTGAACATCATACTGACGCACATGCGCTTCGAGAGCTGCTGAAAGCTTTGGCCCCTCAGTTTCCTGCACGGAAATGAAGTTCTCAATCCCCGCTGTATCCATGACCTGACCGCCAAAGCGATCTGCAATCAGACCAGTACGTAACCCTTTGCGCGCGGCATAGATCGCAGCAGAAGCACCAGCAGGCCCGGCGCCAAGAATCAGCACATCAAAGGGAGCGACATCTTTAAGTTTTTCAGCGGCACGCACGGCCGAACTGGCATCAAGCTTGGCCAGAATTTGCGCCACATCCATACGGCCAGAGGCAAACGGCTCTCCATTCAGATAAACCTGAGGTACAGTCCTGATACCGCGCGCCTCCACTTCATCCTGAAAAAGCGCACCATCAATGGCCACATGTCTGATTCGGGGATTGATAACGCTCATGGCATTGAGCGCCTGCACAACGTCCGGGCAGTTCTGGCAAGATAGTGAGAAATAGGTCTCGAAAGCGAAATCGCCGTCCAGAGCACGAATTTGCTCAACCTGATCTGCGTCGATCTTTGGTGGATGTCCTCCAACCTGAAGCAGGGCCAAAATCAGGGACGTGAACTCATGACCCATTGGCAAACCGGCAAAACGGACTTGCTCAACAGAGCCTGCACGATGAATCAGAAAGGACGGTCGACGCGCATCATCGCCCGCATCGGAAAAAGAAACCTTATCGGACAGACTAGCAATATCTTCCAGCAAGCCGCGCATCTCGACAGATTTATCGTCCGTGCCGAGCGTAGCCTCAAGCACGACATCATGACGCAGGTGCTGCATATAGGCGCGCAGCTGGGTTTTCAGATCGTCCTGAAGCATCGATTTTCTCCGATTTTTCGAGAAGCATTTATTTGTTGAAATCTGCCGGAGCAGTGCCCGCCCCGGAAAGGGCGGGTCCGGTGGAGCAGCAAAGCCCCACCGTAGTCTGGTTCAGATCTTGCCGATGAGATCCAGGGAAGGTGTCAGCGTTACGCTGCCTTCCTTCCACTTGGCCGGGCAGACTTCGCCGGGGTGGCTTGCGACGTACTGAGCTGCACGGACCTTGTCGAGCAGTTCGGTTGCACTACGGCCAACACCACCAGAAGTCACTTCAATGTACTGGATCTTGCCTTCCGGATCGAGCAGGAACGTACCGCGATCAGCCATTCCGACTTCTTCGATCAGGACGTCGAAGTTGCGGGAAATGTGGCCCGTCGGATCACCAAGCATCGTGTACTTGATCTTGCCGATTGCCGGGGACGTATCGTGCCAGGCCTTGTGCGTGAAATGCTTGTCTGTCGAGACTGCGTAGATCTCAACATTCAGCTTGTCGAACTCAGCCTGGTTGTCGGCGAGATCTTCGAGCTCTGTCGGACAGACGAACGTGAAGTCTGCTGGGTAGAAGAAGAAAACTGACCACTTGCCAAGAACATCGGCATCGGTGACCGTCAGGAACTTGCCATCGCGAAACGCGTCGGTTGAAAAGGGCTTCAGCGGGGAATTGATGCGGGGCATCGGTGTGACTCCTGCCTTGTTGAACGTCTTTAAGTACGGAACCTTGTGTCCCACACGGAGAGAGAAACGGGAAACTGTTCCTGTCAATATGAATGATCGGCCTGACCGAATACAGAAACCTCCGACCTCAAAACGACCGCTGCAAGATTATACGCACTCCCCGGCTCAAAACGTGGCCGAAGCCGCCTGTTGCGCACCAGAAGAACTGTTCAAAGGTGTATAAGAATTTATCAAAGCGCGGAATATCAACGCGACTGAAAACAATCCCGGTTCACAAGGAGCATCGAGTGAAGCGGTCTTCCTGCTCAAGGCAGAGCAATGTTCAGTGTTCAAGGCAAAAAAATGGCGACCCGAGGGCCGCCAAATTCTTCAAGCTACCTTGAGGTTAGCGGCAGAAGTCTTGCCGTTACGCCCAGTTTCGAGCTCGTAGGAAACCGTCTGGCCTTCGGAAAGGGTGGACAGTCCAGCGCGCTCAACGGCAGAAATGTGTACGAAAACATCGGCGGTCCCGTCCTGGGGCTGGATAAAGCCAAAACCCTTGGTCGAGTTGAACCACTTTACGGTACCTGTCTTCATGGCAGGTCTCCTTAGCAAACGGCTTACGTACAAACAGGCACGCAATCAAACTTTCTACTTGGGGAGACACTCAGCGCTGCAAAACAGCGAAACGCAATCTATCCGACCAAAAAGCCAGCCGTTCCCCTTGCTACCTATCTTTTTCCACAGATGCACGATTTATTTTTATATATTCGCATTTTATGAGTCATGAGCGATTTCAGAGAGAAATTATTTTCTATAATTACGAATTAATTGTTTTTTTATCATGAAAATTATCAAATCTATCATCAGTACTTTCCGTGAGGTCATCCACGCATAAAATTTCCTAACAAGTAAAACCGGCCTTTAATTACGATCAATAAGACTATAACTATATCCCATGGTGTATGTTCCCCTTTCTGGCCTCTCTCTCCGTGACATCGAATACGTCGTCGCGGTCGATGATCTGCGTAACTTTTCACGCGCTGCGGAACGCTGCGGTGTAAGTCAGGCGGGTCTTTCAGAGCAGGTCCGCAAACTGGAGCAGCTTCTGGATGTGACGCTGTTCGAGCGCTCGCGGCGCCATGTCGCACCAACACCCGAGGGTGAGCACCTGATCGGTCTGGGCCGGGAAGTCCTTGCGGCAGCACGGAATCTTCTCGAAGTTGCCAAAGCCCACACGGGACCTCTGAGTGGGCTTCTGAGAATTGGTGTCATCCCGACGCTTGGTCCATATTATGTTCCTGGCCTCCTGCCACCTCTGCGGAAAGAATATCCGCAACTCGGCCTGCGCCTCACAGAAGGACGCACCGAAAGTCTGGTTCATGCTCTACGCCACGGAGAACTTGATCTGGCTCTCATGGCGTTACCAGCCCCCGCGGATTCTCTGGATAGTGTCATACTGTTCGAAGAAGAGTTCATGGGAGTTTTTCCTTCTCATCATGAACTCGCAAAAACACCATCGATTTCGTTAAGCCAGCTTGGGCGGCCTGATCTTCTTCTGCTGGAGGACGGACACTGCCTTCGTGATCAGGCATTGTCCATCTGCCCTACCGCCGCCCGCCCCAAGGACCAGCGGCTTGCGACCAGCCTTGAAATGCTGTGGCACATGATTGGTGCGGGCGAAGGCTTTTCGCTGATACCCAAGCTCGCGCTGCGTAATCGCACCGAGTTTGAAGACCTGGTTTGTATCCGCTCCCTGCCAGAGCCTGAAGCACGCAGGACCATCGGGCTGGTATGGCGTGCTTCCGACCCACGCGCAGGCGCATTCAGGGAACTCGGCGCATTTCTGCACGGAATTGCGCCAGCCAAGGGCTAG
>Ga0157363_1002691_pt1 | contig 15790 bp, 9 predicted proteins | sample AttsexASBM1_FD_111477 | JGI IMG/M metagenome (GOLD analysis project Ga0157363, IMG submission 111477) | Fungus gardens microbial communities from leaf cutter ant in Ribeirão Preto, State of São Paulo, Brazil - Atta sexdens ASBM1 | ecosystem: Host-associated > Fungi > Mycelium > Unclassified ...
AACGCGACATAACATTCGGCAAAAAGAAATAATCCAAATCCATCCATGAAAAGAAGCCTCTATATATTTATTTAAATGGGACACTTTTACATAAAAATATTACAATATAAACGTATCAACGATGAAAAATATCAGTGTTGTGACAAATTATCATTTCTTTCGGTATTCTTGATAAAAAATGGAATCTCTATAAAAGAATCTCGATAAAAGAATCTGTTAAATAAAAACTGTTAAATAAAAAATAATACGGAAACGGAAAGAAAGAACGGAAATTTTCTATTTGGAAACAATAATTAAATTAAATTTTTATTTTTGAATATTTACGTCGCACTAAAAAAATCTTTTTACAGTCAAATGTACGTGATGTTCGAATTAATAATTTGGAGTTTTGGTAATATTGCATCCTTTGACGTTACATTAACTTTACCGGAATTTTATTACTCGAGGATCGCGTATCTGATACATGGCCGTATTATCCTTTATTGAATTGTTGTGGCCGAAAGTAGGACGTCGCCAGGAAACTCCGTATTCAGTCTGTCTGATAATGAAATATTCACTAGGATTTTTCTTGCTGCCATTTCATAGGGAAATGTTGTAATTGATCGACGTCTATTCCAGACTGTGACTTTAGCCTGCCGCATAGAAATATAGAAACATGGAAGAACATTTACGTGCCTCTCGGTATCCAATAAAATGTGAATACTGATGTAACAACGTCGGACACTTAACTTTACGCTCCATAAAATTGTCATTTGATTTTTTAAAACTTCATGAAAAACAATTGTAAATAATACCCCCCTAAACAGTTCCCTTCATGATTTGTTCAACGGTTTGTATGATCTTGAGTACGTTTTTATTCGTCTACACGTTTCCAGAACATTTCTGAATGTTTTATCTGACGAACATGAGGCTTCTCGTGAAAGCGCAGTATTTTTTTAACCTTTCGTAGCAAGATATTTCCGTTTGTTCGGAAATTATAATGTAACAATTTTAGATTTCGCATTTTCAAAAAGAATTGGATATTTTTCTTGGAGAAGATTGAATTTATATTATAGCCAAATTGTCGAAAATTTTATTTTTTGCGGAAATGTGTACAAGTGTGAATACGAAATACCTCTGAACAGCCTTTATTAAAATAGCGAACAAAATAGCGAATGCGAAAGAGAGAGAGGAAGAGAGAGAGGGAGAGAGAGGACGGATCACCGCTGGATAAGAATGTGTGTCTAGTTTAGTGGGCAAGTAGGTCGCGAGGGAAACCAACGGCGACGTGGGTTACGCAACGTAGTTCCAGTGTTATACAACTATTGACTCACCGGATTAACAAGCAGGCTGGGTGAAAACGAAAGCTGAGTGCCCGTCAGACCGCCTTCGCTCTCCTCGCCTCTCCTCGTCTGATTGTGCCTCGCTGAGCCACTTCGAGCTGCGTCTCGCCTCGCCTCTCCGCGTCTCGCCAAGCTTTTGCGAGGCGCGTTGACGTAGGCACGCGCGAAGGTATGTATGCCTTTACGTGAGAAAGATTACGAGGAGCGAGGAGTGATCAAGCATTCGTACAAATGGCGTGGATAATTAGACACATCGTTTAGCAATCAGCTCGTTCACTAGGGATTCACGTAGGAAAATTCATTCGTGCGTCACGTTCCGCTAAACGTAATACAAATTGTACGAGGAGAGATAAATATAACATATAAAATACACGAGCATATATGTCATTATTGTTAACAGGTTGTTTCTTTAAAAGTTACTTTGATAGTTTAATGTGTTTCTTTGAATGAATTAGCTAAGCAAAATTTGTACTATAAAAAAATTAAAACACGTTAATTTGTTTATATTTTATCTATATATAATAAAATATCAATGGATACCAATGGATGTTTTATACATTTATTATGTCAAATGATAAGTGATATCAAGAAGAGCCGAATATATTTTGAAATTATTTACAATTTGAAATTTATATTTTATATATATGTAGAAAAAGTTATTAAAAATTGTAAGTTGTTGGAATTATTCCTAAACAGACACAAAAGGGTTAAAAAAACTAGAGATAATTTGAATATTAAAATGAAACTGTATAATAACTAAGACACTAAATATATTAAACTGGAGAATTAATATTAAAGAATAATTCAAATTAAAAGTATTGAACATAAAATTAAATTAATACGTGTTATGTTATTATATTAAAAATCCCTTTAATAAAAAAATTTGAAAAGTAAACTTTAGCTTTGCCAGCATTTTATTATGCTTTTTGCTTCCGCTTTTTTCAGTGAATGACGATCCCGAGTTTAGCTTTTAATTGACTGGTCTTTAGATTCAGTAATCTCGATGCCTCGGGAAAATAGCTCGTAGAATGCAAATCGATTTGCATATTTTTTGACGGATGCCGTAAAAAGGAATCAGGCCACTCGCGGTGCGGCGCATATTTCTTTTGTACGAGGCACGCGACGAAGCAAGCTATGTAAATTGCAATACCTACAGAAGTTATCAGCCGCGCCAGAATTCTATTCCAAAGTATTTTTCGGTCGCTTGTTATATAAGTATAGCTTTATAATAATAATAGTAAAAGTATATATAGCTTCTAGTATATATACTCTCTAAAACTTTTAACCTGGCGTGACTTATAGCTGGTAAAATATCTAAAAGTAAATCTAAAAATATTTCATAAGACACAATGGATCTCTAAATAAAAACTATAAATAAAATATTCAGAATTATAAGAAAATTATATTTATTAAAATTTTAATTAGTAACAATTTTAAATGTTAACGAGATTAATGTGTTGGGTGTGACATACCCGATTTAGCGCCGGGTTAAAGTGAATCTTACTTTAAAGAGTGAAATTTCATTCTCTTAAGGATTGAACATTGAATATTCACTGGCTCAATTTTCGCTCTGTAGAGTAAAGAATACTCCAAAGAACACTCTGTGTGTGTGTGTGTGTGTATAGTGTTTTAAAAATATATCTTTATAATGAGTATGAATGTATCTCTCGTTTATTGAAAATTGTATTCCGCGCAAAGAGAGCCTCGATCAACTTCAATGTTTTCCCATACTTATCGTGGTTTGTGCGCTGAGCGAGTCGATTCTTACTTCGATCGAGAACGAAGTAGCAAAGGCGGCGTTGCGTAAGGCAAGTCGGCTTTTGCTTAACCGATTTCAACCCAAATGATCGAGAACGATCGCGACTTAAGTGTTCAGAACAAGGCTCATCTGATCCATTCTTTTTTTTCTTCTCGATCTCTATCACGTTCCATGTAATTTGCACCATGGGATTCGAGTCTGTTCGAGAAGATTGTCGTTCATTTTGTGGCATGAGTTTTACAAAATAACCAAGCATCAAAGAAAGACACGGGGTTACCGCTATTTCCACGTATTTACCCCGTCGTGATAGCGTGTAAACCTGAACATAACCGTTTTCTGTTCGAAATCATGACGTGCGTTTTGACGTTTATAGCCGTTTGCCTTGAGCCCTTGATTACGCTGATTATATGTAATGAGTTACGTCAATATAATGTAAGAGCTGAGAAGTGAAATTTGATTCTGAATACACGAATAAACGTGTTAGTTACAAAGCATATACAACCGTTAAAAAAAAAGGATATTCTTTTAAATTCGAAAGAAAAAAATTTAGACAATGTTAATTACAGAATAAAATATTATCAATGTGGGAGCAAATCCCTCTGAATAGATTCCAATATGATTTCATTGTACTATGTATACATTTCCTATTATCTTTTATTAGGAAATTAGATTATTATTTATTAAACATTATGGCCTGTGATTGTAACGTCATTTTCGGAGGAGATTTCTTTCCCTGACCTACATGTGTTTGGTAGAACAGATAAGACCTCGTAACACTTCAAGGATACATAATTTCCAATCGGTGTTACTAAATAATTTTATGTAAAAGCATGTTTACTTCTTCTCTCGCGTTATATGCCGTCATATGGATGACGTGCAGATCGATAAAGTCTAATATGCCGATGAATTTACACTCGATGATCAATAATTATTATCCATTAACGGTGCATATGCAAAGCCATATAATAGTCATAATAATCTTGCGCCTATCATATTATAATTATCATGGCACGCTTTCAAAATTATTCTATCGCTTATTTAATTTATTTATTTAATTAAGTATTAGTCAGGATGTGGTTATGAAGAAACAATTTGGAATGAACAATTTGAATGAAATTTTCATTCGCGCTCCTTTATTTACACATTCATAGAGTAAATCAATTGCCAACATTTTAATTTCCTCGCTGAAGATGGTTAAAAAATTAATTGGAACGCGCGTCTTGTCAAAATTATTTGTTTTGTAATCAATTTTTAATATCTAAGATAAAAAGATCTCTTTTTGAAATATCAACGCACGATTTGCAGCGCTTATTTCTTCTTGCATTTTCTTTTTTATAATAATAATAATTGTTAAACTTTAATATAATAATTGTTAAACGTTCGCAGAATGCTGCGTAAAATCAGATTCAAACCAAGCGACGAAGGAAAGCAAATGAGCATCTCGCTACAATAAGTGCACGGCGGCACCATTTGTCAGAATTGAAGCAAGTCCGTTCGTTCGCATTCGTTCGCGCTCATTCGCTTCGTCTGAATCCGGTTTAAGATAAACCATGCACATTGCTATTTCTGGCTCGGCACGGATGGAGTCACTTTCGATTCTTTCTGCGTCCGACTGCTCATCCAAACCAGTTTCGCTGTCTTTCCTCATTCGAATTAGCGACGACGACGATTGTATCTACATTGCGGGAGGAACCGCCTCTTATCTGTCACCGGGCCGCTCGCTGTCTTATCGAGCAGCCGGATCGACGAAGGTAATGCAGGTCGCGCGATACACGCGTTTTGTTTTCTCGCTGACTTTACCGACCTACCTCAAATTACGCGCGAGACGCGATCATTGTCGTAAACAATAGCTGCGTTCAGCAAACTCACAGTTGAGTGAACGTTCGCTGCTATTCTTCTAGATCTAAAAGTCTAATTGGATGATCTAGAAGAATACACCAATAACACCAATAACAATCGCTCACTCAACTATTGAGTCTGTTGAACGCAGCTAATAAGAACCTATCTGATATATGTTTAGATTCCTAGATCGGTATTCTTACTTCAAAATCGTCTTAAGTAACGTTTTAACATGCTATTAAAATTATTCTGTGATTGGCTTGTAACATTTTAAGACTATACTTAAGACACTGTACTTAGAATCGACTATGAATAGACACCGGCCTAAGATATCTTTTGCAAAAATGTCTTTAAGACTCAGTTTCACAACTCACAGTTAATTCTTAACCGAGAGGTTCAACTTGTTTCTCATCTCTTTTCAATTCTAGAATTAGAAAGAGATAATGAATAGATTGAACCTCGATTAAGAGTTAACCGTGAGTTGTGAAACTGGGTCTTAAGTATCTTCGTAAGGTTAACGCCGAATTAGCTACACGCGATTCGTGGTTCGATATTCGCAATTTGCCAAGTTCGCATTCGTTGATTACTATTCATACCGATTTACTAACAAAATACGGAGCTGCAAACAATGAACTACAAATCGTATGAATCTACACTGGCAAATGAATAGCAAATAGCGAAAAAAATTGCGCGTGGTTTGGCGCTAAGACTTTCAATTTCGCTTCGAAAAAGATTGAAGAGAAAAAAATAACGCGGAACGATTTTGAAATAACACGTGAGCAGTGTTCTTCATGAGACGAGAGTTTATTAACATGACAATCTTTTCATACGTTGTAACAAAATAAAAACGAAAGGATGAAAAGATACCATGGGTTTTCTCAACTGAATAGTTCGATATTTCTTTTTGCTTTTCATTGTAGCAGTTTCTCTTTCGTAACGTACCGACTTCAATTTCTGTGGCTCTCTTAACACAGCTTCTTTCGAAAAATAAAATGTTAATCGTGCGAGCTATTTTACATCACGGTTTCGCAATAGCTCTCTGATTGAGTATGGAAATGTATTTGACACCGAAAAGAACCGGTTTGCGCGCTCGATCGCGCGCTCCAGCTAATCTTATACACGATGCCACATGCTTACGCGTACGACGCGCAATAGAAATTGACACTACGTTAGCTGTTAACGCTGTAGATCATTGACAGAACGATTTAGTAATCGCGGGATACAGAGCCAGTCGCGACTGGTATACAAGTACCTACCTTTCGTCCAACGAAAGCCGACATTAAAAGGCGACACCGAGAGTTATCTTTTTTTCCGTATGGCGTAAGATAGGAGAACGGATGTACACAGCACATTAACGCATCGTTTCTCAATTTTCTGATTTCGAATCTGACAGCCCTTCGTTACGACACGTTCGAGAATGTGCTGCATTTCAAAAGAACTGATGGTTTTATTCATTTGAGATGATTCTCCGAAACGATGAATTACCAAAGACATGTTATCCCCCGTTTCTTGTGCCTTTAAATCGAAATAGTGAAATCGGCCCCAAAAGCCCGTTATGTAATGAGGAAACGTTAGACCGAGGAGGACCTGTTGACCAATGTCGGAAATATTATGTACCGTATTACATTCACTGGAATATATAATTCACAGTGCGGCTCGGAAGCGAGAGACGATTTGTTAAAAAAAAAAAAATTCCTTATAAACTTTAAATTATTCTACGAGAACGTACTAATGAGCCATCAACAAGTTAATTTAATTTAATTATTATATATAATTAAAGAATTATTCTAATAATAATAGAATTATTTTAAAAAGTTTGAAATATAAAAGAGAACGGTGTAAGACAAAAAAAAATGAAAAATACGATAAATTCAGAAAGAAAAGCAACTTAAGATACAGTTCGAAATACAATTCAATCTTGCGTGTATCTATTTGAATTAGAAATTAACTCACATCTGATGTTGAAGACTAAAACATATATAAAACATATAAGAAAGTTGTCAAAGATGAGCCCCGCTTTTTCGAATGAAGGGGAGAAAAAGAATGAAGAATCTTCTATTTTTCTCCTTGTCTGCACACAGAAAAATATATACTGTACGCAAATATGAATTGTTTCAAGTATTTAAAAAAATAAATATGTTCGCAAATCATAAATTCAATTGTCGCGTAAGTATCAAGTTTATTAAAAATATATTCTGGATCCTAGTAAATTTGGTACTTTAAGATTATTAAATTAAAACAAATTCAATTTACCTATTGTATATTATATAAATTTGCCGCTTCTTTGATCAATTTTATAATATTCTTTCCAAAACATTAATTCTTGTTTTGAGTATATATAACAATGACTTTTTCTAAAATTTGTCATAAACATATTTTAAGGATTACTACCAAGAAAATAATCCTTGTTAAAGATCTTTGTGAACCATTTCTTAGAAGAAAGAAAGTAAAATACTTTTGTGTAATTATTTTTCTTAGCAATAGAATGATATTTTTTTGTTTGTATCTCTCGCGGACACAATGATTGCCGATGGTTGTCGAGAGACTACTATAGTATAATTTCATGGTCTAATAGAGAGAGATTCGTTTTGTACGCGAGCACATTCTCGCACCGCGGACAAGAGTACGAAGAGGGCAAGCAGGGAAGAGACGATAAATGAAAATAAACTGTTGCAACAGTTTGCCCGCTCTCCTCTTTCTCCTCTTCCTCTGATCCCTATCCTCTCGTCCTTCCTCACCCCCGCGAGCCGCCCCGCAACCGGCGATAAGTGGTGCCGCAAGGGGTTGTGGGTGGATGACGGTGATCAATAAGCGGTGACATACTTACCGAGTAAACCTGGCCCAGTTTCAGCGCGACCTCATTCCATCGTTCCTCCCTTCCCCTTCTTCGCCATCCACTTCTGCTTCGACCCCCGTCGCGCGCTTCTTCCTCGCTTGTTTGCCCGCTTCCTTTCTACCCTCCCTCTCGCCAGTTTTTCCTATACTCGCTGCTTCTAACCCTTTGACGCACGATGCATTTCTCACCTTGTCAGAGTAACATTATAAATTGTGGACATTAGATCGTAACTTTTATCTTTAACCTGAAAATTCTAGTTGTACTCTTATTATTGTTGTTATCACATTGTTACGTAATATCTAAATCTTGACGTATCGCTCGCGTGTTTTATAATTTATAGATAAAATAACATTCTCAATAAGGTAAATATCCCGCAATTAAAATGCTATTATATTATGCTTTTATTCGTAAGTATTTTTTACGTGTATCAGATCCAGCTCTTAATAGTCAATATTATAAAGATCAATAAGTACATATTGTAAAGTATATATTGTAGACTTAACTCGTCAGGATCATCTAGATCGTGGATTTGATAGACAACAAATTGATTAGCCACGTAGTTATCATTATTTTACCATGAGAATGTTACAGAAATTATATGATTCACTGCGCAAATTATCATCTATGTAAATATAAACATGAGGCTTATTTTATAAATTAGATCAGGATATTACGACTCGCGCGGAATTGTCTGACGAAGTCCGAGTTGCGCAGTTTGACCTAATTACCATTCGTATCACATTCAGAAGCTTTCATTTGCATAACATGTAAGCGTTTTATCAATATGTATTTTTTTCATCCTTTTGGCCCGATAATAAGTTTCGCTCTATTTATACACCAAAATGATACATAGAGGGGAAGAATAATATATGCGATGACCTAAAAACATCATTCTAACATTATAATTACAAAAGCTTGACTTTACACTTCACCGGGATTTATTCCGACTGAATTTTTTGCAGGAAAAAATGTCATTAACGCAAATCACTCAAAGAGACTCTGTTATTAGTGCTGGATACACCGCACAAGATCTTCGATCGTATGCTACGTGGAAAGAGTCTGACCTTTAAATCCGTGACACGGTTAAACCTTCCGTTGCAATGAGCGAATGCGCGCTCTTGATTCCGAGAAAAGCGTTTATTTTTATTGTCATCGTAGAACGTAATGTGAGAAATTTGTTTATCATTAGATCGATCATTATTGATCGATAAATATACATATATATCATCGCAGTTGCAAATATTGCAGTTCGTTATTTATGTACCTTTGTCTAAATATCATTCCTATATAATAAAGACATATCTTGTTAGTTTCTACATCATGTTTTTACGTCAAGTAGTGTATTACTATTGGTAAAAAAATCATTGTGTGTTAATAAATTGCTCATTACAGAGAGAAAAAAAGTTATATAAAAGCACTCCTTTTTAAATCACTCTTAAACTTTCCTATATTATTTATATAATATTATAGCACTGAGTTGACGTTAGAATTTGACTCTTTTGAAATAAAATCTTCAAAGTTGAAACGCAATGTATTATATAGTTAGATATCATAATAGTTACTTTTTTTCTCGTTTTTTCGTTACATACACATTTCCTGTCGAGTGCAACAATAATTCTTAGCTTTTTTTGACAATAAATAATAGGAGAATGAATCACGCGAGCGATGTAGACAATGTGACGTGAAATAAAGAGGCTATGGAAAATGTTGAATGTTGAAATCGAGTGAGTCCTCAACTTTCGGCTAAGAAATACATAATGACTCATCCCGTCCGATCTCATCCATCTTAAGGTGGTGTTTTCGGTAATGAAGATAAGTCCGGTCGTAATTACGCCGATCATTAAGCAAGTCGGACGAACCGTCGTTACTCGGAACAATTATGCATTCATTAACCGCCGACCGGCCTACACCCTCCTCACATCTCCGCCGGTTATTTATCAGATATTGCGAAATGATGACGAGGTACTCGATGTAGGAAATATGACGTGAGGGTGAAACAGGTAATTGGCGATGCTATCGCATTAATTTGACGATACGGTTGTTCATCGCGGATCGGACCGCAAATCATTTCGTAATCCTTAAAATTTTGATCGGCACACTGACAAAAATGATCTGGTTGGATTAAATAGTAATTCTGGTGAAAAACAGACGAATCAGAATTTTCTGGTTAAGTCTATTAGAATTCTAGTTGAGATAACTAGAATTCTGATTAATATAATTATTCTGGTAAAAATAAAAATTTTTGTAGATTTTACCAGAATTCTCAACTAGAATCTCAACTAGAATTCTAATAAATTTAATCAGAAATTTCTGATTCGTCCATTTTCAATCAGAAATTTTTTTTCAGTGCATGGAATCGTCATTGTTTCGTGCGTCGGCTCGAACTGTCCGAATGTAACGGCGCTGTATTTCCTATGAACGCGAATAATGTATAAAATGCGATCGATTTTCATCGGGCACAGAACAGAACAGTCGATGGATAATCGACGAGTCAACACCGGTGAAGCGGCTACGGGGAAGGTGCGCAACTCGTCCTATCCGTGACGAAACGCTCGGCTGCGCTAAAGGCTGACCTTGAATGTACTTATCTACCGACGGGAAAGACCGCTCGCGAGTGGTTGCTACGCGTGTTACACGGCTTGTTCTGAATAATTACACAGCTTGTGTGTACTGCACGCGGGTGCTATATAGTATATAAAATATTGCGTGAGCGTCGTAAGTGAGACGAGGTGATCTCCGATATTTGAACTTTCTGGAACTTGTAGATCGGACATAAGCAAAAATAGAGCGGCGAGATATAAGACAGATCTCAAATAGAAAATACATAGACGCGAAGAGAAAATATAAAAGCGTCAGAGACTGTTATAAAAATTGGAATAGTGAACAGAATGATAGCAAAAAGTCATCTAAGATTATGCCGTTTTCCTCTATTTTCATAATCTATGACTTTCTGCTACCATTCCGTTTATTATTCTAATTTTCAATTATTTTGATAATTCTAATTTTTGACAAGGATAATAATCGAAAAATAGGTCTCAGTTTAAAATAAAATTTACAATATATTTTACCGAATCTCGAAAAGATGTTCATAATCCAAAAACTTATTAATACATTTATTTGTCTTGATGCATAGTTTCTCGGAAAGACAGACTTCCCGAATTGGGAAGAGCACATTTTATCGTAAATAAATAAATCTACAGATACTACATAAACTACACGACGCACGATTCCTCTCTAAACGTTATCTTGAGTGCCGCGCAATGTTTGTTTTCTGGGCTCATCGCAACAATCTAAATTAGGAGATGGTCCAAACCAATCTGCAGTTGCCTGAATTTGGTTCCGTGAAAATACAATCGAGCCTGTCTCTATGACTTTTTTTCCTCTTAAAAAAAGATACGTTGTCGAACGTTGTTCAATTCTTCTTCAATGGCATTCAATGAATGAATAACAAAGATGGAGCGACATTTGAGTAGGTCGTGTCTCCTGAAAGGAGAGCAGCCTATATTTCATCGCAACTCCCCTCCCCCTGCCCTTAACCGAAAATCCATTACGAGAGGCCGCGAACGACCCGTAATTCATGACATGACGCATACGCATGCACGCGTATGCAGGCGCATACAGGGAAAGGTGCCCTCGCCGCGGTCCAGCCCGTGCGAGAGCTCGTCTAACAGCGAGAACGAGCTTCTCTCCCGCGAGGGCGCGCGGAGAACCAGGAGAACTGTGTCAAGGGCAGAGGCGACGCCGACGGGACGGCGCAGCCGAAACGAGACGGAGCGAAATGAAACGACGAGAGTTTTACCTGCCCCTGGCACTGTTCGTCTGCCCGCAAATCCCGAAATCTCTCACCACCTCCCATTCTCTCCCGAGCTACGAAATCTCTTCTTTCTCTATCCACTTACCGTACTCCGTCATTTCCACGAACCTCATCAAGATCATCGGCTTGAACGTCGGCGAATCCTTTTGCACACGTCATTGGAAGAAATGAGAATTATTAATCACGTGCCGACCGCATTGATCCATCACGGACACGTTTTGTTGCGGTCCATAGGAATTAGGGGTAACCTCCGCGTTGTCTGATATACGATGGGACGAGAATGCCGAGTTTAAATAAGATTAAATTGGTTGTGCACATAGCAGTAATATCATAAATGTCGGCGTAACAATATGGTAATAATAAATGAAAATTGACCGAGGAATGATCGATACAAATAAGTGGAGAAGGGAAGACCGTATTCGGTCAAAGCGAATTAATGTTTAATATTTTTATGTGAATGTTACAATTTCCAGTTTATGCAAATTACGCACCAAATGTTTGTCTTGTAACACAGAAGCTTCGAACTTGAAGCTGAAGTACGTAATAAATTAAATTTACAAGCAATTTAATAATATCGATGCTAATGAACCTCAACTATTAATACACACGATTGAGTCATTCGTGTTCTTTCTTTCGTTGAATGCATTTCTTTTGTTTGAAATATTATAAAGAGGCATTTGATTAAATGATATAGTTTATTTTTTCCTTTTTTTAAATACACTACTTCAGAAATATTTTCCAGAGATATTTACCGGATAATAAATTCAATAAATTCATTGGTATGTACAACTATAAAAGGTAAATATATATATAATAATACGATAGTTCTCGTAAAAGGACAAACATAAAATGGATCAGTTGGAATAAAGTCAGTGAGATGCGAGTTTGCGTGAGTTATACGGGATAGAAAATTGATCAATCATAGTCGATTATTCTTCTCATATTCGACTGTGATTGATTAATTTTCTACGACTTAAGATCTTACGACCGCTACGACTTCTATTATAGTATTAGAGATCATTCTTAAGAAGCAGAAAAATCGTAAATGATTTGCAGTTCGTCGTGCGTTATCATTTTTATTCACTTTCGTCTACGTATATATTAAAATCAGATCGCGAACCTCCGCTCGACCTCCGACCCTCGGGTTGGAATTTGGATCAAGGAGGGCTCTCTGCTCAGCGAGCGTGACGCCTTTATGGAACTTGCACACGGAACGACCGACACCCGCACTCAGAGTCTAGCGAATCAATCGCGCGAACAGGATCATTATCGACTTACGGTTTTACAACATAACTAACCGTCATTCATGATTGATTTCTTATCTCTTTCCAGTTCGCTAGAAAAGGAGCTCGGAAAATTATTTGTAACAAAAAACACAATGAGAAACACTACTTATTTATTAATATATCATCTGAGACTTGGAAAAAAATGCACGTTTTTTACGTAAAAGTGAGAAGAGGAATAACAAGTTAAACTAGTTGACGATTACTAAATCGCTGACGAGTCATAATAAGTATTATTCTATGGATATGAGTCATTCTTGCATTTCTAGGATATTGGTGGTCAGTTAATAATGTTTGCAATAAAATTACACAAATACTGACGTATTTCACATATGATCGTTCCGCATGTGCTCGTAGAGTCTTTGGTCCGTGTCGGCAATATGTATTTAGTTCTTAGTCGTTGCATTTCGTTGTCAAATAATTATTTCACGAGATTATATGACGCAAACGTTTTAGGCGCTGGAACGACGTTGATTGTGGGTCAGTAGAAGTGGATAAGTCAACCGGAAGTTTAGAGATATTTCTTCTATTGGAAATATTGGGTTGGCAAGAAAGTAATTGCGTTTTTTTAGCTCAAAGTTGTATATACAATATCTTCGTAATAATGAATGAAATTTTAATTAAAAAAAGGATTTTAAAGCTTGAAATCTCTACTTTTAAAAGCTTATCACATTTTTTAAGTTTATATGTTGAGTTTAGTAATTTTTACATAAAAAACTACAAGCTGAAAAGACGGAAAATTTTCTTCTTACTTTGTGGGTTTGTAACGTGTCTAAAACAAATTTGAAAAAATTTTCGACTACCTATCATGAAAGTTTGATATTTTCCTTACAAAATTGTTTTTTTTTAATATTCCTACGATTTTTGGTTACTGAGTTATCGTGGATTAAATAAAAGGATCATTTTGACTTTAATTGCTCATAACTCCATTAAAAATTATCATATCGCAATTTAAAAAAGAGATTCTTAAAGCTGAAACTTTACTCTATCAAGATATATTTATATTGGTTGGTAAGAAAATAATTGTGGTTTTTACTGATAGATGCTTTTTAAAAAAACGCAATTATTTTCTTGCCAACTCAATATAATACTTTTCTAGCAGGATCATACGAAGTTGTGTGCAGAAAAAGGACGTAACTTTGCAAAAGTATTTACGGAATTTACAGGCCCGTGTTTTATATTGTCTTAATCCATCACAACCTATCGTATCTCCGAAAAATTCCGACCCTGATTAGATCTTTCGAGATTTTAAGGGCAACGTAATTGGGTGAAAGCGTGAGAGAGCTGTTTTCAACGAGTATTCATGGCAGGCTTTGAACCATGGAAGAGTCCATGTGAATGGTCCTTCATCAATTTCAATTCGTACTATCTTATTTTTTTATATTTACAAAACACGAGAGAGTTACAACATAATCATTTTTATGTTGTAACTTGTGTGAGAGAGAAATCATTACATTTTTTAAGATGTAATTTCAGTCAAACGAACCTTCGTCTAAGTGAAAGTCAATCTTTCATATAATTATCATAATAATCATATAAATTAAGTTATTCTGATTATATGATATTTGGACATTCTGTGTTATATACTTAAACGCAAAGTCTAACGTTACTGATTACAATACGATGGGCTCGAGAGAGGTACGCTTGTCCGAGCCGCATAACAAAGTAAATCGAAATCGAGTGACACAATACCAGGTGGAATTGGGACAACGGCGATATATACGACCGCGCAGAGGTTTTGTTGCGGTACGCCTTTTTTCGCTCGGCGAGCGCACGGATCTCGCGACGGGAGCGAGCGACAGAGACGGAGAAACAGACACAAAGGTGGCTGAGTGCATCGAAGCGAAACGCACGCACGCACGCACGCACGCACGCACGCACGCACGCACGCACGTCTCGACACCACGTTACATCGTATGCACGCCGCGCCACCCGGTATACATCTCTTCTCAGCCGCGACTCGAGTGAATTCCGACCCGAAGGGACAAAGAAATCCCCGCGCGATTTCTTCCGGAAGATGAACTTCCTTCTGCCCTTCACGCTCGTGTCCGCTCCGGTAACGTAAGCGAGCGGCTTCTCCATTAAATTTCGTGTCCGACTCTGCGTTAACGGCAGATCGATATTATATATAGCGAATACATTTCGATGCGGCAGCGACTTCGATCGCCGCGGACAATTTATTTATGCCGTACTAGGGTTATACTATTAACTGTTACGTGGTTATCATTTTCTCACCGATATTTAGATTCTTGATTATTTTTTTCCGATTGTGCAAAATTATTTCGATAAGTAAAAAGCTCGAATAAATACAATTCAGTCTTGTTTACTTGATTTCAAGTAAATTAAATTAAAAAGTAAACTCTAATTTTACGGCAAATCTTTCATTTGAGGTTCAGTTAGTAAGATGTTCAATATCGAAAATATCTATAAGTCGTGAAAAAAAAAATTAGTGCTCGGAGTTTTCATTAAGAAAAGCTTGGATATTATATTGCCAACAATAGCGAAAGTATTTTTTTTTTTAATAGACACTGACATGCGACATACATATAACGGGTTTTAAAATTGCTGCGATTTTCGGCTAAATAGCAGCCTTATTTTGTTTTCTTTGTGTCGCGATGAGAGCACACCACATGGGGAAGCCAAAATTAGGACAGCGGGTGCAATTATTATACGAAGGGTCTCGCGCTGGCGAGTCTTTTTGCTTCTCTTTACGAGCCACGGGAACGTGGAGGAGCGCATCGGAGTGGAACGCACTGCGTCTCGACACTCTCTCAGTACTTATATTCAGTCTACGCGTAAGAGAAAAAGAAAGAAACTGGAATCGTGCGACTCAATGCCGTGTACTAAATCTCAATTGGAGTCGCATCCGCTTTCTGTGTCTTTCATTGTCCATTACGTCCGCTATACTGATAACAGTAATTTCTGCAATTACAATAT
>Ga0157363_1002692_pt1 | contig 15787 bp, 7 predicted proteins | sample AttsexASBM1_FD_111477 | JGI IMG/M metagenome (GOLD analysis project Ga0157363, IMG submission 111477) | Fungus gardens microbial communities from leaf cutter ant in Ribeirão Preto, State of São Paulo, Brazil - Atta sexdens ASBM1 | ecosystem: Host-associated > Fungi > Mycelium > Unclassified ...
AACACATACATTCTCTCTTTAATGTGATTTCCTCCAAATAATTATTAATGCAAAACAAAATTATTCGGAAAAATTCGCATTACAGAAACATATATGCGTGTATTTACTTGCTTAATAAATTATTTGTAATTTACATTTGAATATCTTGTGTTGGCTCATATCGGCATTACTTATTTTGTTACATTTAATCACTTGAGCCTATTTCAGTTATTAATTTTGATTTTATATATATGCGTGTGTGTGCGTGCGTGCGTGCGTGCGTGCGTGCGTGCGTGCGTGCGTGTGTGTGTGTGTGTGTATGTGTATATTCAAATAATTGAAAAAATAGTAAAGTGGATATATATTGCTAAGAGTATCTAATAGCGAATTCGATTGGACGCACTCAGCGTCCAATGCAAAGTCCCATTAAAGTCGTTGTACATAAAATAACGTGATATGTTTATAAACATAAAAATCGATTGTGAAATACTCAATACATTTTATTGTACTATTAGATGAAATATGTATAATTCGCATAATATTTGCATTTCATTTTTATATTCAAATTATATTCAGTGTACAACAGCTTTAATATGCATCAGTGCATACTAGTTCTTCCGAATTGGCCATAAATTACAATTAATAGGTAATAAAAGAAGTTTTCTCTCAATGACATATAACAAAAAGAAAATTATATAAAAAATTTGCGAATGTTAAAAAATTTCTATTACAGGAGGATTTGTTGCAATTTATGTTATATATATATATATATATATATATATATATATATATATATATTAAGATTAGTTGTTTATATATAAATGCAAAACAACTATTAAATGTAGTGCCTATTTCAGTATTATTTATCAACACTGAAACGATTTAGTAAAATTTCCCAGTAGTAAAATGAGAAAGTTCAATAGAACGAATTATATAATAGTAATGAACAAGATGTAGAAATTTTTGCACCTATGGCAATATCATTATGAGCTATGCTCATGATAAATGAAACACTTTTGATTCATCTTATAAAATCCAAGATTACATTAATAAAGAGAAAATTATTCTCGTTTTGTTAAAAATATTTTATAATGTAATGGAACTTAACATGCATATCAATGTTTCATTCACTTTATATCAGATAATATATTCTCAAAAATGTTTTGTGAGTATATCTTTTAAATATAAATTGAATTTCTATTAATGGTTTTATTTTAATCCTACGTATATACAGCGATAGAAAAAAAATTTGTTTATATTAGTATATATTTTAGATTTTTATACTAGCAAAATAGCCAAGGAAGTAACGAATTAAATTTTTTGGAGAATAAAAGTGTCAATTCTTCTTGGAATAAATAAGATTGAAAATTGTATATTTATTGCTTCCATGGCTATATAATAAATTTTCATTGACCAATACGATAATTTAGAAAATTGTTGAATATCTTTATATAACATGAATATATAAATATGCAGATAGGTTTATCCCTTTCCATACATATTCATTATAACATTCTATATGATTTTAAACTAATCTTAGATGTAAGATCAGAGATAAAAAAAAGATGACATGGATGTGACACAAGAATTACAATGTTGTCCATGATATAGTGTAAGTAGATTAAAAATTTAGTGGATTGTAAAAAATACATATTATCTTTCTGGAAAAATGTATCACAACTTAGTATAAAATAATTTGCTCATATAAGATTATATTTTATTTCGACAAAATTTGATTCAAAAGAACTTTTAATTTTTTAATGTTTAACTGGTTAATAAAAAAATAAAAACATAATCTCTATTATATTTTATTAAGTTTTATATTCATGTTTACATCATATTTTAAATTAAGTACTTAAAACCTGTTTTTTTTTACAATAATATACAATATATATTACGGTCATATTAAATTCATGTACATGAACAAATTATTATATAATTTTTCTAAAGTATAATACTTAATTCAAATTCCGTAGAAATAATTTGATATTTGTTACAATGGAAAATTGGAAATTGAAGTCATTCTTTCATGGAATAGAATAAAAATGTCTATCAGTAGTATTAGGCGTCGTATATCATTAACATTTATTGAATGTGTTTTTAAATATAATCATGTCTATATTTATATGTTATAATTATTTACAATAAAATCAAACTCCTCTATTATGTGACTTTTATGTTTATTATTACTGGTTAGTGATGAATGTCAGATAGAGGATAATAATTTTCATTTTTCACATGTATCATTAGAATAAAAGTGTGATTTGAAGAAAAATTCCAGAATAGAAAAATAATGTACAATTTTAAAATAAAAAGGATTTTCCATTATAGAAAAATAGATTTTAAATATTTTACTGTTATTTAACATGTTTTGATTTAATCAATTTAAAATATTTCATCAACTTAAAAATAGTTAATATTTTATATTTTAATAAAATATAAAAATATATTTATACAAAAATTATAAAAATTGGCGAAAAAATAATTTCTAAAAGACAATAGTCTATAATTTAAGCTATATGTTAATTATTTTTTTTTTACAAATCTACATTATTGAGATTAGCTGCAGATCCTGTTGGTAAATCTGGTGGTACAAACTTACCAATAGGTTGTATTGCTTCGCGTTGTTCAGCTAATCTTCGCATCTCTTGTCTAAGTTTACCTAAAATAGCATGATTTGGCTGATTAACAGCAGCTTTACCCTGCAAAAGTGTTATCTCTTGTTCCAATTGTTTTTTTTCCTTAAAGGATTTTACACTTCGCGATCCATAGAGACGCAATAAAGATCCCCAAGACTGTATATGTGGATGTATAAGTTGTAATATCGCTTGTGCTGCTCGTTGTTTACCGTCTTTCTTATTACGACAAACCTGCAATTATATTCAACTAAGATTAATTTTTATTTAAAATTAAAAATCTTATAAGTAGGAAACAGTTCATACATACAACAGTAGCTTCATGTTTTCCAACTTTCATTGTAAATTCATTTCGTTGATGTTTCAATGTGTTTACTGAATAATTAATATGCATATCTCCTAAACCATAATTTCTTTGAAGACAAGTTATTAAAATAGCATGTGGAGAAGGTTCCGTAGTTTTTGCACAAAATTCTGCAACACGAGGATCCGTAATGGCTATTTCGTCGAAGAATGAAAGGTCTGCATCAGAATTTCCTCTAGATGCTTTTATCGTACGACTATCATTATTCGATCCACTATCCCCACTGTTTTCACCGGAAATTTTATCTTTCATTTGAGGAATCAAAATTTCAAGGGTTTTTCGAGCTGCATTGGCTTTTGCTTGTTTCTTGCTGCTGCCGAATCCGCTTCCATATTCCATATCATTAATACAAACTACTGCGGAATAGGGTGTTGCAGCGTTTTCTATAATTAAATGCATTAATCTCATTTCAGTAATAAAAAAACAATGGCTATTAAACATGCATCACATTTCATATGTTATTACTATATACTGAAAATGCTAAATAATGTGATTACCTAATTCTTTAAATTTGTATGTTGGCTGTTTCTTTAACGCGTGTTGTACATATTCATGAAGAATACAAACATAACTTTTGCCTGATGGATTCATTATCCAGTGTTTTGCAGGTCTCTGTCCATTATCGTCCACAATGTGAGAACTGCCACTTCCACTAGAACTACTGACTGGGAAAGTTATCAATTTTGTACCATCTGGTAAAGTTGGACGCTCAAGTTGTTTACGATGTTTTTTAATTTTCGTAAATTTCCGACGCGCTGACCAAGATCTACAACAGAAAAGTTAATCAATGCAAAACAAATTTCATCAGATGATATATAATCACCTTATTTTTTATACTTACTGAAATCTCATTACTTTAATAGATTTAAAACGAAACAAAGATTGACAATAATTTCTTAGCTGCTCGCTATCTAATGAATGTGCTGCGCGATTTTCTTGTATAGTTTCAATCTTTGCGCTAGGAAGACTACAAGCTTCAGTATTTGGTGTGCGCTCTATCTCCTTTCTTCGTTCTTCTTCCTCTTCTGTTAATGCTCTTTTATACTGAAGACAAGGAATAGCGCTGACAGGAACTTCATGCTTTCTAACGCTTCCTGGACCAAGAAAATATGGTTTTGCTAATGTACAAACTCTACTTTGTTTATGAAGATATAATGGCATTCCACTGTTATGCGTCACTTGTACCCATCCTTCAGGTAAAACATCAAAATGATTATGTCCAATTTCTAAAAGAACAACAAAAGTAATATATAAATATTAGAAATTATACATCATCTCATAATATTTTATATTAATATACCATCTAAAACAAGTTTCTCCTTTTCTTCATAGGGCAAACGATCCTTTTTATCTTTTCTTCTCCCTTTAAATTCTTCTGGTAAACCTAATACAATAAAATTTAATTAAAATAAGAACAATAATAAGTGGACAATTGACTGATATGTGAACAGTATAAATAAGTGAAGAAGTAAAGGTCAAATAACCTTACTTGGTTTTTTATTCTCTTTGCAGCAGAAAATATTTAATCTGATCTTGAAAGCGTAAAGTTAAAAATCTTGAATTGTAGTTCTTGAAAAAATATGGAATTCACGCATCTCATATGTAGATAATTAAAAATAGATAGTATGCAAGTAAATTGTATCAATATGTGAAACATACAGCAGATTTTTTACTTAAGAATAAAAAGAATAAACAAAAATAAATGAAAATTTTTTAGATTGTTTTTTTATTACAAAATATAGTTATACCTTTTGTGTGAAAACATTAGATATAAGAAAATATAAATGTACCTTCTTCTAGCATCGCTTCAATTTCTTCATCTGGCACATCAGAATCCATACTTTCATCTGTATCTGAATCTTCATCAGAACCATCATTTTGTTCTGGATGGCGATCTAGATCGTCCAACACATCAAATTGCCGTAAATCTTCATTATGTTGTGAATCTTCATTGTGTTGTGAATCTTCCTGACACAAGCCATTGTGTAAAGCATCTTTATTATCAAGACATGTAGTTTCTTCGTCCGTGATATCATAATTACTATTGTCAGTGCCAGTTGATCTAGTATCAGGCTCTAATTTGATTGAGTGTTTATGCGATGCTTCCCAATTTTGATTTTCACATTTCATGCTAGAGACTGTTCCACCACCACAAATGTTTTGATTTTGATTATTTGCATTATCTTCTGAAGCCATACCTTCCATAACCACTGTCTGTGTTATTTCAACTTCCATTGTGTTGTGTCACGAGTAGTATCTGTTAAAATACTATAAAAGTGCGAACAAGGAGCTCAGATATTCAGCTAACAAAATTAATATAATTACATAAATAACAGTAGAATATTCATCCCTATCTTGTATCATGATCTTCTACTATTATTTGTTCATCAGATAAAGCTTTATACAGTATTGAACTTTTTTTATCATATTGTACATGATACAGTAATTATTGCATCATATGCAAATTAACAATCGATATAGCTAATAATAATAATAAATATTAGTAAACTTAAATCCAAGGTCCATATAAAACAATCCGTGGATTAATATTAAGCGCGTTGTATGGCCACACCACTTCCACCAATGAGGCCAAAGTCCAATCAATTTAAAACCACAAATGGCAATGAAAATTGGACATTTGCATTAGTGTTAGCAGTTTGGGGCCTATTATATATCCATGAGAGTATATTCAAGCAAACTGTTATATTATCGGATTGTAGATGGCTGAGAATTCCATCGCATTATTTAAACTCCAGAGCTAGACAGGAACAACATTGAGAGATTGAGGCTGTTACTAGCTGGAGTTCTGCGACGATATTAATTAAACAACTGTATACTTGGCTGATCCTTGGCTTGGTAGATTAGCGCACACTTGAGAATTCCGTTTACCGAATAGGATGAGACAATAAAAACAGACTTTAAATGTGTAACATACATAAATTTGTGTAAAAATTGTTGGCTACATTACTTACGGCACGCTACATGGGGATGATACTTTTAGGGTGTGTTCCACTTGATGCTCGCAATGCTTATGGAATTATTTCATTCTTGTTATCGAATGTTAAACAAGAAGAAATAATGCAAGCGAGTGTTGTGAGCGTAAATGGAACTACCCTTAATTTTCCAATGACCTACTAACACGAATAAAAATGTTGGATAATTATGAAAGAAACGGATTCACTTATTGATTTCGATGAAAGGCTTATTCGATGTGTTTTTGCATGAAATGAACGAATCTGGCAGAAAAAAATAGCTTTGCTCCACGAACTGTGATATTAAGTGTTAAGTGTTAAAATGGACGATTATTCAGGTTAAGAAATCTGTCATAGCTATGCAATACTGCAATGTGAGCATGAAAAGTGTGTTGGAGATAGAGACAGTACGTTCCGCCCCTCCCCCACTTTACGGAGAGTTTCACTTTGAAAAAAAACCCCATATTTTAATACAAGATGGATCTTGTTTCGCGTAATAAGTTGTAAATTTATAAGATTTCACATAACTTTACAATTTTTCATGCGAAGCGACGTTTCTCTCACATCAATACATCATTATGGAGTGGGCGGAACGTACTATCCCCATACATACCCTGCTCCATATTGCGCATTATTGCATGGCTGTGACAGATTTTCTAACCTAAACAATTAACTTTAATGCTTAATATTTTGGTTCGGGCAGAGCAATACTTTTTTCTGTCAGATTCGTTTATTTTGTACAAAAACGCATCGAATGAACTTAATTTCATCAAAATCGATGAGTAAGCCCGTCTTCTTCATAATAACCGAATGTTAATTAAATTAGTGCAATTGACCTACAAAATACAATAAAACCGGCCTAAATACAATACATACGCGATCGTGTTACATTTAATTCCCGATTCGAAAAGGAAGATCTTCCTTTGTTGCTCACAATACCTTGTTAGAGAATACCTAACGATACGACACGAAATACATACGCTGCTTACCTACTATTAAATTTTATACACTTCCACGATTACATGAATTACGATCTACGCGCGTATGTACAAGTCACTTTTTACAACTGTTGCTGTTTATACCATGGTATTGTAAAAAAAAATCAAAACGAGTTTATATAAGGAACACATTTAAGTACCCTTCGAAGAAAAATGGAAAAGAATTGTTCAGATCATGGTGATCGAATGATTTAGGGTGAAATCACACGTTACGGGAATTAGTATGCGGGATAGAGAATGCGTGATTCGAACAGCCAATCGTGAGAAAGACATGCGGGATAGAAAAAGAGCGCTGATTGGCTGTTCGAATCACGCATCTTCTATCCCGCTGATTCCCGTATCGTGTGATTTCACTCTTAGAAAGCGTTTATATTGGCCGTAATCGTATGCCGTATGCCATAATCTATGGTCAAAAATTGATCAATCATTTTCAATTATTCCCTTCTTAAGCCGGGTTCACATCTTGACGGAAAAGCGCAAAGTGGAAAAGCGGAAGCCCATCGGAACTCGCAGTAGTAGTAGATGATACATTTTGCTTGTCTACTTCTATCTTTCCGCGAGTTCTGATTGGCTTCCACTTTTCCGCTTTCCTTTTTTCCATCAAGATGTGAATCCGGCCTTATTGTCGAATGAGAAGGGAATATCTGACTGTGATTAATCAATTATATAGATTACGACCAATATAAACGCTCCCTTATGAATTAAACAGAGCTATCATCTTGATAGGCATGAGTGCATTATATTCCTTAGATTCCTCGAATTTTGTCATCATAGGAGGCGTTCAAAGCGGCTAGCCTGCTTGCTGAGCAAATAAATATGATTGGTTGTTATTTATAGATCCAGCCAATCACATTTAATTGGTCGGCTAGCAGCTTTGTCCGGCTTGAAAGTGTTTGACTACGTTTAGGGAGAGTTTATATTGGCCGTAATCTATAAAAATTAACTAATCATCTTCGAGTATTTCCTTCTTATCGTTAAATGAAAGGAGAACTTGATTGTGATTAGTCAATTCTTACAGATTGTGGCCAATAAAATGCTCCCTTTAAGCCTATTCTACAATAGGCATAAGGCCGGAATCAGACTACGCATTGAAGAGTGAGATTGAAGATTGATAGATTGAAGTTTGACCAATCAAAATAAAAAGAGCCAGAATTTCTTTGTCTTTATTGATGAAATTTCAATCTTTAATTTTCAATCTCAATCTTCAATGCATAGTCTGATTTCGTCCTAAGCGTAGTTGTAAGTGGTTGTTGTAAGAGGCTCCATACAATAAAAGGAACAGAGAACAGAGAATAAGAATTTTAACCTATTAGAAATCATGTATTGTGGAATGCACAGTTTCTGATAGGTTGAAATTCATATTCTCTATTCTCTGTTCCTTTTATTGTTCAGAGCCCCTAAGAATTGATCAATCAGTCAAATATTCTCCTTACATTCACTCGATTTGATTGATGAGTCACATTGACTTGATTAGTCAATTCTTACAACTACAATCGCTTACAACAACGCTACGACTATTGTAATCGGATTTAATAACATCCAAAGTTATAAAATTACTAATCACAATTGTTCCATTCTTCTGATAAACAGTTATGATTCTTCTGACAAACAGTTATGACAATTTCATAACTACGGATGTTATGAAAGCAGATTAATAAAGCATGCCGTGTAAATGACTACATTTACAGTTAGAGACGAATTTTGCGAATATTTTAACAACGAAGGAACAGTATCGTGGCAAGAGAATCATTTTTAAGATAATTTAATAAAAATATTACGATAAAAATATTAGGTATGGGAAAAAGTTCGTGGCGTTTTTGCCATCTAATGAGAAAAACGTTCGTGGCGTTTTTCCCATTAGATGGCATTAAAAAAATGCCACGAACTTTTTCCCACACCTAATATTACGAAATAATACGATATAATACGACATCGATGATTAGAGTTAATTTGTCAAGATTATTGTCAAATTCAGTTGAGATTTAAATAAATAAAGATTATCTTCGTATACCTAAAATAAATATTATTGTCCACAGATTACTAGATTAATTTCGAGAGATTTCATGTTGGAAATGTTTTCGTGTTCTCGTGTTCTGCATGTACGAAAGCTGGAGTCATTTATACGGAATTGCAAATTACATTTTATAAATTATTATAAAAATTTATTTTTTAAATTTAATAAACATAAAATTGCAAAACTTATTAAAAAAGCTTTTTAAAAATTAAAAAACTTAAAATTAAAATTCCCAGCAAATACATATATAAATAGAATATAGATGCATCATTATAGCAACATTTATTGTAATATTTTTACAATATAGCAGGAATGTTACAATATAATAATGCTGCAATACAATTATTATATTCTGTGATTACTGGATTATTCATAAAATTAGTTATGTTTGAATTTATTTGCAAGTTCGTGTTTAGTGTCGAAAAATTTGAATAGATTATGTATAATTTCGTTTCGTGCATCTTCGTTCTGGATTCTTCATAGCTCTGTTTCCTGTAAAAATTAAGATATATAATTGTATTCTTGTTTTATGCATTGAAATATCTATAAGGAACTTGATAAGTTACTGGCACATCTATCGGTTGAATTGTCATCGTTCACTGTCCTATCCGTTGCTTTAGTGTCCGATGGGTTCGTTATCGTACTGTGTGAAAAGATATCATATAATATTAGTAACATTACAGAATATTGCCAAAATATCCCACAAATATTTATACTATAAATTTTTGCGAATATTTAGGCTATGGTTCAGCTTGACACTACAAATCATTTTTTGATTGATCAGTTAATAAAATTCTTTCTTACGATTGGTTAATCAAATATTTCGAAGCATTTGTAGTTAAGCAAACCGCACCTTTAATATTGTAGCAATATTTATACAACATTACTTATATATTGATATATTATTGCCATATATTATGAAAAAATTATGAAAATATTGTGTGATGTATTACGTACAAGCTTTGTAATTGAACATCTGAAATAAATTTCATGCTCTCATAATGGACCCACGGACTACAGATCGTAGATTTACTCGGCAACATCTTCTTTCTATAATGATGTACTCTGAAGGAGTCACAGAGAGACCTCCACATCTTCTTGAGCTTCTTGGTTGATCCTTCTCCTATAGAAAAAAACATGCAATTAATATTAATTAAAATGTGTAATTAATATCAAAGAATGATGTGTCATATATAATGTAAAAGAAATTAGTACTATTAAGTTTTATGGAAACTTCTTCCCATAGTCTCTCTCTCCTATGAATTCTGCGCTTTGCTAGTGGAAGTTTGAAATTCCAAAGAGGAGGTCTCTTTCGAATTTCTGCGATAAGATGCTCCCTCAGACGAATTTTATCAGTCCAGGCGCTACTTTGAGCATCTTCATCGTGACTATAATTGTCGGCCACCATCTGCTCGGACTCGTCGGTCATCACATGCTCGGATTCATCGGTCATTACTTGTTCGGACTTGTCGATCACCATCTGCTCGGTCTTGTCGGCCACTACCTGCTCGGACTTGTCGGTCACCACTTGCTTGGACTTGTCGGCCACCACTTGCTCGGACTTGTCGGCTACTATCTGCTTGGACTTGTTGGTCACCACCTGCTCGGATTTGTCGGTCATCATCTGCTCGGACTTGTTAGCCATTACTTGCTTGGACTTGTCGGCCACCACCTGCTCGGACTTGTCGTCCAAATTTCTGGGTTGAATGTTACCGTCATCTATAAATAGGAAAGATAATAGTTAAATAAAATTTTAATTTGCACTCAATTTCTTATTTTTTATGATAATTATTTAGAATATGGTCTTCACCTTTGATTTTGATAAAATTAGGCTTATTCGACACGTTTTTGCATGAAACAAAAGAATTTGTAAGAAAAAACGTTATGTCGGTTTCGCGAACCGAAATATTAAGTGTTAAAGTTCACTAATAAGATTAGGAAATCTAGTCATATAGCGACGAGATGCAGCGACACGTCTATCCGTCTGCGCCCGGTCATGCACAATATGTAATTAAGGCTAGAATAAGTACTTTTTGCTTTGATTACACAAATTCTCTTCTTTAAAAACACATTCTCTGCTTTAAAAGCAAATTCTCTGCTTTATAAAAATGCATTCTATGCTTTAAAAATACAAATTATTTTCTATATAATTTTTATTTCAGTAGAAAATTTGTATTGAAAGCAGAGAACTTATGTCACAAATTATCTGTTGTGAAAATAAACATTACGTAGAAAATAATTTATATTCTTAAAGCAGAGAATATGTTTTTGAAGAAAAGAATTTGTGTAATTAAAAGTTTTAGTTTAACATTTGGCTCTCAGATTCATTAACATTAATTATAAAGTGAAATGAGAGTAATTGAGAGTAGTTGACTTTAGCGTATATCTATATATATATTATTACATAAATATAATTATTTTATACATAGTTTCTTGGTTATCACTACATACGAATGTTTCGACTTATTTAAGTCATCTTCAGCGCAACAGTAAATTGAAAGAATCATGAATTCTTGGTGATTCTGAGTTGATTGTACAATTTGAGCATTGAGAAAGAACTCTTTAATCAGCTGTGAAAGTTAAGATCAAACCATACAAGATTTATCGTACAGAAAAATTGATGAATTAAGAATAACATTCATTTTTAAATTATAAAATTTGTTAGAAATGGTTTCTTATATAATGTTAAAAATTCAAATCAAGTGAACTTTGTTTTTACCAGTAATCACAGTATTTATCACAGTATTTATCTGGTAAAGACCAGAGCTTTTTTCAAAAGAAAGTCCTTTAATTCGTATTTTTCCATCGGAGCGGATGGAGCTTGAGCCAGAAATTCGTCAGCAGGGATCTATAATTCGTGCGACAAATCGTCTAACTGCTCTTTCTTTAGCTTCAATTTAGTAGTGGAATTGCCTGGAACGTGTCACTTTACCTTCGATTGTAGTACAGACTGGAAAATGGTCGCTGCTGCTCTGCGGATTCGAATCAGTTTGTGAATCAGCGATTAGTGCCAGATTTGGAGAGGCCAAGACCAGATCCGGCGGTTGCATTAGTGTGGGAGCGTCCTTGTTTAAGATTACCAAGTTGCTTCTGTCAATTTCGCTGCATAGAATCTGCCCAGCTTTATTCGTGTAATCACAATACCAGAACGTGGGGTGCGCGTTCATGTTTCCTACGATAAGAATATAGTCAAAAATGTTGCCAAAGTATTTATTTATCACTAATAAAGGTCCGAGCTTTTTCCAAAAGAAAGTCCTTAAAGTATTCATATTTTTCCACCGGAGCGGATAGAGCTTGAGCCAGAAATTCGTCAGCAAAGATCTGTAGTTTGTGCGACAAGTCGTCCAATTACTCTTTCTTTAGTTTCAATTTCAAGTTTCAGTGGAACTGCCTAAAACATATCACTTTACCTCCGATCGTAGTACAGACTGGAAAATGGTTGCTGCCCTGTGGGTCCGAATCAGTTTGTGAATCAGGAATCAGTGCCAGATTTGGAGAGGCCAAGACCAGGTTCGGCGGTTGCATAAGCGTGGGAGCGTCCTTGTTTAAGATTATCAAGTTGCTTCTGTCAATTTCGTTGCATAGAATCGGGCCGACTTTATCGGTGTAGTTGCAATACCAGAACGTGTTCTGGTGCGCGTTCATGTCTCCTACGATAAGAATATAATCAAAAGTGTTGCCAAAGTCAAATAAAGCCTTACATACTTGAGAAGGCGTAAAGCTATTGGTGATGTATAAATGTTAATGATTGCAAATGAAGATGATAATAAATCGAGTTTTACTTCTTGTATTTTCCATGTAGAATGTAAGAAAGGAGAAAGGTCCAAGGGATCGTAGCATAAATTTTTGTTTATAAGAATAGCCACGCCCCTATCTCCTTTATTTGATATATTCTTTCTAAATTGAACATGACTAAAAATGCCGAAACTTATTGCCCTGTTTAAAGAGTGTTTCTTGTAGGCATATGATGTCATGCTGCGCTAGTAGAATCTGGATCTGAGGTAGATTACTGAGTAGCCCTCAACAATTCCACTGTAATATGGAAAATGTCTCTTAGCCAACCTATTCATAATAATCATCTCTGTTTCGGTAAGAAGCGTAAAATTGCGAGTTGGGAGGATCAATCAGGCCCCCATTGACATCGGAATAATGATTTGTAGACGCTGAGGCGGACGTAAGTGACCCAATGAACAGATTAACCAGTTGTGTTACGAACAACCCTAAGTTGTTGTGCCTGCCTTGATCGGCCAGAAGTTCTTCTAAAAATGAGATGAGGTTATTTAAGAGTGAAGACGAAGGTTTGGTGCTGTTATCAAAGCGTGAATTAGAAAGGGTAAAGGAAGGAGAGGGGGGGCGCGGATGTAAGTGCGCCCGAAAAACTCTGCTCGAATTGCTGGGACGATGGTTCAAAAGTAGGCGGGTGTTCGGTTCTGTAAAGCAACGTCTGCTCCGGACAATGATTCTGCTGTTAGGGCAATTGAGATTCAAAGCATGGATGCGGGCGAAATTGCTCTGGGCTTTTGTTACAGTCTCGTGATCTCTTTGAGCCTTCTGTTAATTGGATTATTTTTGGTGAGTGATCCCCCGAAAGTGTATAAGTGATACCTTTATGAGACGCTTTACGAGGAGAATTAATTATTTGTAATTTTAGAGCATTAGCTCTAAATCTAGGAAACAACAGAAGACTCCATTGAGTGTGCAAAGGAAAAACGGCATTCAAACACGCAGCCGTTGAGCATGGATGAGTAATTAGACAGGAAGATGACCTAAACAACACGAAGTCGACTAAAAGTTGACTGGAGTAAAGAGATAAATCAAGAGTCGACTTCAAAGTCAGCCCGAATGTCGACTAATACTTGACAAATGTCTCAAAAAAAGTTGACTAATAGTCGATATTCTAAGTCGACTGAAAGTAATTTGACTGGAAAAGTAAAAAGTCGACTTTTTAATCAAATCTGAATGTCGACTAATAGTCTACAAATGTCTCGAAAATAATCGACTATTATTAATCCAGCTATTGACAATAAATTATCGAATAATCAATCTCTGGATGGTTAATGTTTTCACTTTTTCTACTTCAGTGCCACTTATTGGGCACTGATAACTATAAGATATTTTTTATCAATGCCCAATAACTTAACAAAGAAGTGGAATATTAATCATACCGAAGTTGACTATTCGACAATATCAAACTTGTCAATTTTAGTTAGCTGGAAGGTCTTATTATAATAAATTTTATTTTCCAGAGAAGCACAATATATTCATGTAAACTCTTAATGTCATAAAAAACAACATAATTAATTATACAGAAATGAACAATTTCAAAAACTTTATATAATAAATACTTTAATACAATTATAGTATTTATCCACAAAATTATAGTATTAATCCACAAAAAAAGTACTTTGTGCTGAGATAGAGATCTAGCTATTTTTATATATTTTAAGTTATATATTTTCGCTGAATACGAATTTGACATCAAAATAAGACCATCTAAGGTAAATTTTCAATCTAGAATGAAAAAATGATTTTTTTCCCGTTTTTTCACTCTAGATTGAAAATTTTCCCTGGATGGTCCTATTTCTACTCTTTTATATATTTCACATAACATATATTTTATTTCATAACGTTTAATAATAATCTCACAAATTAATTTTCGATTGTCAATTTGCTACAATTAAAGCGTTTTTTAAATCGTGAATAGTGAAAATTATTACCTCCGCTGGCAGAAATTTCAACAGGATTAAACATAAGTGTTCCTAACAACGTTCTTGCATCCTTCGGTAAATCGGCATGTCCACACATGCGCAATTGGTTCAAAAGTTCAGATATAGCATCATGTGAAATGTTATGTTTCAATTTCCATGAACATAACCAAGTCGAAAGTTCTTGATTTTTATACGTATCTTTGGGAAAGTTTCCTCTGTGCTCATTTTCAGAGTTTTCTTGGATATGGGACATTGAAACATCATCACTGAATCCATGATCATCATTACTGTTTAAATTATCAGCAGTAGCAGTAGACTGGTGAAAATTGGAGACCAATTGTACATTAGTACGATCGCTAGCTACAATAATCTTCGGAGAATATGCCATTGTTGTCTGTTTCTGTTCCCTCTTGTACACTTGCAGTAGGCGACGATTTTATTGCCTCTTTGTCAAATCACGAAAATATTTCCGCATCTGTTTTAATGTTATTATTATTAATAATAGTGAAAACTTCAAATAAGAATGATTGACAGTTGCATTGACCGTATTATAACGTTATTTTTCGTACTTTAATTTTATTAATTATTTCAATGGATTTATATGCTTCTTAACTGATTTTAATTTTCATAGGATATATTGAAAGATCCAGATGTGTTAAATAAATTCCTGGAGCAACATTAAACACACAAAATGATTGACATACCTAAGAAAGTAATGAAATATAAGCTGTATATTATTTATTCTTCTATAGCTTTCGCTCAAGACAAAACAGCTCTAACAAATAATTAAAATTAAGACAAATCTAATTATATTGAATATAAAGATCAAACTTCTTTTTTTATTGTTAATGTATTATTAGAAAATAATTTTTTATTCTGTAAGATTAAGTATGATGAGAAAAGTACAGCCTCTAATTTTATACAATCAAACATATTTTAATGTTTGCTATTTTTGTTAGCTACATTTCGAGCGAAAATTCAAAGAGTAAATGTACTATATTTTATATATAATTATTTTTTTGTATGTTAATTCAATAAATTTAAGGTTTATTTAGAAAGAAGGTCTAATAATGTAATTAATGATTAATACCATGTTCTCAACATCTATGAGATATC
>Ga0157363_1002693_pt1 | contig 15784 bp, 6 predicted proteins | sample AttsexASBM1_FD_111477 | JGI IMG/M metagenome (GOLD analysis project Ga0157363, IMG submission 111477) | Fungus gardens microbial communities from leaf cutter ant in Ribeirão Preto, State of São Paulo, Brazil - Atta sexdens ASBM1 | ecosystem: Host-associated > Fungi > Mycelium > Unclassified ...
CCCACACACACACACACACACACACACACACACACACACACACACACACACACACACACACACACATACACACACACACACACACACACACACCACGCGCGCGCGCGCGCTGCAACGATTGCATGCGTCTCGTGAGCATCAAATATACCTATAAGCATCAAACTATACACTATCGATTCGCTTCGAGTTCTTTCGAGCGCAGATAATAAATCTGACAACATGAAATGCGGGAATATCACAGAAATATGGACGCGGACCATAAGGGCAACCCGTAAAATATATGCGACCATACGATACGGCCGTATTAAATGTTAATGCGGCGTGCGAAAAAAGCGGTCCATCGCACCATCGAAACAGGCAGCGGTCGAACGAGTGGCGCGTGTAAATTCGTGCCACTTACACGGCAGCGGGCAGCCTCTTGCTATGCTATATCGGAAAGGATCGGGAGGCCAAGAGGCTCCTAGGAAATTCCACGAAGCCACGAATTAGTGTGAAACCATCGGTACGCCCGGGGGGCCGGATCGGGCCGGACCGGGCCGGGCCAGGCGCGATGCACGGACTATGCATGACCATAGACGGGTACGAAAGACCTTTGGAAAGGGGGCTGCTGGCCCCGACTGCTGCTGCACGGTCTGGTGACCGCAGCACGCGACACCATATGGTCTGCCGTGACCTCCGTGCACACAAACACGGAGAGGGGCCCCTCAACTCTTCACGAAACCCCCGAAAAGGACTCGCGGAATTGCGGGATCCTAACCGAATCGCATCGGCCGGTGCACCATCCTCGACGCACGCCCCATCGCCCCTATCCCGAGGATTCGCCCCTCCGGTAACGCGGCGGAAATTCGTAACGCGGTCCCCAAAACTCTTCCCGGAGAATCAAGAACAATGTATGCGGATGCACAGAGTGCCCGGAACCACCGGATGTTCTTTCACACCGAAGATACTGGCGTTCAAAGAAAAACCATAAAGAAAGGAAAAGAAAGCTGCGCTTTTCGTTTATATTGGATTTTTTTTTAATGTGAATTATGGGAATTTGCGCGTTGGATAAAATAAATCCATAATACTTGATGATTTTTATCAAACCGTTTTGAAGATGTTTAATTCTAAAAATGTATAGAATTTTATACTACAAATATACGCAAAACCTTATCTCTATCGTAAATATTTTTTCTTAATTTCAGACATTTGCATGTTTTAATCGCTTAACACAATTTCAAAAATTTTAATTGCATATTGACTAAGAAGTGGCAATAATCTCCTTAAGAAAAATGTAAATAAAAAATATAGCGGTAATTCAACATTGCGACGTTAACTGAATTCAATAATTTATATGAAATTAAAACGAATAAATTTTACTTGGCTCGGTAATACGAGAAATTGAAACGATTTCTTTACATTCTCAGATGTTTGAAAAAATAAAAAATTCCTCACGGAAAAACTTGACTTCATACTCGCCGCGGGATTTATGACTGAGAGGTCGTCCGGCGATTCCGGTACAACGTAGATTGTAGATAGACAGATTTACTGCGATACAGCTAGGATACATACGATCAAACGCAGTGGACGCGTTGATTACGGGAGTCAGTGACCCGTTGTTGGCCCGAAAATTACGAGGCGGACTGCAGGACGGCCTTTCGACGGCACGGAGGGTTATTTATTCCCTTCGGAAACGCCGGGAAATGTTTTTTTAACACTGTCACCGGCGGCAGCGACGACGACGGCCACACGTTTGAGAGGACTCGAAAAAAAAGGGGAAACGAGCACGGGGATAACACGGTCGGTGCTAACGATAAGTGAAATTCCCGTAGGAGCCACTTGGGACGGCGGTTACAGCACCCTCGAGGACGCCGTCGATGCCTATATCCTAATAGAAACGTAATCGCGTAGTTTTGCCCGTTGAATAAATTATCGTGGGGGCTTATACGAACAAGAGAGATCGCCGTATCGTGGATTAACGATGATCTTCGCCGTTGGGACACTCGTGGATTTATCCTACTCCCGACACAACTTCGCTCTCTTATTTATTATCATTTCCACTCCCGCGATAACAGAAGTGATCCTTACTTTTGTTATCGTCATACATTAATGTCATAGATTAATGATTCTTAGATTATTATAGAACAAATATTATTGGGAAATTCGTCAATAATCAGGTATCGAAAGTAATCAGGTATCAATACTCTTATCTAGATAATATGAAAAACATTATTCTTTTGTAATTTTGGAAGTTATAACATTTTGTCGAATTTTGCATTCGACAAAAAAAACAAGAGAACCTTGACGATTCTATACGATTTATCCGTTAATAAATCAATTAAACGGTTACATCGAGAGAATTTACACAGTTGGCGGCATATTTGATCGCGTCGAAAGACAATTTCTTCCTTTTTGAGCGAAAGCCACGACAAATATTAAATTTCTTACAGTCGACTGATATTATACATTATATCTGTTTACGAAAGGCTGAGATAAATAGTTCTCTTCCTTTTTCTCTTTCTCTCTTTGCACGTGCATGTAGCATGTACGCCATTTACAAATTATAATGACTCGTTGAGACCAAACAACAAATTTGATGCGCCAACATTATTCAATTGTTGTTTAATTTTGCGGATTCTTGTTTACACAAAATGAAATATTGAATTATAAACTGCCGCTTCTATAATTATATATTGCGCAGTTATTATAATAGACATCGGATTTTCAATGTCTAATGTCTCTCTCTTTATCCGAGAGTCTATTAACCATTTTTTGAAATGTACAAAACGATAGATGTGTAAAAGTGATAATTGAATCTTATCACTAATTTGTTATAATCGTTATTATTTTATAATGCATATAATACTTCAGTAATGTATTCTGGAGATCTTTTATTAGAATACAAATAAATAATCAAATCATAACATAAAAACGTAGATTTGAATTTATAGGCAATTAAACTTGATCAATGGTATCACATAGAGTTCGCATATTCATATTTATAACTGCAGTACACGTGTACTAGTCTGTCATCTGTTAGTTTCATAATTTAGGACATATTGATTTTTGTCGCTCAGCTGATTAAGCTTTCCTCATGGCAAAATATTTAACTCATTCCACTTTATTTTAAGTATTTCAATAAAGTTGAGATAAATATAGATAAAATAGAGGCTATAAAAATGTAAAGAAAGATTGGCACACAAATAAGAAAAGATATAATATGAGAAATCTCTCATTAGTGTGATTTCATTAAAGAGATTAGTTGAAATGTGTCAATACTGATAATGTGATAATTATAAAATATTTTCGTTCCTATTTTTATTTAAATTTGGAATTACACATATATTAAAAAAATTTCAAATATTGCTTTTTCTCGCTTGTCAATTTATACAATATTTAATTCTGAAAAAGAGAAATGAGATCAAACGCTGACCTTAAATTCTATTTAAAAATTATTTAAAAAGAAAAAAGAAGAAAATAAAGTAACATCCAAATATTAACAAATATTTTCCCCATAGTCAATATCAATTTACTTTTTATTTTACAAATATATAAAAAACCATTTTTTTATCTTCTCTCCGGCCGTTATAAAATATAACATATTTAAATTAAAAACTTTATATTCTAATTTTCAATAATTTGTTCTTTATAATTTTATTATATTTCTATTTTAATATATATATTTCTATTTTAATATATATATTTCTATTAAATATTTTTTCATCAAACAAAAAAATAAAACCAAAGATTTTTTACAATTACAAAGATATTAAAATTATTTAAATAACGAATATATTTTATTGTAATTATTTTATAATGTACATGTACATTCTCTTATATTTCTCTTGTTATTTTCAAAGTTATTATTTTTATTGTTTTAATGCTTTCATATTTTAATTTTGCCAAAAACTTTAAATATGTGTATATATATATATAGTATTCAGCAAGCAGTGTACGACTTATGATTATAAAACTAAATATTTTTATCAAATATGGGAACATTTTCTCTTTTACAAAAATTTTTTTATCATTGTTATTTTACCGTTTTTTACTTATGAAATATTTTGTACATTTTTTATTAATGTTCGTGAGTTTATCTTATAAAAATTACTGTATCTTGTTAGTAATCTATCTGATGAGATATCAAAATGAAATAAGCGATACATATGTGTCAAAATAATAAGCTCTAATGTCTGAGCTTTGTATGTGTATACGTGTACATATATGAATAATAAATTGTTTCATATCCAGGATTAAATAAATTTCTAATTTATGAATAATAATTGTTTCATATCTAGGATTATATAAATTTCTAATTTATTTTAACCCATCCATCTTTTTAAAGCAATACGAAAATCAATGAATAACAGGTAATAAATAATGTTATTAAAAATATTCACCTCACATGGATGCTTCGTCACCCGGTGTCTGTCCGGGCCTCCGTGAAGTTAGCACGGCGTCTTACTAATTTTCAAAAAACAATGATTAGTTCTTTTCATTTCTTTATTTTTGACTTCATGATGTTAAAAATGCAGAACATTTTTTTTTATTTTGATAAGGAATTGTAGAACTATGAAAAGTGTTATTGGAACTGTCATTATTTTCTTTATATTTAAAAAAAAAAACGATATTTTAACTTCACAGGTTCACATAAATTTGGATTTTGAAGTTAGCACGTCGTTCTATTAATATAAAAAAAAATAATGACAGTTCTTGTAGCATTCTCTCTCTCTCTCTCTCTCTCTCTCTCTCTCTCTTCAGTCCTACAGTTCCTTATAAAAATAAAAAAGATTTCGCATTTGTTATATTAAAAAACCAAAACTGAAAAAATAGCAGCTGGAACTCTATTTAAAAATGATAATAAAACATGAAATTCTGTTAGAACTAACGAGAAACATCGATGGAATTGCGATAAATTACCAGCACACTTTTCCGAATTTCATGATGTCGTGTACATTTCAAGTCTATTAAATTTAATTGTTGAAATGAGAAGCGATAGGTATTGGTAGAAAATGATTGCATTTGGCGTCTTTTGATAATTTATCGCGATCGCGTCTCAAGAAATAATAATAATACGACACATGTGTATATATGAAGCGGCTCATACCGCTGCTTGCCGACTCAAGTCTCACTGTGCGAATGTAAGCAAAATGACCGCGTCATAACATAGTAAATTGTACGTCGCAAAATGCTGTGTGCCAACCGATTCAGCTATTTTATGAAATACAACATATATATTATAACATATATATTATAACGTATATATTATATATTATAAAATAAAAACATATTATTTTAGTCTTTACATTTCCAATTAATTATTGCACGCTTAGTCTAATTTATTATTTATTTAAAAATTGAAATTGACCTTTGTCTCAAACAAAAAGGTATTTATTCCAATTAATTTATTGTTAGTTCTTTCTAAATATTTCTGAAGTAAAATTCTTTGATTTTTAACACATTGAGAATTAAAGCTTTAATAAATTAAAAAAGGGAATTAAAACGCTGCAAAATTATATGATTTTTTTTTCTTGATTTATTTATAAAATTATATAATTCTGATTTGAGAGAGGGAGAGAGAGAGAAAATAACAAAATTACATATTTCTATTTTTCGATCACAGGACAAAGGTATATTTTATTCTTTTAATTGAAAATTAACTGATAATTTAATAAATATTTTTCAGTGAGTAATTATGAATCATTTAAATTTTTATTTAAAAAAAGAAATAGTTAAATTACTAATATAAACTTATTATTACAATATGCATATATTTACACATAAAAAAATCAAAAGAACAAAATTGCTGAGTAATAAAAATCAATCACTCAAAGTGTGAAAATTAATAAGTAAACCGTATAAAATTTGTTATCATTAATATGTAATCCATCGATGTAATACCATTGACTAATTTTAATCGTTTAATTATAAAATTAATCTGGATATTTTCATATGAAGATTTTTGATTCTCATAACTAAAATCTTCGGAATATATACATTATTGAAATATCATATAATAAAAAATTGAGAGATATATGTGCCTTCACTTTGATATAGCGTTAACTTTTATTATCGTCTGATAAAAAAGTATAACAATTTTCTTTTAAACGGTAAATAATTTTAGTTTCTACATGTCCGTAAGGGTGTAACATTTCAAATGGACGGACTCGAAACTCTTGGGAAAATGTCACGAAACGTCGACGTTCGTGCCAGCTACCACGGGATGGTAAAATCATCATCCTCAATAACGCCGCTCATAAAGATCACGATCACATGCATTGCCTGAGTTCACCCGAATATTTCTCGCTCACTTCACGGCGAAAAAACACGAGCAAAAACTTAATTTACGAGCTAATCTAATTTATATTATAAGTCGTGTGATATATCTTTTTTTTTTACACTCACCCAATGCTGCGTCGCCACTACTTCTCCTTCCGTTCCGTCGAGGTTCTGAGAAAATAAATTCGGAATATTGTTAAAAATGTTGCGGAAACATACAAAAGATATGTTCACGTGATCGCGGTATGACACGCTGATGTTCGAATGTAATATCTAAACGCGACCGCTATCGATCGTGGAATTCAAGAGCTGCCTAATCATTGATCGAGTGAGTCATGCTTGTTTTCGACGCCTCGTCGGTAGCTCCCATATATATATATATATATATACGGTACGCGAAAACAAAACCGAACCGTAACAGATTTATCTTAATAAGGCATGAGCAATAAATTTAAATTGCGCGATCAACATTTCCAGTGGTAATAATTTTTTAAAATAATAAAATATAAAAAAATGACATCGGATACTTACATCCTTCTTCCTTTTCACGGTTGCGGCACCTGAAATCATATTACAAAATTATTTTTAAAAAAACAATACAGAGAGTGCGAAACACCCGACAAAACAATTTTTTCAATAATGACGATAATAAAATGTAACGTAAAAATATATTATATAAAATTGATGGAAATAAAATCTTTTTTCACCATCTTTCTCTCACTCTCAAGTTCCACATTCGTTTTTATTTCATTATCTTGATCCTTGATAAAGATAATGTAATAACAAAGAACTTACCGCCAGTGGGATTAGGTAACCGTGTGCCGTTGGTACCAGCGGGGGTAGTTGGATTTACGACGGGGGTGGGAGTACTGACGGTACCTACAGTGACCGGTACACCCCTAGTTCCGAACGGAAAATACGGTGAGTCAGGGGGGTATGTGGTACCCTCGACTCCACCACCACCCCCACCGCCGCCCCCGCCACCCCCGCCTGGCCCCCCGCCCGGTCCACCCGCCGTAGGACCGAATGCACCACTGCTATACGCCTGAAACAGAAACCGAAATACATCCTTTTTTTTCTCAATTTTTTCATTTTCATTTCTGGTCGCGACAATTATAATCGCAATATTGCAGCGACAAATTATCGATATAATAATAACAGTACGGGACACTATTCGTATCAAAAATATTCCAGCTTACAAAAAATACTTTTACATTAAAATTATTAAATAATTATATCTTTTAATTTATCAAAAATATTGCATAATTATACATTTTTCATTTATAAAAGCGCTGCATTTTTATTTAATTTATAAAATTAATAAAGTTTCCGTAAATTATAACTTTAATTAAAAGAATACTTGCATTTTGCATTGATTACGAATAACTATCACAAGTCATGAAAGAAGAGAGGAAGGATGAGGATGGGAGCGAAATGGAGGAAATGCGACAGCGATAACTCGGGGGCGGCTTTAATAAATCATCCATCGAAATCAATATTCCTTATCAGCTATGGTTTAACGACTGTCGATTAGATACTGCTCTTTCTCTCTCTAGCGCTTTCGAAAAGTTCAAGTATATCGTATTCGCTTCGTTTCTGCTAGACGCATCTAGCGTTTGCAGAAAACAATGGTTGAATTATATCCTCGAGAATTGCGATGAACGGAAGACGTATGAAATTCAAATATAGTAGAATCATTATCTCACGTTGAATAGACTACGTACAAGGTCTCACGTTCCGCATATGTATAACGCGATTATCTAACAAGAATCGTCGATAAGTGACAAGAAATTTTTCGTCGACAAGAAATTTTTGTTTCGTGCAATAAAAATTTCGGAAAACATGGGAATAACTCAAAAATAAGTGCTGCAACAATCTTTTTAATTTCAACGATATGGAAAAGAAATATCCCAGTTTCCTTGTGAAATACGTGCAAGTAATTTGATGCACCGAATAAATTGCCACGAATGAGAGAGCGAGAGAGCGAGAGAGAGAGAGAGAGAGAGAGAGAGAGAAAGAAAGCGTAAGTGATATTAAAGTCAGAGGTTTGACGACACTCAGCTTCGTGGAATCAGAAGATTTTTGTTTCGATTTGATCATTACATCATTACTGCTATTGCGCATATAATATATTTAATTAATTAAGATGATTGATATGATAAATTAATGAGAATTAACTTACAACAGCAAAGTCACAAAGATAAATTTATATCATTAAAATTTAACGAGGTAGTTAAATACACATGTCGATTTTCATGCTGTATTACGCTTGTGCAAATAAATAATACGCTTACCAGGAAGAATATCTTTCGTGACAAGAAATGAGAACCGCTTACCAAAAATATCATCCGAGGTAAAGTTTTGGGATTACGTTGGAGATGTCGGAGGGAGAGTGCGGAGTCGGGACGGTGCAGAGCGAGTAACTTTTTCTCAGATAAATTCGCTTCTACGACTGCAATAATTATTACGGTCCTATTTCTTACATAATCCCGCCTCGTTTAGAGGTTCAAGTCGTTGCAACAAAGGGAGAGAATCTTGAATATTCCAACTTCTCTCGCGCCGTCGCTCGACTCAAATGGGGCAGGAAGGAACAAAGGGCGATACGCGCGCAAAGAAATCGCTGCGATTCGTATTATGTCGGCGTGAAGGTCAATATCAAAAGATCACTCACCATTCCGTTGTCTATCGTAGGACCATACGACGTCTGAAAGGGCTTTTCTGTAACAGATAAAACAAAAATTTGTGAAAATCAATTTCTCCAACAATTCTCCTGCTCTTTGTCAAAAGACTGAATGAATTTATAAACAAATTTATTTAATTTCATGTATCATTGTGCACAATATAAAGCTGTATTAACTATACATTTATGTTAATGTACGTACATAAATTGAAATACATTAATTGAAATAATTTAAATTATGTCAAATGTACGAAATGTGTATCATAACGGCATACATATGTACGAAACCCTTACATAAATTCAACCTTCCGTATTCTGCTTCCGCGTAATCCTTGGGCAAATAAAAGAACAGACGCAGCGCGATACTAAAAGGAAGACAAAGGAAGAGGATACCTGACAAAATATCCGCAGTATCGGGTAGGGGATTAGAAAAAAAAAAAAAGAATATCCGCATCCCCCGTAGCCCGCAATATTCTTGGCGCGTGAGTCGTTGGGTGAAAAGGGGAGCGAAAAGAAAGTTCCCCTCTCGAGAGCATAGTCGATGCAAAATTAATGCCGGGCATAAATTCGCGATGCGTCTTTATAAATCAAAATCGCGATCGCGCTAAGAATCCGCGCGCGAGAGATATGTATACGCGTGTTTTCCACATTGCGGCTGATACGCACGCGGAATAAACAACGAGATAAACATTACGAGGTTGCCGCAGTCCGGGGCTTCATCCGTTATTAATGCCCATCCCGTAACATGTATACGTAGGAGTGCGAACCTATGCGCGAGGCGCACCGTGTCTTGCGGAGAATTTATGAGAATCGGCTGGATTTACATTTCGAAAAACGTCCGGAAGGAATTGTAGAGCGACGCGTTGCCGCATCGAGATTAATTTTTATTCGACGAGATACGTACTAGCAAGTACTCTCTTATACTGTCCGTAATTTCTCTATCCTATTGTCCTTCATTATCATATTAACCTTCGTCTGCAATCTGGGTCTTTCTTGACACAAATTGACATAATTGAGGAGATGGGCGGAATTACAAAATCTTGATTTTAATAAAAATTAAAATAACTTGCTACTTTTTTATTATACACAAATGAATACAGTATCAAATGAATCTATCTAATGTCTTTAAGAAGTTACATGTTACAATACTTCACTATTATCAATATTGTATGAAAAAGCTAATCTCTGGAAAAAGATCTAAGTAAAATTGTGTCTTTATTCTGCCCATTCTCTCATTTCTCTCAATTTTACTCTCAAAGGAGGATAAATAAAATTCGATTTCCCCTCCATTGAGAAAAATTTGTTCATTTAACCAAGTTAATTTAGGTCGTCTTTATTTCATAATGTAATATGTTTAACTTAAATACATACATTCTTCATCGAAAGAAATAAAGACGAAATTTAACGTAATAAAATAAAAAATTTTTTTCTCAGTGTCCTAAAATAATAAAAAAATCAATTTGATAATGTAATAGAAATGTTGTAAAGTAACACAGAATTTTTCATTTTTTAGAATGTAATGTAGAATAAGGAAAGAACTTGGCAACTGAATAAAAAAAAACCTAAATGGATGATCAAAATTATACAAAAAATACTCACGGGACTTAACGTCTTGTATAATCCTTTCATTGAATCTTAACGTTTAAAAAGAATTCGTGATATATGTATAACAGAAGATTATATAATCAGATTGAATTAAGAAGACAAAAATATTATTTCATTACACAAATCCCTTCCTTCTTTTCTCATATCCTGCAGATTCTCCTATGGTTGGGAATCGTTATCCTAGAAGGATATTACAATCCGAAATTCGCAGGATAGCGATATCACGAGATTCACATACGGAAACGTACACGCATTACAGGTGTATACGTATTACATTATAGAGAATGTAGTCTCGCGTGAACGATAGGGCGAGTGTCCTCGGACGGCACACGATCGCCCGAGATAACTATGAATCCTAACAGTTTCGGCTTGCTCGTGACATGTTTGCCGAAGCGTGCAGCACCGACTCCGCAATATCATGCATCAAAGGACAAGCTAAACCATGGTCCATCGTGTCATCCTCAGAGCCGGCGCAAGCCCGCTCGACCGTTATGACGTAGTGCTGAGCACCGGGCCTCCATGTCACGACTAGTTCGTCTTCCGCGTTGCCTCTGCCGCCGTCATCCGTTCGGTAATTGTTCGATGAAGAATTAGCCTGGAATGCTGGTTGCGGGTGTCGCCCTCGGTCTGGACTGTACGTACGTAGACGCCGAGAAACGATCGCGAGATTGCGTGCGACTTGCCGCCAGTGGCGGATTGCTATGTCGGATACATACACGTATCACGATATCACTCGTCACCAAATTTATGAATTTACACTCAAATTTAAAGTAATCAATTTGGAACAATAAACAAAAAACTATTTATTAGTATAACATAAAAATAAAAAATATAATACATAATAAAAATATAATACGTAATATTAAGTAATAGAAGTAAGTAATATAGAAAGACATGTACGTCTAAGCTTCCTGCTAAAAATTTTTATCAAGAAATAATCTTTTTTTTTTTTGTATGTTTAATTTTCCTCATACGTTCGGCCTCAATTAAAAGTCAAAGCAACTGAGAACAAGACAAGAGAGCAACTGAGAATAAGAAACATATGTTTCTTATTGTTCTCAATTGCTTTGACAAATAATATTATTTGATACAACGTAAAAATAGTACAACACAACATAATATTAACATGTCCAGAAAGATACATAAGTTTCTTGTTGAAAATTTTTATCAAGAAGTGATCTCTCTTCTCTCTTTTTGCATGTTTGATTTTCCACACACGTTCGGTTAAGAGGATAGTCGGAAACGTTAGATTAATGTGATATTCACGTGGAAAACAAGAGGTGATCCGATAAAAGACGAGAAAGAGAACAGCAGCACGTTCCGCTGATACGGAATTTGTTACGCAATGTGCAACGTGATGTCTGATGCGATAATATCCATACGGTTTTCAAGCGGCATTAATTCGATATTACACCTCACGATTCATGCGACACGACCTCGAAAACCACTATGCAGCAAGCAATTTTCGATGGACGACACGCAACCACGACGTGTCGGTTATGTTTTGTCCCTCTGAAAAGCCACAAAGTACCGATCGCGTTACAGAAGACATACAGAGGCGAAAATTGAGTATCGATAAACACATATTTCATTAATTATTATTAATCAATTGTGTTAAATTATACTGTTGATGGGACACAAGATTCACTCAGATACACTTGTGTAACATTTTGTGCCTTATTTCATGAGATATCTAATGAAATAATTAAGTCTCTACATAATTCACAATAAAGTATAAAATAGACGAAAAAAAGTATCAATTAAATCGAAAAGTATAGAGGATTAATTTAATAAACACACTTTTTTTCCTTTATTCTTCCCAATTTCTAGATTAAATTAAACCAAGGCATTAAGCTTTTTGGCCAACTTCTAACGACCATGCATCATGGATATTTACGTTTGAATAAAAACTGGAACACGAAAAGTCGAGTATCACGCCGCGTTATTGTGCGACGAGGCCAAAACTGTCGGACACTTTCAACGTTGACGATCTCGTAAAAAAGAGGCATCCGCTCGTGTGGAGTGGGTGGCATCCCGTAACAAAAGTGCGCGCATAAAAAAAAAGCAGAGAACGCGAATGCGACAAATAGACACGCGTGAATATACGCGGCCGTGGCATCAAAGCACTTCGGGACCGTAAAAATATATAACTCACTGGCTGGAGAGATTTCGCGATTTGATACGTCGCAATGGCCGAGGTAAATCGAGAAGGATTTTCAATGTCACGTCGCATTAGGGCTTATCGTGGGCTCAATTAATTACAGAGAAAAAAAACATGCTAAACCGTTCGCGTAGAAAAAGTTTGTCGACCGGGAAGCCGATCATCTGCAAATTTTAAGAAAAATTTGAGGACAGAGTATACATGAAGGAATACGCCGGGATCGTATTGAGATTGCTCGATCGAGTGTGTTTAACACGATCCTTTACTTTAGATGACCATCTGGACTCTGTGAAAATGGCAGCCTTTCGTTACTTAATTGTCAGAATTTTTTAAAACGCATCAAAAACTCTAAAATTCTACGGAAAAAAATCAGAATTCTATTCAATTATACATCCAAATTCTGGAAACTATAAGAAATAATTTTATAGAACTTGTGGATTCTTTCATTTAACGTCGTAGAATTAATCCATTGAAAATAATCCGTTGTTCATTCAATCAACTGGGGTCTCGCGAAGATAAATTTAAAAATCAGCGATAATTCACAATTCAATGCGATAAGCGAACAATATTTAGATATCCTTTATAGATATCTTACGTTCCTTAGAGAAGTATTTTAATATATTATGAGACAATAATACATCATAAACGAAGACAGAAGATATCCTACACAAGTGCGTTAAAGATTTATTAAATTATGAGCAAGTAACGTTAATTGATTAATACATTAAATCATGATAAGAGAGAGAAGCTCAGGGATCAGTTTGGAATAATGAGTACCAAGAAGACCAGCTCATGTATGACGAACAGCGCCACAGGTGAATCGCGGCAGCCGGTCTTCATGTTTGACCGAAAAATAATTCAGTCGGTTATCTCGCACATCGGTCGAATAACCGTTCTATCGTTTTCTCGTGGTATCCCACCGGATCACCTGCCGAGAGCGAGCATGCAGCACGCAGGTTACATGCCGTTCTAGCGCCAAGAAAAATCTCGCGGGGAATATCACGGTAAAGGCGGAGCTCGTAAAGCGGTAAAGGAAATAATTGAACACCTGCGCGCCATGGCGGGCTTAATTCAATTAGCTCGCCCGACAAATGCCCGACACTTTCTTTGTGCGCCCGATGTAAATTTTACAAACAGCTTTACGGAGGCCTCTTGCGTAAATCTGGATACGCGACGTATCTTCAGCGGTCTATGCACTGGTATTTCGGAATAAAAGTGTCGTTGTGCATCTTAATTCAATAACTTTATAATTATGACGAGAAATCGTGCAATTCTATGCCAATGGCGACTTCTAGAAAGCCTAAAGGGAGCTGCATATTTGGAATCTGTTTTCAAAAAAACTTTAGCTTTAATGTAAAGAGATATTTGAATATAAAGATTTAGAAAATATTATTTTTCATTACAAAAGATTTCTCTATTATAAAATTTTCTTGTTTTAATAATCGTATGATTGTGTAATGTATAAATGTTAGGTATGGGAAAAAGTTCGTGGCGTTTTTTTAATGCCATCTAACGGGAAAAACGCCACGAACTTTTTCCCTATTTATATACCTTAATAGTATTTATTTTTTAAAAACGTATTTGTTATTAATATAAAACATCATTTAATCGCACATAAAAAAGGTGATTGTTCACATTATTATTTTTTTGCGCTTAGGATTCCACATTCGCTAATTTTTATTACTGGACTGACCCTATGTTCGAACTCACGTGTGTATCGTGCCAGTGCATAGTGCCACGCGACCTAAAAGGGTGTTGGAGGCTTCTACAGGTAAGAACGAGAAAGGGAGGAAGAGAAAAGGAGCCATGATCATTGAGGTATATAGAAACGGCAGTAGCGGGGGCCCTACCACCCTCGGGGCCTACGACCCCGACGAGAGGTGGAGTATAGGGTTTTGCCGAGGGAGTAAAGAATAGAATCAGACGAGAAAGATGAAAAAAATGTAGAAAAAGGCTCAGGTAGCCATTGGTGCTCAACTGGGCTTGCGCGATTTCTATTATCTCTCTACTATCCTGATAAAACTCCCCTAATCAACAAGTTAATTATATATCTTTAAATTATTATAAAAGATTTAGTATAAACAGACTACAAAGATAGCTCCAAAAAAAAAGCATAAAAACAACTTGAAAATATGCGAATACAGTTGTGGAATTATTTTTTGTAAATTTATTTTTAAGACTAATGAAGTTATTAAACTTGTGGAAAAAGCAGAGCTTCAACAGATCAAAAACTGTCTAAAATATTTAAAGAATATGAGATATACAATTTTTTATGGTTGTAGAAAGTGCAATGTCCGTTAAAATGATAGCCCTATAAGAACCGCAAGGTCCAAAATGCGCACAGTGAGATCGTCCAAGCAAGAATAATCGAAATTCAAGAAGAACGTTCATGCTCCACTTTCAGACATTATATTCTCTGTCTCCGTACCTACGCTAGTGATCTCTGTAGGTCCCGAAAACCGCAGTGCGCGGCCCAAGTCTCACGGGGCTCAATGCGGAAGCACGAGGAAGCAGAGTTTCAGGAGGTAGAAATTTTGTGAAGACGAACTTCTGGCCACGCTCCAATTTCCCTTTCCAGCCGAGATCGAAAGAAACGTCGCGTGTGCCGGAGCTCACGGGAATATAAAAGAGCACAACTGGCCCAAAGGGAAAGAACGGGGAACTTTGTCTTGTGAGATTGTTGCTGATCTTCTTTTTAAGAAATACACTTTTCTATTTAGAATAAAAGGGACAACAGGATTACCTGCTGCTCGATTTCTCACGAATTTATTCAATAATAGTAAGCTCAAATTTAAACAATAATACACGCTATTCATGCTCTTAAAAAATATCTAATGTATTACTTTCTTCTATATCATATAATGACAACAAACCTTTTTTCCACATTATATGAATTATTTACAATAAGGAAGTAACTTAATGATTCCATTCATAATACATTATTTTTCGATCATTTTCTTTCAATTGTATATAGAAGTACAAAAGGATGAAATAATCAATAACAAACAATAACAAAACAAAGCATTTAAAAAAAATTATATTATATTATAGCGTTATTATAAATAAAAGTATTAATGTCG
>Ga0157363_1002694_pt1 | contig 15783 bp, 14 predicted proteins | sample AttsexASBM1_FD_111477 | JGI IMG/M metagenome (GOLD analysis project Ga0157363, IMG submission 111477) | Fungus gardens microbial communities from leaf cutter ant in Ribeirão Preto, State of São Paulo, Brazil - Atta sexdens ASBM1 | ecosystem: Host-associated > Fungi > Mycelium > Unclassified ...
CCGTTATGCTGCGCTGCGCGTAGGCTTCACGGCCAAGGTGGCGGCCAAGTTGTTGTAGATTGTCGCGGGCAACGCTGAGAATTTTTTTACCTGGCAGAGTAAAAGGATAACGGATGACTTCACCAAATTGTTGTAGCCTGCTTTCCGGTAAGGGGGAATAGAAGGGCAAAATCATGATATCGGGGCGTAACTGCGCAAGAAGCTCCAGATTTGGCTCATTACGCAGTCCTAATTCTAGGGTAGCAGCAGGAAGTGACGGTGTCACAACCCATTGGCGATAGCTCGGGATGTCACTGACCGCATAGGGTGTTAATCCGACACCTTCGATAAGCTCAACAGCCGTCCAATCCAGCGCGGCTATGCGAGGTTGCGGCAGGGTCGCCGCGCGCAATGAGGGAGAAAGACTCGATGCAACGCCAATCCCGAGGCCATATTGCAGTAAACGCCGACGGCTAAGGTGAATAGGCTTATTTGACATAGCTAATAGGCGGTAATAGGGGATCGGGATGGGTCACGCCCATTGGAACATGGTAAATCGCGGAGAGTTGCTCGGCGGTCATCAAGGCTTGTGCATCACCTTTAAACACGGTTGCACCTTGCCGTAACGCCACAAACTCGTCGCAAAATCGTGCCGCCATATTGATATCATGCAATACCATGACAACCGTAAGCTGACGAGTGCGAGACAGATCGTGAATGACCTGGAGTACCTCTTTTTGGTGGGCGATATCCAGCGCTGAGGTGGGTTCATCCAATAACAAACAGTGACTCGCTTGCACCACGCACATCGCAAGCCATGCGCGTTGCCGCTCACCCCCCGAGAGTTGCTCGACGAGGTGGTCGCTCGCCCATTGCAAATCGACACTTCGGATTGCGTCCTCAACCAAGGACATATCTTCGCTACTGACTCGTTTTAAGGCACCGTGCCAAGCATAGCGGCCTAAAGTCACTAATTCTTTTACTGTCATGCCTTCAGCAGGCGGTAATTGCTGCGGTAAATAGGCGATATGGCGAGCAAATTCGCGCGCTGACCACTTCGCAATAGGCCGGTTCTGCCAGAGAATATCACCGCTATGCTGCGAATTTTGACGGCTAAGTAAATTCAGTAGGGTCGACTTGCCCGAACCATTGTGGCCGATTAGCCCGGTCACGCGGCCAGGGGTAAAGGAATGGGTCACTGGCTGCAGTATTTGACGCCCGGCGATCTGTACCCCAGCATCGCGCAGTTCAAACAGCGGCAACGGCGCGCTTTGTCTTACATTGTTCACAATCTTTCCATTAGCGTTTTGACGTTGGGCAACGATCAAGTGGGCAAGAGGCACACAACTCTTTATCCAAGTGAAAGCGCATACAACAATGACGTCGTTGTATTATCGCGGGCTTATCAGCTTGGTCAAGTGTGATGAAGGGTTGGTACAGACGGTTTCGCTCGCCATTAAGCAAGTGCGTGGTAGCAAAAAGGTGATGTAACAGGTGCGTGGGAACCTGTTTTTGTTCCACTCGACGCATACTTTGATGTAAGCGCACTGCCGCGTTACTCCAAAAAAGGGCGAGGGGATGTCCCGCAATCCCCGCCAGAGTTGAGCAGACTGGCGCGATAAATCCAGAGACCAATTGCTGAATAGCTTCGTATTGTTCGGCCTCGCTTTGTGCCGCAAGCGAGAGATGACTGACGGATATGGGATCAGGAAATCCCTGGTGATTGAGCGAAAAACTGCCAACCCATTGCCAGAGTGGATAAGCGCGCTGGTCAACCAATAACTGCTCGCCCCAGGTTAATAACGTACCGGCAAAGAACCACTGTGACCACTTAGATAACCAGGCCAATTGCTCCGGCGACCGATAAGTATTCCAGTCTTGTGGAAGTAAGGAACGGAAACTCTCGCAAGCGCGCAAGGTCGTTAGGGGATACGAATTAGGAAGTGACTGGGCGATAGGGGCTGTTCTAGGCATGTTGTCGCTCGCACTACGGGAAATTGCTCAATAGTAATGCAAATGAGAGATATTTGCATTACTATTGTCGGCATTTTGTAAGCTTAACGACAACAAAAACTTATAACCTAATGAAAAACGGATACTTTATGCCTCTTACCTCCCCTACAGGTCGACAGAAACGCCTTGCGCGGGCTATTTCGTTTAGCCTGTTGCCCTTAACCTATAGTGTATACGCGGCGACTTCACCCAATACCTTGGTAGTGACGGCTACGCCAGCAGCCACCGATAATGCTAATGGCCAACACCTTATTCCGGCTTTCCTCGATGGCAACATTGCTAACGGTGGACGCTTGGGCGCGTTGGGGGAACAGAAGGCGCTGGATGTACCGTTTAACGTGGTCGGGTATACCGCTAAACTTATTGAACATCAGCAAGCAAGAAATCTTGCGGATGTGATGAAAAACGATGCCTCGGTTCAGAACGTCAGAGGCTACGGTAATTTTTCTCAAGGCTTTCGTATCCGTGGCTTTGATCTGTCAGCGGACGATATTGCACTGGGGGGCCTCTATGGGATTTTACCGCGTCAAATTTTGCCTCTCGAAGCCGTCGAGCGTGTAGAGGTAATTAAAGGCTCCAGCGCCTTCCTTAATGGCGTGCCTGCCGCAGGCAGTGGCGTAGGTGGAAACGTTAATATTGAGCCTAAACGAGCGGATTCAGAACCGACTCAGCGTGTCAGCGTCGACTACACGGGCCGAGGCCAAGCCGGAGTCAGTGCCGATGTTGGACGCCGTTTCGGTGATAACGATCAATTTGGGGTAAGGGCTAACGTTGTCCATCGTGAAGGCGAAACCGAGATTCACAAAGAACGTGACCGTACCACGGGTGCTTTCTTAGGATTGGACTATCATGGCGACAAGCTAGAAAGCTCATTAGACATGGGCTATGTTAAATCCACCATCCACCATGGCCGTGTGGGCATCCGCCTTAACGCCTTGAATAGCGTTATCACGCTACCCAGTGTGCCAAGCGTACCCGGTAACCGAACCAATTACAGCTCAGCGTGGAACTATGCTGATTTAGAAAGCCGTTATGTGATGATGAAAAACGATTATCATCTTAACGATAAGTGGGTCGTGTATAGCGCCATTGGCAGCAGTCATAATAATGAATGGTCGGCAAGCGGTGCGCCATTGGTAAGCGACCTAGCAGGACATTCAACGGTAACCCGGTTAACGACACACTATAAGTCAGATACCACCAGTGGAATGGTCGGCCTACGTGGCAACGTCGATACCGGTCCGGTTAGCCATCAACTAAATATGAATTATTCTGGCATTTATAATCGCAGTGCCAGCGCCTATACGATGTCCAGCGCGCAGGATTTCGGCACGATTTATGACCCGCGTCCACAGTCCTCACCGGCTACAGCCATTTCTAGCAGTAATATGGCTAATCCCCATATCCGCAGCAAAAATATCAATAATGGCGTCGCGTTATCCGATACCTTAGGGTTTTGGCAGGATCGCGTGCTGGTTACCGCTGGCGCCCGTTACCAACATATCGATGTAAAAAATTACAGCTATCAAGGCGTCCAAGATAAGAATGCCGCATTGAAAGCTCACCGTTGGTCGCCTGTCTATGGCGTGGTGTTTAAAGCCACAGACTGGTTATCACTGTATGCTAATCATATTGAGGGGCTGCAGGCATCAGGCACAGCACCTTCTTCAACCGCTAACTCGGGTTACATTGTCGGACTCGGACGTACCCGCCAAAACGAGGTCGGTGTTAAGGTTGAAAAGGGCCGTTATGGTGGGAATATTGCGCTATTTGATATGCGTCGTCAGGTCGGTTTAACTGGGAGTGATAACGTGTATCGCCTCGCAGGTGAACAGCGCAACCAAGGTGTAGAGGTGAATGTCTTTGGTGAGCCGGTGTTAGGTTGGCGTGTCAATGCAGGTTCCACTTGGCTACGTCCTAAGATGTCCAACGCCAATGGCTATGAAAATAAGCGCTGGGTAAGTTATGATGGTAAGGATGCGGTGGGCGTACCGCGCAACCAATGGACTTTGGGTACCGAGTGGGATATTCCACGGGTCGAGGGGTTAATGGTGCAGGCAAATTTACTCCATACTAGTCGCCAATATGTTAACAGCGCCAACACCTTGCGAATCCCAAGTTGGACACGCCTTGATATGGGCGTGCAATATCAAATGCCAATTCAGTCGTCTACGATCAGCGCGATCACTTGGCGGGCTGGAGTGGAAAACGTTACTAACGAAAAATATTGGGATACCGTCGGGACTAACAATGGTTATCTGACACAGGGTGATCCCCGTACTTACAAACTCTCTATGAGCCTCGATTTTTAAGGTATCGCCACTCGGGAGGTCACTCCCGAGTGCTAACACAAGCTAATTATGCAACTACTGAAAACCATTCTCCGCCAGCACACGCTGGCTTTCAGCGCCATCATCTTACTGAACTTATTGAGTGCCGGATTAGGGATCGCGATTATCTCATGGATCAATCATGGGCTATTAGCCGAACACTCCTTGGCATTAGGCATCAGCAAAATGCTGGGCCTGCTCATCTTATTATTAGTGACGACCCTTGGCGCGCAGTGGAGCCTCACCACCCTGGGTCACCAATTTATCTGGCGTAAACGTTCGGCGATGGTCTGGCAGATGATGAACACGCCGATTGCCACGCTTGAAGCGAAGGGCGAGGGGGAATTACTCGCGCTATTGGGACCTGATATTCGTAATATTACCTTAGCGTTTGTCAGGCTACCTGAATTGATCCAAGGTATTGTACTGGCCCTCGTTGCAATCGGCTATCTGGGCTATCTTTCTATTCCGGTGTTACTGATTACGATAGGCTGGTTGGTCGTCACCTTTACGCTGGGTTATAAGATGGTCAGTAAGGTATACCAGCACATTGCGAAAGTCAGGAATCATGAAAGCGACTTACAATCCTCATTTCAGGTCGTGATCCAAGGCAGAAAGGAGCTGGCATTGAACCCGGCACGGGCTAAACACTTCTATGAAAGCCACTATCAGACCGCGGCGTTGGGGTATAAGCAAAATATCATCAAAGCCGACAGTTACCATCTTTCCGCGATTAACTGGTCAAATATTATGATGCTTGGGTTAATTGGTGTGATATTTTTACTTGCCGAGACACAAGGATGGGTCTCCATGGCGGTGGCCACCTCTTTCTCCTTAACCATTCTCTTTATGCGCACCCCGCTATTACAGGCTATTGGTGCCTACCCGACCTTACTGTCCGGTGAGTTAGCCTTTAAGAAAATCAATGAACTGCTGCCAGAGAAGCCTCCAGCGCAACCGGATGAAACCCATAAAGTAAAAGAGAACTGGCAACAATTGCACTGGGACAGTATGACGTGGCAATACCCAGATAATGGATTTCAAGTGGGGCCGCTGTCGATGACCGTCAACCGCGGCGAGACTCTGTTTATTATTGGTGCTAACGGCTCGGGAAAATCGACATTAAGTTTATTACTCACTGGGCTTTATCCCATGGCACAGGGGCATGCCTATTGTGACGGTCAGCCAATTAACAGCAAAAGTTTACTGTCACTGTTTTCGGTGGTGTTTACCAAACCCTATCTATTCGATACTGTCTTTATCGAGCCGAGTGAAAGCGACCATGCCTTAGCCGCAGAATGGTTGGCACGTCTGCAGCTTACCAATAAAATCACGATCAATAATCATCAGCTCAGCACCTTGTCATTGTCGGCGGGGCAAAGCAAACGTGTCGCGCTGCTGCTTGCCATGGCTGAGAAACGCGATATCCTATTTCTTGACGAATGGGCCGCAGAACAAGATCCGCAGTTCAGGCGCTATTTCTATCGTGAATTACTCCCTTGGTTAAAGCAACAAGGGAAAACATTACTGATTATTAGCCATGACGATGACTATTTCGATGTCGCCGATCGTGTCTATGCTATGCAACAAGGTCACCTGCGTTTATTAAGCGCAGAAGAGAGTCGCCAGGCTGCTCGTGCAGTGGTCTCGCAATCTTAATAAAGGATTTTTAATGAAAAAATTAGTCATTCTGTTACACGGTTATGGTAGTGACGGCAACGATTTAAAAGGGCTGGGCGAATTCTGGGCAGGCTCCTTACCCGGTCTACGCTATGCCTCGCCCAATGCGCCACAACGTTGCGAAGCGGGCATGGGCTATCAGTGGTTTAGCCTGGCGGATATCACTCCACAAAATCGCCAACAACGCTTGAGCGATGCGCGTCGCGCCGTTGATCAGATCCTCACTACCATCATGCAACAGCATGATATTGATGCCGCTCAGGATCAGATTGTATTGGTGGGCTTTTCACAAGGGACGATGATTGCGCTCGATATCTTGTTACGCAGCCAGTATAACGTTATCGGCCTAGTTGGGTTTTCTGGGCGGCTAATTGAAGCGCCCACCCAAGCTCCCACCACCACGGCTGAGGTCTTATTAGTACATGGTGAAGCGGATGAGGTCGTGCCGGCCCAAGAGACACTTAATGCGCAAGCCGTACTCAATCAACTCGGTATTTCCTGCCAAGTGATGATTGAACCGGAGCTGGTGCATACTATTTCTGCTGCAGGGGTAGAGGCCGCCACACAATTCTTAATCGAGCGTTTCGGTTGGGAAGATGAGGACGAAGACGAAGATATGTAATGAGAGTCGCCCCAAGTCATGAAAGAAACGACTTGGGGCGTAGGATTATTCGAAGCAGGTCTCAGGGTTGTCCGCGAGACTCACAAAATGCTCACCATGTTTGTCCAATGCATGAATCTGCCCGGTTTCAATATCATACACCCAGCCATGAAGATTAATCTTTTTGTTACGCAGTGCAACGGCGACAGAGGGATGCGTTTTAATATTGTTTAGCTGAGCGATCACGTTTTCACGGACCATCGCGTTCAGTTTATCTTCAGGCGTTGAATACTCATGCTTCTCCACGACCGCTTTTGCGGCATCAGCATACCGTAGCCAGTGCTCAACCGCTGGCATGGTATCTAAGCAAGCACAGCTGGCAATCGCCGACATGGCGCCGCAGTTTGAGTGACCACAAATGATGATATCAGTGACGCCAAGTGCCATCACCGCATACTCGATAGTGGCTGAAACGCCACCCGGTTCAGGACCGAAAGAAGGAACAATATTACCAGCGTTACGAATAACGAATAACTGCCCAGGTTCCTGTTGGGTGACCAACTCAGGGACTAAGCGGCTATCAGAACAGGAGATGAAAAGCGCTTTCGGTTTCTGACTTGAAGCAAGACTACGAAAAAGTTCTTCTCTTTCAGGATAAATGTCTTTCTGGAAATTCAAGAAGCCATCAATAATTGTTTTCATACTTATTCCACATAGGTGCAGGTATTAAGGAAAAACGAAACCCATTATCAGGGTCCGCGTGCTTAACCACAAAAGTCTGTATTAAAAAACAGAAAAAGCCAATCGGTCCGAAATATGCTCTAACACCGCCGTACCGGCTAATGAATTACCAAACTGGTCAAGGGCAGGTGACCATACAGCAATACTCATTTTTCCTGGCACGATGGCAACAATCCCACCACCGACGCCTGATTTTGCAGGTAACCCTACTCGCCAGGCAAATTCACCCGCGGCATTATACATCCCGCTTGTCATCATTAGGGCATTGATATGACTCACTTGTCTATGGTTAAGTTCCTGTCTAAACAAAACCTTACATAACTCAGGTGAGATCAGATAGCGGAAGCAGCGGGCCAACTCTTCACAATTCATTGAGAGGGCACAGTAGTGAAAATAATTCTCCAAGACCGTGTTCACATCATTATGAAAGTTATCGAAAGATTTCATCAACCAAGCAATAGCGGCGTTGCGGGCGGAATGAGCAAGCTCTGAACTGGCGACCTGACGATCGTAGTGAATATCTTCGACGCCACTTAACCGCCGCACCAAGGTTAACATCTGCTGGCGTGGTGCCGATAAACGGCTTTGTAGCATATCGCAGACTACCAATGCCCCGGCATTGATAAAGGGATTTCGAGGAATACCCTGTTCCATTTCCAACTGGACTAACGAGTTAAAAGGTTGACCCGAAGGATCTTTCCCCACTCGCTGCCAAAGGTCGTGTTCTGAATAACGGGTCATCGCCACGGTGAGCGAAAGCACTTTGGAGATCGATTGGATAGAGAAACGCTGTGAGGCATCACCCGCCGTTAATAACTGGCCATCATGGGTGCAGACAGCGACCCCTAATTGGTTTGCCGGAACTTGAGCTAGTGCAGGGATATAGGAGGCAACCTGGCCTTGCCCCAATAGTGGACGCACCTCGTCAAGGATGGATTCAAGAAAAGCATTATCTAAACGCGGCACGACTCGCTCCCAACACAAATAAAAAAAGGTGAGCATGATGCGATGCTCACCTAGTAATTGCAAGCTTAAATCATGGTGCGGCGCTGACTCGCCAAACTTGATTACCAACATCGTCGGCGATAATTAAAGCACCTTGATTATCAAGGGTTAACCCCACAGGCGCCCCAAAGATCGATTTCTGATCATCAGAGACAAAACCGTCTACCACTGTCTTAGGTTGGCCCACGGGGTTGCCTTGGGAGAATTGCACATAACTCACACGGTAACCATTGAGTGGCTTACGGTTCCAACTACCATGTTCGCTAATAAACAGACCATCTTGGCCAAATCCAGGCAAATGACTGCCTTGTGCAAACTGTATACCAAGCGGCGCAACATGAGAGCTTAGGGCATAATCTGGGGCCACCGCGCTGGCGACCTTATCGGGAGCAGGGGGCTGGACTCTGCGATCAACATGATGGCCATAGTAGCTGTAAGGCCAGCCATAGAAAGCCCCTTCCTTCACTTGGGTGAGATAATCGGGGACTAAGTTTGCACCAATCTCGTCACGCTCATTGACGATAGTCCACAATTGCTGAGTTGCCGGGTCAAAGGCAACACCAGTCGGGTTACGTAAGCCACTGGCATAAATACGACTTGCCCCGCTTTGGCGATCAATCTCAAGGATCGCGGCGCGTCGGTATTCGGCTTCTAACCCATTTTCAGTAATATTACTGTTCGACCCGACCCCAACATAAAGGTGTCTACCGTCCGGTGAAGCGGTTAACGATTTGGTCCAGTGATGATTTATCGTCGAAGGTAAGTCTGCAAGACGCTTACCTTGAGTGGCATCTATAGCGGTATCACCCGTCTGGTAAGGGAAGACGAGGAGGGCATCTGCATCGGCAACGTAGAGTGATTGGCCAAGCAGCACCATACCAAAAGGTGAGTTAAGATTCTGGATAAAGGGATATTTCTGCCAGTGGCCTGCTGCATCCTTACGCAGTAATGTGATACGGTTTCCTCCTTTACCCCCTTTGCCCGAATCCTTTTTCACCAGTCCCGAAATAAGCTGTTTAGGCGTAGTAACCGCCTCACTTCCTGGCGCATTGGACTCTGCCACTAAAATATCATTATTCGGCAGTCGATAGACCATCCTTGGGTGGGCTAAACCTTGGGCAATACTCTCTATTTTTAATCCTGCCGCAGGGTGAGGGGTTTGCCCCTGCGCCCAGTCAACTTTTGACGGCACGCTAATCGGCGGTAGTAAGAACGCGCTCGGTTTATCGAGCTTTGGATGGGGGCCAATCTGTTCAGCGATAGTGGTCGATTCGCTGTTATCGCATCCTGCTAACAGAGCGCAGAGAATAAGCATACTGCATTGACGATTTATCATAGTGCCTCCTGCTGTTGACGAGGCGTGCTCAGCGCATCATTCAGTACCGCAAGGACTAACAATGCGACGGTCACACCTGACAGCACAAGCCCCGCGGGCATCACACCCCACGCATCACGGCTGTGCACGAACGCATTAAATATCGCCACGACGATGGCTAAGGCATTTAGCCAAAAACTACGACGGGCTGCTAACAGTGGCGAGACAGAATGCGATACCCAGACTTGGTAGAGGTTAATCAAACGTGGAAGGATGGCAAAAAGTAGGCCGAAGAAATTAAGCCAACTGGCTCCTTTGACCCAGAAGATCTCTTGCGTCATAAAATAGATAATATCAAAGCAAAACCCCGCGACAAAGGCACCATAAGCCGCGGGATTGAGAAGATTAACCAGAAAAATCGCTAACCGCGAGGGTGAGCGAAGTTGAGTCAAAGAAGGCATAGCAGGCTCCAAACGTCAAATACAGTCTATTGAGCATGGCTAACATTTTACAAATTAACAACCTTTTTAACAAAGTTATAATTTTGGGGCTTCCACACAGGCCTACTTCGCCGGGATCACCTGATCAACCATTGACAAAAATGCTTTCTCAACCGGAGAGCCGGAATAACGGTGCCAGACTAAATAGATATCGCAAGACGAAAGCGTATCCAGTGGATAGCAATAAAGGCCTTTCACTTCATCATTATTTTCGATAAAACTGCGCGGCATCACGGTAAAGCCGATTTTTTGGCGAATAGCCCCTAGAATCAGTGGGTAAGACTCTATATCACATTGTTGGCGCGCTTCCAGTTGTTGTGCGGCAAGCCAATCCTCGATAAGAACATGATAAAAGCAGTGCTCACCGAAGGTATAGAGCGTCAATTGCGAAACGTGCTCGATAAAAGTCTGTAAGCTTGCACAATGCGTAACTAAACATAAGCTTTCAGGGCCGAACAATCGGCTTTCAAGTACCGGGTGTTCAACCGGACCATCGACAACCACCATATCCACCTCACCTGCCAATAAACGGTCCATTAAGGGCAGGGAAGAGTGACTTGAAAGTGACACTGTCACATCTGGATATTGCTGCATAAAGCCTATCATTATCTGCTGTAAACGGCTGTTCAGGGCAACATCTAATGCACCGAGGCGTAAATGACCCTTTAGAGATTCGGGTTTAAAAAAGTGAAGGCACTCCTGGCTCTGCTTCAACAACTGTTGCGCTTGAGGGTAAAATGCACGACCTTCCGGGGTGAGCGTTAACCGCTGTTTATCCCGATTGACTAACGCAACGCCCAGACTCTCTTCCAATTCACGGATACGCGTTGAGATATTAGACGGGACACAGTGCATTTTTTTCGCAGCTTGTACCACACTCCCTGATTCGACCAGTGCGCAGAAAATGCGTAATTGGGGCAGTTTCAACAACATATCGACTCTCCTACTTCTACATTGACAACAGTGTGTGCCAAATCGGTATCGTAATGAAAGAGAGTAAAATAGCATATCCTTGAATAGCATTGGCCAAAACAGGTTGTAAACCCGCACGTTGTGCCATGATCGCCGCCGCGATCATCGGTGCCATAGCACCTTCAATCACTGTGACCTGTTGCGTGAGAGACGAGGCACCGCTGACGACGACAAACGCCCAAACGACTAGCGGTGCGGCGACTAATTTCCAGACCACTCCTGTAATCAGCGGTGAAATCCCACCACGTGGTGGCCGTAGGGCAATTTGTAATCCAACACAGAATAGGGCTAAAGGCGTCAACGTAGCGCCGATTTGACTGAATGGGGTCTGGAGAAATTCAGGTAAGCCACCGAGGGATTTAATCGCCAGACTAAGACAGAGCGCAATAAAAGGGGGAAAGGTAACCACTTTTTGCGCAATCATTTTAACGGTGGGTGTTTGACCGGAACACAGCGCCATCACCATCACACCAAAGGTGGAGAGAATGATAAAACTGCCTACTTGGTCGGCGATAACCGCAACTTGTAGCCCGGCGGCACCATAGTAACTTTGCACGATGGGATAGCCCATAAAAGAGGTATTACCTATCCCTGCGACTAACGCTACAACACCCGTCACCGTACGCGGCCAAGACAATATTTTGCCTATTATGACGGCTACCGCTAACGCCCCGAGAAAAACACACCACATGCCTGCTACAGGCACTAGGGATTCGCGATTAATCGTGGTATGCGGGATAAGCGTTAAGATAAGGCAGGGAAGTGCGACAGTGATCAGCCACCAGTTGATTGAGGGGACTAACTGTTCTGGATAGGACAAGTAGCGGCGTGCTGCGATGCCCATTATTAGGCAGATAATGAGTAAAGGATTCATGGTAAGGACCGAACGGGATGAGAGATAACCGGTGCCGCAGCACCGGTAAAAGGCTTATGACTTATAGTTGAGGTACACTGTTTTTTGCTTCACGTAGAGTTGATAACCGTGTTCGCCATCATCACCGCCGATGCCTGATAATTTCCAACCGGCGTGAAAGCCGTTGACCTCTTCAGGGCCGTAGCGGTTAATGTAGACTTCACCATATTCAAGCGCGTCGCTAATTTGCATTGCCGCGTGCAGATCGCGGGTATACAGGTAAGAGCTTAAACCGTATTCACAATCGTTCGCGAGGGCAATCACTTCATCCAAGGTATCGAAGACCACGACAGGGAGAATCGGACCGAAAGCCTCTTCTTTCAGGATGGTCGCATCCGCCGGAAGATCGGTCACGATCGTCGGTGCAACCCAGTTACCCTCTTTGAATTTAGCGTCGCTAGGCACCTTACCTTGCCAGAAAATCTTCCCACCTTCTTTTTGGCTTTTCGCTAACAGCTCATCCACGTGGGATTTCTCTGCTGCAGAGACCTTAGGACCCATAGTGGTTTTAGACGCCATCGGATCGCCTACAACAACTTTATCTGCCGCTTTTTTCAAGGCTTTCATAAAGGAGTCATAAACATCGCGTTGAACGTAAGTGCGTTCATTACAGATACAGACTTGCCCACAGTTAGCCATACGTGCATCGATAGCATCTTGAGCGGCTTTTTCGATATCGGCATCGGCCAGCACGATAAAGGGTGCTTTACCCCCCAGTTCAAGGGAGACAGGAATCACTTTTTCCGCAGCGTTCTTAGCAATAATTTTACCGGCGCGAGTGGATCCGGTCATGGTCACCAGTTGAACGTCAGGATGTTTAACTAATGCGTCACCGACCTTGCTGCCTTCCCCGCAGAGAACGTTAATCACGCCATCTGGAATGCCAGCGGCTTTACTCAGTGTCGCGAGAGCTAATGAACAAAGTGGGGTATTTTCACTCGGTTTGACGACAATAGTATTACCCGCGACTAACGCTGGAGCCGTTTTACGCGCGAAAATTGCCAGTGGAAAGTTCCATGGAATAATGGCAGCGACCACGCCTAGAGGCGCTTCTTTAGTGATGGCCTGCTGTTGCGGATGGTTTGACGCCAAGACATGTCCGGTACGTTTCCACCCAAAGCCGGCGTAGTAACGCAGCATTGTCATCGCCATTTCCACTTCGCCAATCGACTCACTGAACGGTTTACCTTGCTCAGTCGTCAGCAGTGTAGCAAGAGCTTTTTTATGTTTTTCAATTTGCTGTGCGAAAGCTTGCAGATACTCTGCGCGTTGCGGTTGTGGCAGGGCGGCCCACTGTTTTTGTGCGTTTTTAGCTGCAGTAACCGCCTGATTCGCCTCTGTTTTACTTCCCATAGCCACCTTGGCGATGGTTTCACCGGTAGCAGGGTTCAGCACATCATCGGTAGTCTTACACTCCACCCATTGATTATTAATAAAGTGAGCGGCATTTTCAGGCAGTAATTTTTTAAAATCGGTAGACATAATTTCTCCTATACGGTCCGTCAACATTACGCGTCAAGGGGAGTCGGTTGTAGAATCTCGATCCAATAACCATCGGGATCTTTAATAAAGGCGATGTGTTTCATACGGCCATCGCTAAGACGCTTTTGAAACGATACATTCAGGGCTTCAAAGCGTTCGCAGGCTTCGCGGACATCTGGCACAGAAATGCAAATATGACCGAATCCTTGTGGCTCATCATTACCGTTATGGTAATGGAAGTCTGGCTGAGTTTCAGTACCGTGGTTATAGGTCAGCTCCAATACGCCGGTCTGGCTAAGCACCCACTCTTTACGCGCTTCTTCGTCATCGGGGATGGCGGAAAGTGGCGCACGTATCAAATAGACGATAGTAAAGGCTGCATCATTATTAACCTGCTCGTAAACCGGAACGAAGCCTAAAATATTGCAGTAAAAATCGACTGAGTCCTGAAGGTTTTTAACCCTGATCATCGTATGATTAAAGTGATAACCAGCCGACTCTGCACTTCGCGTACGGTCAAAAGAAAATTTTTCTAAGAGTGTTGCTAACGCCATAAATGACTCCTTAATTAAGACTGTGAAAATCTACTGACTCAAAGCTTAGGACAGGATTTCGTTTTACGAAAGTGACAGTTTTTGAGAAAAGATATTCACTATTTGTGAAATGGTAAATATTGCGTTTCGAGGATAATGTGCCACACTTTTGGGTAATTACATCGATAAGGAGCACATGATGTCTCGTTTTACAGATAAAGTGGTGGTAGTTACTGGCGCAGGATCAGGTATGGGTGCCGCAACAGCGAAGGCTTTTGTAAACGAGGGTGCGAAAGTTGTGCTAGTCGGCCGAACAGAAGAGAAATTAAAAAAAGTTGCGGCAGAACTGCCCGCCGCGCAGGTACTTATAGCCCCCACAGATATCGCCGACCCGCATGCGGTGACCGCGTTAGCCGCCCACGTCGAGCAGAAGTGGGGACATGTCGATATATTGGTCAATAACGCTGGCATAGTGGTGCAAGGGTTAGCGCATGAACTGTCGGTGGACGATTGGGATAAGCAGATGGGCACCAATTTAAATGGTGTATTCTATATGGTACGCGCCTTCGTCCCCGGCATTTTAAAGCAGAAAGGAAATATCGTTAACATCTCATCGGTCTCCGGACTCGGGGGCGATTGGGGAATGAGTTTCTATAATGCTTCGAAAGGGGCGATCACCAACTTTACGCGCTCACTGGCGATGGACTATGGCCAGCATGGCGTCAGAGTTAACGCAGTATGCCCTGGCATGACAGAAACCGAGATGACCGCTGGGATCACCTCAGATACTCAAGCGCTCGATAAGTTTAAGGACCGCACGCCGCTGCAACGCCCTGGACAGTCCGAAGATATTGCGCATGCGGTGCTGTTCTTAGCCAGTGATCAGGCCAGTTATATCACTGGGGTTAACTTACCGGTTGACGGTGGCATTCACGCATCGAACGGCCAACCTCGCCAAGCCTAACTATTCTCGCATACTGGCTAACAACTGCTGGGTGTTATAACGAAACGCCGCTAAGTAGCTGGCTGCAGGGCCCTGTTGTGTAGACAGGGCTTCCGGATACAGCTCACCGCCAGGCGTTGCCCCGCTTGCCTGAGCAATTTGAGTGACTAACCGAGGGTCGGTCTGATTCTCGGTAAAATAATGCTTAATATGCCGCTGTTTCAGTTCCTTGATTAAGCTACCCACCTGCTGAGCGGAGGCTTCCGATTCCGTCGATAAGCCTAACGGGGCACTAAATGTGACACCGTAACGCTTGCCGTAATACCCAAAGGCATCATGACTGGTTAATACGATACGTTTCGCCTGCGGAATCGTTTGATACTGCTTAACGGCCCAGTCATCAAGTGCATGTATTTTCTCAAGGTAGTCTGCACCGCGTTGCGCATACTGTTGGGCTTGGGCAGGATCGGCTTTTTCTAGCGCCTGCATAATATTTTTTGCATAGACTGCGCCATTGGCGAGGCTATTCCACGCGTGAGGGTCGACGATCGTTTTCCCCTCTTCCTGCATCCTGTTTTGCTTAATACCTTGTGAGGCAACAGTCAGCTGGCCTCGATAGCCGGAGGCGGTGACTAAGCGATCCATCCAACCCTCCAAACCTAAACCATTGACGACCACCATTTGCGCTTGTGCCAATGCGCGGCTGTCTTGTGCGGTAGGTTCAAAACTGTGCGGATCACCGTCAGGGCCGACCAGACTTTTTACTTCTATATCCG
>Ga0157363_1002695_pt1 | contig 15783 bp, 13 predicted proteins | sample AttsexASBM1_FD_111477 | JGI IMG/M metagenome (GOLD analysis project Ga0157363, IMG submission 111477) | Fungus gardens microbial communities from leaf cutter ant in Ribeirão Preto, State of São Paulo, Brazil - Atta sexdens ASBM1 | ecosystem: Host-associated > Fungi > Mycelium > Unclassified ...
ACACACACACACACACACACACACACACACACACACACACACACACACACACACACACACACACACAAATTTTACAAATTATAATTCATAGTTCAAAATATACTTTTTATTTTAGAATATGCAAGCCTGTGTCTCTTTAGGAAGCAGAATTCTAAATATAACAGAAGGGATATTAGGATTAAACAGTGGTGTACCAGTTATTGGAACTGTTGGACAATAGAACTAGATTACAGAAATAGTGAGGTGCTATATAAGGTGCTAGTAATTCACATATATTTTTTTTCAAAAATTATATATTAAAATATCATTGTTAATAATATTGTTTAAATTATTAAGATCAATATCAAGATGAAAAAATCAAGTGGTAAGGCATACGCTTCCAGCCAAGAGGACAGCGAAAATGACAGTGATGTGACAGAATGCAGCATTGGAAGTAATTCCACCGCCGGTACTCATCGCAGCGACACGCCCACTCGTAGCGCCCGTTATAAACGAAAAGGTCGTCGCAGGAGTAAGACAGCAAAGTACAAACCTTGTACAGACAAACCAATGTACAAATTTTGCTGTAGTGTCAAGGAAGATCACGGGCAGCCCTTATTTGGCGTACAATTTAATTATCATTTGAAGGAAGGCGAACCGTTGATATTTGCCTCTGTGGGTAGCAATCGCGTAAGCATTTACGAGTGTCAGCAGAGCGGAAATATACAGCTACAACAATGTTACGCCGATCCAGACACAGAGGAGAATTTTTACACATGCGCGTGGACATACGACGACTCTGGGAAACCTTTGCTAGCTGTAGCGGGGTCCCGTGGAGTTATCCGAGTTATAAGTCCTGCGACAATGACTTGTATCAAGCATTACATCGGTCATGGGCATGCAATAAATGAGTTAAAGATTCATCCGAGAGATCCGAATATTCTATTATCAGCATCGAAAGATCACGCTCTGAGACTATGGAACATCAAAACGGATGTGTGTATCGCGATCTTCGGTGGCGTGGAGGGCCACAGAGATGAAGTCCTGAGCGCTGATTTCGACATAAAAGGTCAAAGAATCATATCATGCGGAATGGATCATGCTCTTAAGTTGTGGTCTTTGGAGAAACCAGACATGCAAGACGCGATAAAACAGTCCTATCATTGCAATCCCACTCGCAATGGCAGGCCCTTTGATTCAATACTGCAACATTTTCCAGATTTTACCACTCGTGACGTTCATCGAAATTATGTGGACTGCGTAAAGTGGTTCGGCGATTTTATCCTGAGCAAATCCTGTGAAAACTGTATTGTATGCTGGAAGCCAGGTAGACTCGAGGACTCACAGTTGCGCAATGGAGAAACGAGTGCGACGGTTTTACACCGTTTCGAGTTTAAGGAGTGTGACATTTGGTTTATACGCTTCTCAATGGATTTCTGGCAACGTACAATCGCGTTAGGGAATCAGGTCGGTCGCACTTATGTTTGGGATTTGGATGTAGATGAACCTGGGCAAGCACGCTGCTGGTCTCTTCAGCATCCCCGTTGCACCGTACCGATTCGTCAAACTAGCCTAAGCCGAGATGGCTCCGTGTTATTATGCGTTTGCGACGACGCGACAATCTGGAGATGGAATCGCGATCATTAACTCTATTCAAATTCATTTTATCACTTTATCAATTCATTTTATCAATTAAAAAGACGTGCCTTTTCATGTATAAGCTGTATTAAATATTTGTGCTTTTTATAGCAATTTATCATTGATGAATCTAGGTTAAACTAAATCAGTCTATTAGATTAATTTGAAATCAAGCGAATTCACTGTATGCATACTATATATATATGTACAATAAAAAAAATTCGCATTTCTAATGAATTGCCAAATGCATAATACATTTTTAATTCATAGACTGCTATCCGACATAGCTAGTTTTATAGTTTATAAAAGAAAACGAAACTGTAATAAATTTAAGAAAACGAAACTGTAATAAATTTAAAAAATATTTTAGAATTATAAATGAATGAGATTATAGAAAATAGAAAATCGTTCTTTGCAAATATAGAAAATTGTTTTTTAAATATCTTTGCAATGTATTACAAATAATATTTATACAAACAGATTAAATCTTTTTTATGATTTCCGCACAGATTTTAAAACCTGTCCTGAAGTGACGAACTGCTTTTAATGTAATTTTCGCGCGCTAAATGTAATTAAGTTTAGATCTAAATATGTTAATCAGATGCAAGAGCTAATCATTAAGCGCTCAGTGAGAGATTGTAGTACTACTGAATGTATCCAATGGAGTCGCCAAGCGATTGAATATGATTGATTCTCATTTGTAGAACCAATCAATTATGTTTAATCCGGGAGCGTCATTTTGCCGTACTCTTTCGTTTTCTATTTATATCTTTCAATTTATTGGCACTATTATATTTTTACCTTTATGTAAATGTTTGTTAATGTTTTTTCGTATAATTTGCGAAAATAGATGACGTAAACATATCTTACGACGTAAGCTAGATGACGTAAACTTATCATAAAATTTGATATGTTTGTAACGATCGATCTAAAAGACCGTAACTCGCGCACTTACTTTAGCGTTTGTTGTTTTCGCCAGTCTCCGCCATTATTATATTTTTATAAATAAAAATAAAATTATAATTTTCTCACATTATTTCATTAGATATCAATAATTTTAACAAATAAAAAAAAGATAAAATAAAAAATTAAAATAAAGATATCGTATAAATACAATTATTTTCAATAATTATTACTGAAAATTGTTTTTCCTTTGTTTTTAATTAAGATTAATATAAAGCATTATCAGAACATTTTCTTATTAATTATTATTTATAGTAATTATAATCATATATGTATTCTAGTTATAATACATATATGCGAAAATACATTTCGATCAAAATGACCAGGACTGCGCCTACTTCCGAGTTAATGACATGTTTCTGCATATGAATCCCATTTGGAAATCGAGATAGACAACAAAAAATTGTTCAACAAAGGAAACAAAATGGTTAGCAATAATTATATGATAGACGAATGAGTAGAATAAAAAAAAATTATTCATTTTTGTGTGTATTAGGTGTGAGAAAAAGTTCGTGGCGTTTTTTTAATGCCATCTAATGGGAAAAACGCCACGAACTTTTTCCCTAATATATTATTCTTTTTTTGAAAAAATATATGCTTCTCGTGTTTTTTTTTTCAACAATAACGAGAGTTCGATATAACTCGATTTTTAACAATCGATTCATTTTTCAGAAAATGATCACATACACAGCGAGATTGAGGTAAGGTTAAGTCGTACATGTATATCTGTCAGCACTTTGAAATATCGTTTTTGTATCTTTGTATAATAATAACATTAATAAATATTGTCTGTAATATTATTAGGACTGAATTGCAAGTATTATATTTATTATTTCGATTATTTCGATGTAAAAGTGATTTTTAATAAAATCATTTAAGGTTAAACAGTTGGTATTACCGGAATTACACGTTGCGAACTGTCATTCGTTTGTACAAAGCTTACGATATAAATATTTTACACATCATCAAACGCGAACTAGAAGATGTACATTACACGTGTTGCGTGCTGCGATACGAAAAATTTTAGATATATTATTGTGGAAAAAATATAACTAAACAATTATTGTAACCTGTTCAATGCACAAGGTAAGATATTCTATTTGAAATTCTTTATGTAAGAAAAGTTGCACAGTATAAGCATGTTTACTTTTTGTGAAGGATTTCATACAATTGGAAATTTACATTTACAGATGAGAACTTTACTATTTTTGGGTCTATTTTTTATAATTGTTGCAGTGGAACCTAAAGAGGTTGATTTAAAGCATTTGAAATGTTTAGGTGAAAATCAATGTTAATTTCTATGATAATTCTATTTTAATAATAATCATAAATTATAATAATTATTATACCTATTATAAATTATATATACTATACTATTATAAATTATTATATCTTATAGTTTGTAGGGCAGCTATGAATGAATTGGAAAACGAGGTTCTAAAAGCCAATCCAAATAAATTAGTTGATGTAGGCAATTTTAGAATGGATGCTGATGGGAATACTATACATAAAAAGGTAAAAAGATGAAAATAAATATCAAGAAAAGATAGATCATTAGTATTAAATTTATTAAGAATATTTTTGCTGCTTTTATGCACTTATAAATCCATTCCCTAGTTTCAATTTACCTATACAACAGAGTTCTCTTTTGGATATCTTTTGGAGAATTGTGTTGTATAGATTTTTAATATAAAATTCGATATTTATTATTTTAAGGTGCCATTAGGTCGATCTGAAACACATATTTCGATTTTGCTGGACAATATTTGTGAAAAACTGTCGGATTACGTTAGAGCAACAAGAAAGTCTGATAATCAATTAATGATTTTTAATCTTATGTCTTCATCAGGTGGTATGAATCCTATTATGAGCGAAGTAGATATAATTCAAGATGGTGATTTAAATAAGAGCCTCGAGCATTATGTGAGTGCTATTTATTACATTTTATATTTACTGAAAGTGCTTTGTCATTAATTTGAGTTAATCGTTTTCAGTGCAGCACTGTAGTGGAAGAATTTGAAGAAGATATAGTGTCATTGTATGTTGGTGGCATATCCAATAAGAAAAAAGAACTTTGCACAAAGATCTCAAACATTTGCAATGAAAATTATGCCGATGAGGAAGACGATGATTATAGTGATAATGAAGTAGATAATGATAATTATGATTCAAGTTTTGACATAGATAGAGACGAATTATAAATTGGAATAATTTTTACAGAAATATTATTTATATGCATAAGTAAAAAGAAGCAGAAATAGTTGAAATAAATATTGTATAAATATAAATATCTAGTGATTTTTATTTTGTAAAAAATTCTATAAATAAATTTTTTTTTTTTTTTTCAAATCTTTCGCATGCATTATACAATTATTAGTTATTCAATATTTTATACTTATCTCAAATGTTAATTAAATGCTATTTGCTATGTGAAATATGCAGCAGTGTAAAAGCGTTGCAAAGATTATTAAGTAGATTTTTTACATTTTTAAAAATATTTATAATAACTGTATGTAAATATGTTATATAGTAATTTGAGTAAAAATTATGAGTAAAATAGAAGAATTAAATGTTTTTGAAATATCGATAATTTTATCATTATCGTCCATGATCTAATCTTCTAATCAAATTTTTCCTACCTCTCACTTTCACCGCAATTGCTGTGTTCAGCAAAGAAAAATAAATTTGCAAGATGTTATAAAATTCTTTAATTATGATTGGTTATATATTTAGATCCGGCAAGAAATTACCGGCAAGAATCAATAATATTAAAGAATCTTTTTTGTTGAACGCAGCCAATGTTTTCGTGTTTTAGCGCAAGAATTTTTCAAAGCCACGCGTTTCTATAAGACCGACAAATGCAAATTTCGAAGATAGACCTGACAGACAACGTTAACAACGATCTCCTCTTTTCCAAGAGAGAAGCTCATCAGTCGTCAAGATTCAAGTATCTCGAGTCTCTCACTCTCGCTTGACTTCTCATCCAAAGGGGACGCGATTTAGAAACGATCTGGTGAGAGTGAGAACCAGTGAGAACTTTCGTAAGTCCGAGGTCAGCTCGTCAGCTGTCTTGACGTATTTCGACTTCCGACGCGTGTGCGTGCATGCATTCGTGCATGTTGTGTATGAATGTACACGCGTGGACAATGACAGTCGATTCGTTCCAGGAATGTTGAAAGCGTTCGAGCGTGAGCCGTGGTGAACCGAGAGAAAGACTCATCCGTCCGTCCGTCCGAACATATGATTGTAGCCCTGCCGAGGGCGCACGTCGTGGAACGTGAACGTCGTCGGTTTCCGGGAAGCGTGATCGTTAGTCTTCCATACCCCACCGCGGCCGACCTTAGTCCACGATCCGTTCGACTCACGGTTCTCGCGGAAATGACAAAGCGCGCCTCGCTCGCGCGTCAGCAGTGAGGAAGAGAATTCGTTCGCGGACAAATAAATCCCGGACGAAAAAGTCCCGAGCGAAAAAAAGCGGAACGCGGCTGCAAACATGAGTTCCGTCTGGAAACGCTTGCAACGGGTGAACAAGAGAGCAGCCAAGTTTCAGTTCACCGTTTCTTACCACGAGGTCACGTTAGAAACGACGACAAAGTGGTGAGTGACGCCGATTCATTCCTGGCCGAGCGAGAACTTCCTTTCGCCGCGGCTTTCTTAAGTGTCTGAAATCTGTCGTTCGAACAGGAATTAACATCAATATCTTTTCGTCTATACGAAAATCTCATAATCTGAAATCTCAAATCTGTCTGCTCTTGAAAAACAGGAACAGTTGTTGTATTTTACAAGAAAGTGATGAACATTTTTATCTCTTTGAATAAATATTTTGGAAAAAAAATTAAGCGATATATATGCAAATGTAAATTACTGTCTTGCGTTTAGATTTTTATACGCATTGTGTTGTAGAAAATATGTTTATGTTTATGACACAATTTAGATTTATATCTTTTAATTATATGTGTACATTTGAAAAAATATATGTGTAAAATAACTGTTAATTTAATAAGATTAAAAATATAATTTTTTAGAAATATTATATTAGCATATATGTGTTCTAGCAGAGAATAAATATACAAAGATAATAACATTTTCTAGGAAGCCAAACAAATTGAGCATTGTTTGGACAAGACGTAGTAGAAGAGTCAGTTCAGAACCCTTAGACTGGGAGCCATGTTTAAGTGATCCTTTGAAGGGTGTCATTAGCTGGGCAGTCCCTGACAATCATACAGTTTCCGTAACACTGTTTAAAGATCCACGGACACATGAACTGGAAGATAAAGATTGGACATTTGTTATCGAAGATGTGAGTACAGCATACTGATAAATTCACAGAAGGACGTAGCACAATGGTATATTGTTCTACTCTCGAACAGGTGTCGTCGACAGGAAAGAGACGTCATGTGGCTGCCACTAATATAAATATGAAAAAATATGCAACTTTAGAATCTAGTCAGCAACAACTCAAATTGGACTTGAAGCCAACTTCTAAAAAGATTGTTAGCGCTACACTAGAATGTACTTTGTCATGTGTATTTTTACGAGAGGGCAAGGCAACGTAAGTGTGTAGTTTAATTTCATTGACATACTGCTAATTAATTTCATAAGCTAGGTAATAATACTTGTCCTTTATGTAGCTAAATGTATTTTAAATAGGATAAACATTAAGTAATGTTTATCCTATGCAATTAAGTAATGTAAGTAATTAAATAAATTTTAGAAGCAGATTCAACAGATGCTGAATCTGTCAATAGATTATTTTAATCTGAAAATGTCATTGAAGTACCAGTTTATTATATTTGAATTTGTTGATAAATATTTATTGAATAATTATCTTTATTTTTCTAGGGATGAAGATATGCAAAGTATGGCTAGTTTAATGTCGGTTAATAATAACAGCGACATTGCGCCATTAGATGATTTTGATAATGAAGATATACCTGAAGATGTTGAGGAAGTGTCGGTAAAAAATTTGGACGAGTTTTTAGATATCTCCGCTCAACTTGATCTAATGACGAGCAGTCTTACTGAAAGTGAATTACCCAGCACTCCTATAAGTGGTGAGTGTTGATCCTTGCTTTTTATTGAAACTGCATCCACAAGTATATACATTGAATATAAAATATGTAATTGCTATCTTAATTCTCTAACTAGTTGCTTCATTAATTTTATTATAATTTATGGAATCAAATTTACTAATAGAATATATAATGTGTATACAATAGTGGCAAGTTTATCAAAGGATGATACAACTCCTGTAAATGATGGCGAGCATTTTATACGCGACATTAGTCTAACAGGAATTGGAGACTCTCTAAAGGAAAAATCACCCGTAAAAGACAATGTTGCCGTTGAAAATGAGTATGTACAATTACAGTATTATATTTTACAAAATAGCGTACGTGTGTGAAATACGATATTAGAATTGATACAATATATAATTGGTACAATATATAATTGGTACAATAACTTTAAATATTGTTTTCACAAATAGTTTATTATGCAAAAAGGCACTTATTTTTTTTTATAAGAAACAAGAATGATTACTTTGTTATTATTCTATACAATGTAGTAAATAATGTAATTGCGAATTCAATATCTTGTAGCAAAAACATTGAACACAGCATATTGAGATTGCCGCTGCAACCATTGGATCTTAAAAAGAATGACGCAAACGTTCCAAGACTGAAAGAAATTACTCCCGGCCAAGATTTATTAGAATGGTGCAAAGAAGTTACAAAGGATTATTCCGGTGTCAAAGTCACTAATCTAACGACATCTTGGAGAAACGGAATGGCGTTTTGTGCAATTATTCATCATTTCAGACCTGATCTGTTGTAAGTACTCTTACAAGGTTGATCGAATGTCGTAATTATACTAAAAGGTTTCATTCTTCGCGCTACTTTTTCTGGGAATAAAATGTCAATAGACATTCTTGGCGATATGCCAGTTATTTTATTCGCGTATTCCATTAATAAACACTTTGAAATCGCCATTGTCTTACGTCGAATCAACTCGTGCCAACACTTTGACGATTATTTTTGATACTGGAAAGGTCGACGCATTTGTGTATTTATAGTCGCACATGCAACAGACATTTGATTGCGAGTTTCTTGATCAAATGAATAATATACAAAATAAAAACTTATAGAGACATCAATTCCCTATTGCCGCACGATGTAAAAGGCAACTGTAAGAAAGCGTTCGACGCAGGTGAAACTCTAGGCATACCCAGAGTTATTGAACCGGCTGACATGGATATATTAACGGTACCTGATAAATTAGCTGTGATGACTTATTTATATCAATTGAGAGCACATTTTACCGGCCACGAATTAGAGGTAATTTAACGAAAATTTTTTTATGTAATGGCTTTATCCAATTATTGTGATCATTTTTTTCCTTTTTGTAATATAGATAGCATATAATTAATAATATATTACTATTTTACCAAAATTTAGGTACATCAAATAGGTAAAACAACGGACGAATCCTCTTACATGATCGGCAGATTTAATACGGACAACAACACTGACGTGAGTGTTCAACTGTTTGGTCAAGAGATTATTAATTTACGGAAGAAAGAACAGATCGAGCAAAAAAACAATAAAGCGGAGAATAACAGACGGTAAATATATGACATTTTATAATCTATCAAATTATCAAGCCAAAGTACATTTCTACAACAACAATTTATCAAAAACAAGATTAGAAATTGTGATTCACTCTCATAGGTCGAATCCGTTTGATAACAAGAAGGATGACATATGCATCGATTCGTTAAAAAACAAGCTGCATTTGAGTCTGAACACGGACAATCAGGATCACGATCAATGCAACAAAGATAAATCGCCATCCAGCGTAAAGGAGGTCAAGGACATTATATTAGCCAGCTCAAAGAGCATTCTAGGCAAGGTGTTATCGCCGACCAAAGAAAAATACTTGTCGAGAGAGAAGGTACGTAGAAACTACACGGATTGAGTTCGAGTCAATTTCGATCGTTGCGATTATTCCCGAGAATTGTCTAGACAAACGTCGCGTATAATATCCGACGGAATTTGCGCGCAAATTTTTTTTCGTTGTGAGGAAATGAAATACCAATTTACCGCAGAGCAAGTCTCCGCCGAGAGTGCAACAAGCGCAGCAACGTCCGATACTTATGACACGCCGACAATTAACCGATCCGTTCGGCTCCGATGACGAAGAGGAGAACATACAGATAATCGACGACAAATGGTCGCAATCGATCTCACTTACCAAATCGCAAAGTCCGGTCCGTGATGTCAGTATATACGAGATTGCGCAGACTGTCGCTTTTTATGCATTTCTTCTGTTATATCTTCTCGCTGCATTAACAATAAATCCATAACGCGCACTGTTACATTCTCCTTCTGTTGTTTCTTTCCATCGGCGAATTATATCAAAATGCATTGTCTCAAGGTCTGTTCTTTTACTTTTTATTTATCATAAGCGAACAGATTGCGCTTTGTGACGGAATTACGCCTATATAATACACACATATAACTGCATGTAAATATGCATGAGAGATTCGCGCATAATAATTCCGCAATGCACGTAGACTTATACGGCTGTTCCATAAGCTTTGGCTTTAAAATTTCTTTAGCGTATATTTAATTTAATTTTTCAATAAATTTTAATGTGTTCATAACTTTTTAAATTATCAATATGTTTGAAAATTCTGTAAAAAGAAGTATCTCTAAGAAATAGGAATCTCACAAAACCTTGCACTTCTAACAGAGTGTCAAATAATAATATCAGGAAAAGTCATAACTTGTTTTACTAATATTTAGTTTTTTTTTGCGGATTTCACACTTTTTTCTTAATATAACGCGTTTCTAGGAATAATATAAAAATTATTATATGATAATAATATTTAATTACAAACTTGTAAATTTGACAATTTTATGTGACATAATTATATTGTTGGTTTAACAATCTGCATTTATTTATTTTTTACCATGACATTTTTTTACCCTGAAAATACTGATCTCAATCATATATTATAAAGAAGCTTTGCAACAATATTATGACGTAACAAGGCTATGTAAACGTATAGGACGATCTTTTGTAGGACTCGGTAAACTCTGACGATAGAGGAAGTCGAGGTAGTTCCGAATGTCAAGGTGCATCGCCGCCATATGGAGAACAACGATCACATGTAATTAACAATATATCTGCTATTAATATTATGTCGCTTTTAATGTTATATCATATTAATGTACCCCAGTAGCAACGAAACTAAAGTCATTCAAAATAAACGAAAATTTTATTACGAATACTCAATGTTGCACAATCGTTCATATTTCTTATCTCTTTTGTATTAGCCGTTAGTTAATCGGCACGATGAATTGCGAGAGCGAGCGAGACAACTCTTGGAACAAGCCAGGAATCAAACAAAGTCATCCGGATTTGTTTCTGCTGCTATCAGTCCTGTTGAGGTTCTACAGTTTTATTCACATTAAAGAATTAATCGAGTATTTCTCAAGGAATGAACGTCTATGTGTATGTAATATATTTTGTAATATATTGTAGACACAGAATGATGACGAGAGGCAACAGAATTTGCGAGAAAGGGCGAGACGCTTGATTGCGGAAGTTAAAATGGGCGTTGCTGTGACTCCAAATCAATTGAATGATGATAACAATAGTGACAGACGATCGATAGACGACCAGAATAATAGTCCTAGACGCAGCATTACGCCATCGACACCCAGTGATCGAATCAGTATAAAGGTACTGCGATATAATTTACTTTTTTACACAATTATGTAATAAAACGATAAATTATTAGGTGTGGGAAAAAGTTCGTGGCGTTTTTTTAATGCCATCTAACAGGAAAAACGCCACGAACTTTTTCCCTAATCTCTCATACCTAATATAACTAATTTTTTAGTCTGAGTACAATGGAAATATACTGGGAAATTCAAGTATGATAGATGGAGAAAAGAAAACTGGCTCTCCTTTGTATTCTTTCTCCAAAATTATTGAAAGAATCTCGCCCGATAAAGGAAGTCCCGATAGAACTCCGTATACACTTCGCGGGGTATGTTAACTTGCATTATTAATTTAATTTTGATTGGATATTAATTTTATTATATTTGCATTGCAATTTTACTAGGAAATGAATATTATTAATTTAATTTTAATATAAGGAAAGAAATTGTGAAACAAAAGTATTTTATAATGACGATTTATTTTTAATTTGATGTTCTAGTTGGGTAAAGACATGACATCGTATATTCAAAATGAGCTTGAAGCACTTGAAAGAGAGCAAAATCAGATTGACATTCAAGCTGGCAAACTTGAAAAGCAATTGAGAGCAGCCATGGAAAGCGATAACGAAGACGAAACGGAAAGACTGATGTCTCTATGGTTTACTCTTGTTAACAAAAAAAATGCTCTCTTAAGAAGACAAATGCAACTAAACATACTGTAAGCGATTCATTGAGTCAGGCATGTTATTATGTATTTTTAATTTTTATTAAAAATGGAATAGGATGATATTACAATAATCTTAATTTAATGAGAATGGAATTTTTTATCTTTAGGGAGAAAGAAGATGATTTAGAGCGAAGATTTGAGCTCTTGAATCACGAATTAAGAAGCATCCTTGCAGTGGAAGATTGGCAAAAGACACCAGAGCAAAAAATGCGTGAAAATTTATTGTTGGAGGAATTAGTATCTATTGTAAACAAAAGGGATGAATTGGTGCATCATCTCGATACACAAGAGAGAGCGTAAGTGTATAATAAATATGACTTGCGCGCTATTATTTGTCTAAAATTATTAAATTTTTCTTTCCCGAATAATTTTTAGTATTGAAGATGATGACGAAATAGAGCGTGATTTATCTCGCGCTGGACTAGCTCAACGAAATAAAAATTGCGTTGTGCAATGAAAAGTTAATTATTTATCGTGTTTTTCCCAGAACTATTATGAAGGTAAATTGTTTATATTACATAACATATTTTGAAAAATGGAAAAATGAATAATTAATACAATCCAATTTATTATTTGCATAAGATTTCCATTCACATTTTATTTACTTTTTCATTAATTCTAATTTATTTTGTTAAATAAATTTTAAATTAAATTTTTTTTATCTCTGTTTTATTAAATTTACTATTTTTATTAATAAACTTTCTGAAAAATAGATTAACAGATAATTGTTAATAAAGGACAATTTATATTAAGCTTTTTTTTATTTATATATCGCGTCTTCTATTTTTCAAAAAATTTTTTATAAGAAATAATATACAAAAATACGATTTTTTACATTTCAGGCATGACCCATGTTGTTGTGAAGTTGTCAAAAAGTCGACAAAATTAGATGTTGAAGAATCAAGTGTGAACTTTCATGGTTTACAAACAGGTTATTTATTTTTAGAGACTTATTTTTTATTATGCATTATAGATTACTTCATCAAAAGATAGATCAAACAAATTTTTCCATTTCTTTTGTTTTTAATATAAGTTCGTCGATTCACGATGAAAGAAAAAACGCAATTAAACTTAGACACTCGAATTATTAGATATAAATGGTTTTTTGTATATTATCGAGCATAATATCGATTATATAATGTAATGAAGCATTTTATGCTTCAAGTGAAATGTTGCGCGTTAATAGTTGCGACTGTGTGCAAGTATATGACATGATATGTAACTATGGAATACGGAATCATGCAAAACAGTTTACGAATCAGTAAGTAGATGAAAAGAGATATACTTTTTCTTCCTCGAATAAAATAAAAATGAACGCAAATGCAAAGAAGTTCGAAAAGAATGCAAATTAGATAAAAATATATTTTAGCAAGATTCAAGATCTAATTACGGGAGCTACTTAGTGTTATATATTTTAAAAGATTTTGTTTATACATATATAAATTAGTAGCTGATTCAAGAAAGTATAAATTAAATGCAGTTCTTTTATGCGAATGAATTTTAGACATTTGATTTATGTGAAAAATTATTTTGAGACTTAATTGCTAAGAGATTTAATATCGGAAAGCCAAAGAAAATTAAAGCAGGTTGTTACGCAAGAACATGCGAGAGATATGAAGAGTAATTTAGTAAATGTATTTCGTAATTATCGATCCAAATCGATTCACGGAAAATTAATTGTGAAACTATTGCGGAAAGTGGAACGCGTGGCTATAGTTTTCGTATTTGCATCAGTTGTTCTCATCGAGCATTCGCATGTACTCTATTTGTGCCATACGAACGAATTGATATACTTTTTACATCCTATTTGACGAATTTGTACAAATGCGTTAAAAACAAATTCGCTAATCTTATTGACGGTATGAGATTTTAAAAAGAAACCGTAATAAGATTAATTTTTACTAAGACTAATTCTTATATGTGGTATCATATATCTGCGTGTAATAAGAATATTATGTTGGCTATAACTTTTTATAACAAAATGGTGCATTATATTTAAATGTTTTGACTAACAATAAGTAAAGAAAAAAAAATATAATACATTCTTGATAAATTCGCTCAAAAAATTTTCGGCTTAACGGATCTCGAGGGCAAGAAATTATAACGAATGTTTATTACATTCGTTGTTCCGTTTGGAACGTTTTAAATGACAGAATAAATAATTATCGTCTTTTATAATTGCTACAAATATAAAATTATTGACACATATTGTGATAAAAAGTACATTTTTGAGCACAATTGCTCCGTAAAACAGAATAGTAAAAAGTAGGATTTACCTGCTAAGAGCAATATATAAGATATAGATGTATACATTTACTTCCCATAATACAAATTTCATTATTTCTTAACTCTTTGTTCCATTGTGATTTTATCGGATGAAATTACAAATTTAACATTTAGATAATGAAAAATGCTCTAATTTTATATATAAAGTACTCTAATTTTATATTAAAAATATCGTTTCGCTTTATTAAATATTTGTAGCATAGCAAAAATTTTCAAAATTCATAATTTTTGATGAAATTCATATGATGAAATAAAGAATTAAAAATAGAACATATAGAAATTAGTTGTTTTACGTATGTTACATTTGACAATCACAATGAATGTCCAATTTTTTTAATATCGAACAAAGAATTAGAAATTACGAATGCGTTTCAACGCTATTATAACTATAATTTAATGCAATATAATCTTCAAAAATTGAACATATGTTGTCTCTATGTTAAATAATCTTCGTTTAAATAAATTTTGCATTAATACATACTAACATAAATAAATTATTTATAATTATTATTGAAATTGTATTACATTGTATGCATCGAAGACTGTATTATAATTTACAATGTATGCATCGAAGACTGCGCGAATTCTTGAAACATTGGAACATTAATACAGTTGAGGATAAAATAATAATTAATTCGGATATATATGTGTGTGTGTGTTTACACACACACACACACACACACACACAGATACGCGCGTGCGCGCGCGCATATATAATTATATGTGCTTCCAGAAGGACGATTTTATGTGATCTGCTTGGAACACACTGTGTGTGTACGCGCGCGCGCGCGCGCGCGCGCGTGTGTGTGTGTGTGTATGTATGTGTGTGTTTTCAAGCAGACCATATAAAATCGTTCTCCTGGAAGCATATATAATTATCGAAACACGCTATTTAGAGAACACACGATTAAAGTTTATGAGAATTAATTGAATTAATTGGAGAATTATCTCCTCTTGATATCGTAATATATAATATATCTATAATTAAATCGAGTATCATTGAGTATCAGTACTTTAAACAATTTTATATTTTTACTTTTAACTTTGCTCCTCGTATTTTTTTTAGTTCTCGCAAGAAATCCGTTAAGCTAGAGAATAGAATATTGCTGAAATTAGTCCTTAGCAAAAGAAGAAATAATTTCTTGAAATTCGAATATTGAGAAACAACAGATATTCTAAGCTACAAAGTGTGATCTCTGCTCTGTTAGACCGAATGAATCGCTCATTACACGATCTCATTATGGAGTTCAATGTATTCTAAAATCTAAATAGGCAATTATAAACCATATATATATATATATATATATATATATATATATATATATATATATATACATATATATTATATATATATATATGTGTATATATATATATATATATATATATATATATATATATATATATATATGGTTTATAATTGCCTATTTAGATTTTAGAATACATTGAACTCCATAATGAGAT
>Ga0157363_1002696_pt1 | contig 15781 bp, 10 predicted proteins | sample AttsexASBM1_FD_111477 | JGI IMG/M metagenome (GOLD analysis project Ga0157363, IMG submission 111477) | Fungus gardens microbial communities from leaf cutter ant in Ribeirão Preto, State of São Paulo, Brazil - Atta sexdens ASBM1 | ecosystem: Host-associated > Fungi > Mycelium > Unclassified ...
GTTGGGTGGGTGGGGGGGGGGGGGGGGGGGGTGCGTGCGTGCGTGCGTGCGTGTATGTATGTACATAACATTCTGTTTTTATTGAACAACACATTTTTAATTTATTTACTTTATTATTTTTGTTGTAAATTAAAATTTAAAAAATAAAAAATCTAAATATTTTAAATAAATACTTTATTCTCTCAGAATAACTTATGCAAGATTGTATTCACCGATTAATTACAAAGATTTAAAACAAATATTTTATTTATTTATTAGATAATTTCTGTATCAAAATGTAACTTTACACTAAATAATCTTGAATACCTAAAGTACTTGTATTTAAAAAATTGAGATTTTTGTCATGACATTTATTTTATAATGCATTTATTTTATAATACATTTCTATTAGAGTACAAATTTAAAAAATATTATTGAAATAACTTCAACTAATCTAGACGTTTTTTTATTGATATGTCTATCGATATATTGAAATGTCGAATATTCTTAAACCATTGTATAAAATTACTTAAAAAAAAATAGAACACAAAATATAACTGTTGAACTTTACTTTTTATTTTTGAATGTCATGTTGAAAATATCTGATGAGATTATCTGTTGAGCATTGAAATTATATCTCAAAAATTTGGCTTGCTTTAATATACCATGAATTAAAAAAAAAGTTGAAAAATACTGCGATATACGAGAGTTGAAATAAATTGAATCAAACTATAAATTAATCCTTAATGATATTAAATAACATACTAAGTTTAAATAATACTTTATATATATATATATATATATATATATATATATATATAAAACATTTAATTAAATATTGCCTATCCAGATGGAGTATAGAAGCATTAAAACAATTAAGACCGTCGCTTCCCGCGGGAATTATTGTCGACGTTCTGAGACAAGCGGCGAAGTCGTGTGTTGTGAAACGAGAGTTCCAGAAAGCTGATTTATTGATCAAAGAAGCTGTATATCTCGCGAGAGAAATATTCGATACGGATCATCCAAAGTATAGCGATGTTCTCATCGATTACGGATTTTTCTTACTAAACTTCGATAGTATCAGCAATAGTGTAACTATATACAAGGTATTTATCTTTAGAGCTCTTTACGAATCTTCATAATCTTTTGTGAAGGCGATTGTAAAACGTTTCGTCTTATACTTTAGACTGCGTTAGATATTAGAAGAACGATTTTCGGCAGGACTAATCTTCATGTTGCTTTGGCACACGAAGATTTAGCTTACGCTCTCTATGTACATGAATATAGTTCTGGCAGATTTGACGATGCAAGGTAATTAATTAGAAATATATTCGATTTATTGTATATTGACAGTACAATTTATTTTTGTTTTGCAGTGAACACGCTGGAATAGCTATAGATATTATGGAAAGACATTTACCCCCGAATCATTTAATGCTCGCAAGCGCTAGAAGAATAAAGGCACTTATTCTCGAAGAAATTGCTATAGATAACGCATCCACGCCATTATCGGAACAAAATCTCTTACTCAAGTCCGAATGTCTCCATTTATCCGCTTTAGAAATGTCGAAAACTGCATTCGGCGAAAGAAATGTACAAACGGCAAAACATTATGGAAATCTGGGTCGCTTATACCAGAGTATGAGGAAGTTTCAGGTAATTTATATATTTACACAATGTATATTTTATTATTTTCTTGTATTTTTAACATGCGTGTGCTTTTTAGGAAGCAGAAATGATGCACCTGAAAGCTATTGGTATTAAAGAAGAATTATTAGGACCTGACGATTATGAAGTGGGCTTGAGTATAGGGCATTTAGCTTCATTATATAATTTCCACATGAATCGATACAGAGATGCCGAAAAGCTCTACCGTCGTAGTATCGCAATCAGTAAGTATATATATTTTAATTAATCCATTCTGACACGAAATGCCATTGCACTTCACAAATTTCGCATTGACAGGCTTGAAGTTATTTGGAGAAGGTTATAGTGGTTTAGAATACGACTATCGAGGACTTTTACATGTGTACAATAAGTTAGAGGATTACGAGAAAATATCGGAATACACAGATACATTGAATCATTGGAAAGAGCTTAGAGACAAACACGCTCAATCTGAAGAACCACCGATCGATGTACAAAAACGTCCACAACCAATCGCAAATGTAATGAATGTGTTCTTTTCCATGTGATATATCAATAAGTGTGTCTAATTCAAATTTTATGTCATTGTATGTCATCAAGCAACTTGCTGGTCTCCGTTGCGTTTACAAGACATTGGGCCAAAGTAGGAAGGAAAAATAACTGGATTGTATGAAAACCATTGTAGAAATTTGTAAATCATTGATCTGGTCATATGAATTAATAATTTCATCCCTTATGTCAATATTTTATAACACGTGCGTAGTATCTATATCAAATAAGAAACAAATTGAATTATTATCAATAATATTAAATTCAAACGATGCAAGGAAATATTAATTTAATTTATAAATTATTTTTATTAGTCATGATATTGCAATATAAACATTGATGGGGCTTTTTTTTAGTTGAGTTGCTGTGCTTATGCTGCATATTTAGACTTGATGTCTTTGTGTTTTATTTCGATGTATTAAAAATTTTTGCATATAAAATATCTTTTTTTAAATATTTTGTATTTATATATAAAATTTTAATATAAATTTGCTAATGTTTAATCTGATTTGCATACATTTTATGTACATACACACACACACACACACACACACACACACACACACACATATATATATATATATATACATATACATACATACACACATACACACACAGAATATTCCAGAATATTTGGAACAATCTTCGTGTGCAAATAAAGAGAAATCGAAGACTTCGATTCAATTTAGTCCATTCTATCTGCACATGAAAATTTTCTCAAATATTTTGGGACATCGTGTTTGCGTGTTGGTTCGTGCGTGCGTGCATGCGTGTGTGCGTAGTAGTGAATCATAAAGTATAAATATATACATACATATCTGTATGTAGGTGTGTGGGAGGGGGGAGGGTGGGTGTGGGTGTGTACATACAGATATAATATATATGTTTATACTTTACAATTCATTAATGATTACTGAACTACTTTCAAAGAGAGTCGCTCAGGTTTCATATAAAATATTTTTTTATGATTGTTTATCGAACACATTTATAATATGTTTAATTCATTGTTCATCTTAAAATTACATTGATCGTAGATCTTCACGCATTGCATAATTTTTAAGTAATAAAAAATATTCAAAATACATGCACTTGTGTTTATAACAGTAATATAGTTAAAGAAATAGGAATTAAAACTCGGTGAACGATTTGTTGAACAGATGTTTTGCTGCATAAAGTTATCTTCTCACTTTGTAAAATTTTGACATCTAAATTTAAAAATACCTTCTATATATATCCTATATTTTTTCTAGCATTTTGTTCTTGTATAAATGCCATAATGAATATAGATAATTAAAAACTAGACGCGCGTGTGCCCTTAGACTACTCCTAGAGATATTTTGAGATCAAAAAATTTTCAAACTCTCACTAATTATTTACAAATGTTTTTGCAGATTCGTTTCATTTCAATTTAAAAAATTCATTTAGGCACTCTTTAGATAGATATCAAATGATAGAATATGTGATCCAATGTAAACTTGTACAACTAAATAAATAGTAAAGCCTCTCTAATAAATTCAGACAATATAAAGGTAGCAGGCGCTCAAGATGTAGTTGACAATACATAATCAGTTTGGCAATATTGTAAATTATGATTAATTTATGAAAATTTAATTTAAATAGATTACATGTTATCAACTGCACTACAAATTGCTCTTGTATTGTCAGTACATCATTAATTATTGTATCAGATCTAACAGCCATAAGATGAATTAAATTAATTGTACATTCTATTTTGTTTTTTTTTATCAACTATTAAAAATATCAATTCATTTTTTTAAAAAAAGATACAAAATTAAGTAAACCAAAAATATATCAAAGAGTTAAATATCTATTTCTCTTTTAAAGACTGGCAAAATTCTCAATCGAAGATATGAGAGATCCGTAATTAAATGAAAACAAGATAATGTAATATAAATACTCACAATATTCTTCTGTATAACTCACATACATTCAAAAGCTTTAATCTGTTTAAATTACAGTAACCATTAGGTAATACATAACTTTATATTTACACGATATTTCTTGTATCACTCCGATTTTCAGGTAATAAGAATCTTATCTAATCCCATTTTTATGCTATCAACACGTCTAACTTTCTCTCTCTGCAAACAAAAGAGAGTCATCGTTAGTCACCTAATGATCGGTATGTTTTTGAGACATACTAGTCAATGTATTACCGGACTGATATTGCACATTTCGTTAAACTGTGTTAAAGTCCCGTAACTTTAGAACATTTAATCAGGTGTATGTGGAGGTTCTTGGCTGAAGTATGGTGCGGTATCTTGCACTAATAAAGTATGACAAACATCACAGACTCTGGATGGTCTTTGTTTCGGCCCACTGTTCACAACGTGTGAGAGGCAAGATTGACAAAATATATGGCCACAGTGACGGCAATGTACCTATGGACATTAAGCCTCTTTAATTTCATTACATGAAATCCCCAAATATTTTTACACTTAAAATGAGATAAAGATGAGTGCAAAAAATGCAAGCAACGTGAACTATCCTTATACATATACAAGATGTATCCAGCGCTGCCATTCAGTCATTTAAATAACTTTTTGTCATTTTTTTTACAAATTATTAAAAAATCACTATCGTTCAAATTAAGTCACTTTTTTTTCTTAATCTGTGACTTGAAATTTGCATATAAATTTTTGTTTCATTCATATTTTATCTAACAATTGCTCTTTCTGTTACTCTTTGGATATTAGTCCAGTGTCTCAACATGTGATTATTAGGTCCCGATCATTTAATTTCTCGCAGAGCAACGTACTATGTGTGAGTAAAATAATATTTTATGAGAAAATCAGACATTTGTGCGCGCGCCAATCGTAATTTGATTTATTCGAATGCAATCTCACTTTCACGTAGTCAAACTTTCAATTACATAAACATTTGAGTTTGGTTAATTTTCTATGCATTATGCAAGTCTGTGCTTCCCGCTTTACTCTCGCGATTTAAAGTGCTAGATCAGTTAGACAAGCGGCATGGATAATGAAATACTTTTTAAAAGTAACTTTTTTAACTGTGAATAAAAATTGAGATATTTTGACAATTTTCCAGCAAAAAATACATTAACAAAATTTAACTTTTGCGGGAATTTTTATTGTCCAATATTTAAAAAATTTTTAGTTTAATTTAAAAATACTTTTTATAATTGATTTGTAATAAAAAATATTTATCTTAATATGCAATTTTAATATTAAAATCATATATTTAAAATAAATTTTCATACAATATATTAGATTACAAAAACTTTCACAAATTTGTATTCTATTTGTATTCTTTACTGGATAATTATCTTTAAAATGAATCATCTTTTCAATTTAATTACTTAATGGCTTTTGTTTGAAGTTTATGTTAAAAAAAAATTTACTATACGATAGAATTTTTTCATCCATTTCTCACCATAATATTTGTTTTTAAACAGCATATATTGAATATTTAAAAATTGTGCTGTCAAGGAATAATTATAATTGTATAATATAGTTGTGTAAGCACGTCATTGCAAAGAGATATTATTTGTCATCGTAAATCTTCATATTATTTTAAAGTTGCTGACGCAAAATAGACTCGCCTTATCATATGTTAAATCCAAAACATATGGAAAAATAAGAGTAATGTTTTTTCTTTGCTTAAATTATTTTTAAAATTTCATGAAAAATGTCATTTTTGGTACTATTTTGATGCTTGAAAAATTATTTTTTGTTGTTGTGAAAAATTATGTTTTGTTTTTTTTTTTTATTAAAAAGCAGTCAATATTTTACTTTTTTGGTCTGCTGACTGGATGATAACGCTGGGTGTACCTTAACATACTAAGCGCCGAGCCTATTTCGTTTAACTTTCCGTTTACGTCGCATAATATCGTCAACTGGAGAGATACAGGCAGTGTGCGAGCTAAGGTAAACAAAAAGAACGAGAAACAAAATGGGATGACTAACGAATCGTCACACAAATAACAGTACAATTTTGTTCTCTAAAGTAGATCTAAATATTTTAAAAAGTTTTTGAAATCGGCGTGGTGTAAATGGAAAGTCCGGTGCCGGTCTGTAGGAACCAGCATGGCATTTAACATTTAATAGTGCCCATTAAAGTCCACTAATCATATAGCACTATTCCTGATCAAAAATTGAGTCGAAAAATCCTGAACCATTTTTTTCTACAATGCTCAAGGAAGCAGTTATTATCGAGTAATCAAATCGGTGCCCTTTAGACGGGCTTTAGGCATATCTATGAGCCTCACTATCAGATGCATGACTCACTAAGCGTCCGTTTAAAAAACGGCTAATTGAATTAGCTTTATTTAGTAATTACTTATTTCATTGAGTATTGTAGAAAAAATTGCTCAGGAATAGAGCTATATTAATTAGTGAACACTATTTACACCTCGTATTTGCGTATATACATATGCATATAGATCGTAATACTAATTTAACTTATTTAATTTACCTTCTTTTTTGTAACTGAAAATGTGGTATGACAACTAGGACACTCTTCAACGTCCTCTTCATGTTGCCATCTTACTTCACTACCTGCCTGTCTAATCCTTTCCAGTTGGACCTATATGTGATCATTAAAATAATTATTATTTGTATATTAAAATAATTATTATTTGTATATTAACAGTTCTATTTAGAGTTTATAATATTTTATAATATTTATAATGTATATAATGAGCTATCTCTTATTTATATATACAAACTTTTTCGATAATTTTGAATCAACTTTATGTCGATAAAATACACACGTACAACTTTAAATTCATTGTTTACATTATTTCTATTACCTGTAATGATTGTGATAATCTAACAAAGTCTTTCTGTACTGCCTCACTAGTATCTAATTCTTGCTGTAAACTCATAACTCTTTGTCGTAGTTCACTTATAACTGAATCTGCATCCTTCTTCTCTTTTTGGATTTCCTGTAGCTGTTTTTCCAATCGATCAAGCTTCTCTTCTCTATCAGCAAGTGTACGATGATCTCTTATGTATTTATCTAATTGTGCTCTATAAATGATTCAACAGAGTAAAATTATGTTAATGTTTATGATATTAAACAATCATAATTGATAATTTTATCGCACATATAAAGTCAGTATTTACAACCGCTCACCTCAATCCGCTTATTTCATTCTTTAAAACAGCAATATCCTGTTCTTTAACCCTATTCTCTTGCTCCATTTGTTCTCTCAATAAAGTAACTTCATATCGTAATGTCTCTTCCTTCTCTTGTGCAACTTCTTGAGCTACTTTGGCTGTAATTAAATCCTCACGCATCTTTAAAAGACTCATATGCAATTCCTCAACAGTGTTTGGCATGTTGATGCTTTCACTTTGAAGTTGTTGCGAATGTTTGCTATGTTTACCCACAAGATTTTCATTCTCCATCTGAAGCCTGCAAGTATATTTGGAATAAAAAGTTTTATCAATAATATACTGTTATAATGTTATCTATATTTCTTATTTTTATATGTAATTTAACTTTGTATATATGTAGTGCTATTAAAAATTTGTCAAAAAAGGATCATCTTACGCAGTGAGATGTCTCTGTACTTCTTCTCTGCCTCGTGTCAATTTAATAAGTTCCTCCGATACGTTCCTTTGAATTTGTTCAAAAGTTTTCTTTAGTTCTAATAAATTTTGTTGCGCTGTCTGCGAGGTAACAGTGAGTTCCGCAACTTTGATTTTATGCTCTTCCTTCTTCTCATTCCACTTTTCTTCCATCTCTTTTCGAAATTCAACTTCCTTAGCTAGATCTTCCTTTTGAGCTTGTAGCATACGTTGCGAGTCCAACAGCTGCTTCTCTAAATTCTTGGCAGTCGCTTCTACTTTAACTAATTGTGCTTCGTAGTTTGCACACATATCACACGACGGCTCAAAGGACCCAGGTTCCTGCTGCCGTTTCTTTAATAGAACTTCTTTACATTTTTGTAATTCGTCATCGGTTGACCGTAGTTTCTCTTTTAAAGCTTTTATTTCCTCCTCGAGTGGCACAACCAACGAACGTAAAACTTCCGCATCTTCTTGCGCCTATGAAATTACATAGTCTTTTATCTATCATTATTGATCTATTATTATATGAATATTATTATTACTGAGAGACAAGTAATTTAATGTATCTAAGAGAAATGTTAGTGTCACTTAAATGTATCACAAAAAGAATATAAATTTAACCCTCCATCAATCATATGGAATTTTATACCTTCTGTCAGCAAAGTGGATAGCTTCAGTGCAAATTTTTATATTGTTGTTAACTATATAAAAATCTGAAAAAATTCTTATATACTTGTAAAAACTTTAACAATGAAACTATTTTTACTAGAAATCAAATTGTATTTTATTTATTTATTAGATTTAAATTTACCTTTAGAATTCTCATAATCAAAATATTAACTATCTTTTCAAAATCCAACTTGGCCACTTAACAGAAGGTTAATTGTGCAAGGGTTATAAATGTTTCATGCAATTTTAGATTTACGTACATATTTTTTTACCTTCCGCATGCTTTCTTCTAAATTGTCAGGACCTAAAGATAAAGAGTCTGCGCCTAATTGTGAAACCACTTTTCTAGCTAATGTTTTAGTTACTGTAGACAATGAGATTTGTGGTCCGTCCGTTGGCGGATCGCGTGGCAATTGTGTTTTCAATAACGCGTTTTCTTCTTGAAGTTTAGAAAGAGTCAATTGTAATTTAGACACTTCGCTAACAAGCTGTTTTCTCGAGCAAGAAGATTCCTCCACCGTTTCATGTATAACTTGCTGTAAAGATGCTATTTCTTCCTGAGCCTTCCTCTTCTCTATCAATATATGATTTTGTATTTTAAGATCTGCGACGACTAGTTGGCTCTTAGCCTCATCCAGCTCATTCTTCAGTCTCAGATTTTCCTTTTGCAAACCCATATTTTCCTCCAATCTCCGCTTTAATTCTTCTATAAAATACATTAATTCTAGACTTAATAAAATTGCCAAAGAGCTACTTGTCCAAGATTTGAGTTGTACATGCTATATACCTTCTTTTTGAAGAAACAATTCTTTCATCTTAGCCCTTTGTACATTAAACTCTTCTCGCATCTTAACGTTCTCTGACTCCAATCGGCTGATCTTCGTCTGAGGATCCTCTGAATCGTAACAGACACTCTTAATGAAATTAAATCATATCGCACGAAGGGATTCTCTACATTAACATGTGACATCGCAAAAGAAGCCCGACAAATGGATAAATTGTGCTTTCTTAAATATCTTGTTTTCATATTTTTTTTTTCCTTCCGAGTGTCGTGACGACGATACCGATAAGGACCTAAATAAAGACTACTGCTCGATAACATACCGTTTCCGTTTGCTTTGACCGTCCGATCGTCCTGGTTCTCCATTGTATGATCACTTGGCGCGGACGAGAATGACAATTTTGCTGGAGTGGATCACCACGGACAAGGATTCGGAGAGCATATCTCGGAACTCAGCCGGGACTGGCCACCTCTCGACAACGATGACAACGTTAATGATGTCGATGACGGCGATGGCATGCCGCTGACTAGTGTCAGTGATTCATAGTGACTCAAACAAAACTAGATCCAAAATGCAAATAAAGATTCGAGAATGAAAATCACCGATAATCGGATCACGAATCAGAAGCGAACTCAAGAACCGGAAGCGACCTCGCTTGTTCATCCAACGATTTCGCTGGACTTCGCAAGCAATACTTTAACGATGTCTAACACTCATATACATTTGCCAATGTCCACTGCTCCTCCCGGCTGCACCTCCTAATACGGTTGATAGTGGATGACACCTTCCGCGTTTTCTGCCCTTTATGCTGCTTTGCAACTCCAACCTCCAACTAGTACATGTAATGTACATTTATATATACATACATACTTAAAATTAAATAGTCTTCTACAGATTATTTAATTTCAAGTACGTATGTATATATAAGTATACATACATGAATAACAATAAAGTTTAATGAAAGCGAAATAGAAAATTTTAATGTGCAGTCCAGTGTAATAAAAAAAACCAAATCTCTTCTTTTTTTAGAAATTGCACCTTTTGTTATACACCTTTCACTTTTCTCTCTTTCAGAGTGTAGAAACGTCGCAAGTGTGTGGTCCAATCAGAGTCGAGCTAGCTTGACGTTGATTGGACTGCAACATTTGCGACACTGCGATCAGTGTCGGCAACAACTCTGAATTCTGAAATTACGCTACGCTTTACAAAAAAGAAAACTCTAAAAAATAATTAATCATTTTTTATGAAATTCAAAAACTCTTCAAGTAGTCTAAACTAAATTTTACAAAAAAAGGACTAAAAATAAATATAAAGGACTAAAAATAAAAATAAGAACTAAATTTTACCAAAAAAAAAAAAATCTACGAAGTTAAATATACGTATCAAATTAGTTTTCTTTATTTAGAACATCTTTATTTATAATGTCACAAATGTTTAAAAAAAATTACATATTAAAAATTTTATATTTCATATTATATATTATTTTTTATATTTTATTAAACAAATCAATTTTATATTTTATATTACATATTACTTTTGTATTTTATATTTTATATTTTACATTAAAAAAAAATCACGGAAAAATATATCTTTTATGCAAATCGTGAACACTCTATAGAACGTGTTTCAAATAATATATCCTTTTTTGGTAAACGGAAAGTCGCGCGATTCAAATTGATGGAAACGGAAATTCAGTGGTTCATAGCAATATTTGCAGACAATTTGCAAGCATCTTGTACACCGCGTGGCGTGTCGCATATCCTCGTGACGTTGAAATTTCAGTTGAAGGCGCATCTCGACGTCGGAAGGATTCCACACGACGTGCTCGCTCAAAAGATTCTACTTATTCGAGGAATCGACAACTCGCCTCAATCGGATAATTCGTCGATCAAGTTGGCAGAAGCCGGCGGTTGATCCTCAGGATTGATCTCAACTCCGTTTAATTTAATCGATCGATTGGCATTGGAACTGAACCAATCGCATTTGTTGTTCATCAGAATTAACCAATTACAGTTGACGATCGAACGATTAGGTTAATCGGAATTGTTTAGACCGACTCATAGATGATAGACGCGTGAGTCGCGTGAATATACAATGGTAATCATCACGTATGGATTTTCCTGAGTCACAGTTTTCTTCCGCGAATTCCCCGTACGAATTCGATTCCACCTAAACACTCGCCACCGTCAAGTTTGAGAGTAAGAGAGGTAGGTATTTCTCATATTTATATACGCAGTTGCGCACGGTCGTGAGTATTCATCTGATAGCATTATTTGCTTGCCAATGCGCCGACGTCGAGAAGATGTCCTGTGATCCTAGTTAGCAGTGATTGAAGTCCTGATTGATTTTTTTCAAGGAACGGTCTGGTTTAACAAATATCATGAGCACATTGTGGAAACCCTGGGGAGACATCCTAAAGGTGGAACCGACAGATCCAGCGATCATGAAGAGTCTGGACAGCAGCATGGACGACTTTGACAAGCTATCTGACTTTAGTCCCAACTTATTTATCATGAAAAAGAAGAATCCTCTGCTGAACTCTTGCATGAAGTGTCATAATAACAACAACAAGAGCTTTTTGCTGCTCGATGGACAGGAGAATCTGCAAGTTCCTGATGTAGAAGAGTTTCTGAAAAAATTAAACTGTACGGAAAACAACATTAAAGTCAAAGTTGTATCGATATTTGGAAATACAGGTGATGGGAAGAGCCATACTATGAATCAAGTATTTTTCAAGGGCGAAGAAGTATTTCAAACCTCCAATGAGCAAAATTGTTGTACATTAGGAGTCTGGATAGCATTTGATCCAATTCTCAATGTTATCTGCTTGGATACGGAAGGTTTACAAGGTACATATATTTTATGTTATTATTCTTAAGTAAAATTAATTGCCAGATTCAACAAGTTTATATTACTATGTTATTCTATTTACATAGGTATTACTTGTTATGAACACGAACGGACGAGATTGTTACTCAAGGTACTCGCGGTCTCTGATATTGTGGTTTATGGAATTCATTCCGAAAGGTTAAACAGGGATTTGTTTACATTTTTGGGCGCTGCGTCGCGTGCTTACAGTCACCATTTTAAAGCCACTTTACAAACGATAGGGCAGAAAGAAGGAATCTCTACCTCGTTGAGCATGCTTGGACCAAGTGTTATAGTGCTGCACGAAACTAAACACACCATACCTTTGATCAACAGTACATATTGCTACTCTCTCAGAATGACAGTAATTTCAAACTGAGAACTTTATTTTGATTGATAATCGTTTCGCCATCGTGACATGATATATTGATCGATTCTTTTACAGATGAATCGGAAAGTGCGGAAGATATTCTGAAAGCTAAATTCGCTCAGATGAGTCTCGAGATTGACGCTTTTAACTCTATCAAATATATCGGTTTGCAAATGGTAAATGACACGACGGATTACGAACAATTGCGATTCGCGATTGAGAGCGAATTGAACAACACGACAGTTCGCTCAGCCAGAAAACCGCACTTAGTGTACAATATACTTAAGAATCTGAACAATCAGCTATCTAACGAAATAGAAAATGTTTCTAATACTTTATTCCCAGACCAGTATTTTACTTGTCCTATTAAATGTCTAAGTTGTAATAATGGCTGTAACAACAGTATGGGACATCTTAGTGAAGGAAAACCACACAGTAGTAATACTAAGTTGGTATATGGATTTTTTATATGTTACTTTAACCGTACAACTCCTTGGATTAATGATGTTTGTTATGATAGGTGCAAATTCCAGTGTCAGTATGAAAATTCAATATACATATGTAAAAGATGTTACAAGAATGGAAATGAAATTGAGGTGAGCAGACAATATTACGAAGACAATCAGAACAGCTGGTACAGTTTCGCTAAAAATGCTTGGTCAGGATACATCATAAACTGTCCACACTGCGGGGAAATATACAAAAGCAGACAGTATTGGTATGGTAATAATGCAGAGGATGTTGCCATACGCAAAAAAATTACTCACGTGTGGAATACGGTAAAAATCGAAAATAAAAATTTTTTTGTTCTTAAGGATCATTTTGACAGGATCTGAAATAAGCATAAATCCAAGATTTTTTTTAGTTAATTGTACTATATGCCTCGAATTAATTCCTGTTAGGGATATGTTATACAATATCTAAAAATTTGCCAAGTATTAAAGATTTTAAATAAAAAATATTCAAAAAAAATTTCAAATAAAGTTGTTCTATCACAGATAGGTGACAAATTTCCAAAAGGATGATTTGAGACAGAGAAGTAAAGTGAAATATTTTATTGTAACTGATTCTCATTCGTCCTGGTTTTTTGTTGTTGATTTTGGGAGAGTAAAAAGATTATATTATTATTATTATTTTATTGTAAATAGACACAATGGCTAAAATGTAATAGAATTTTTTGTTGAGAATTGTGCAAAATAGCAAAGTTGAAATTTATTTTAAATAAATGAATTATCATATTTAAAAAATTTGTCAAGTATTAAAGATTTTAAATAAAAAATATTTTTTAAAAATCCTACGCTACAGCTATAGATTTTTTATAAGAAAATATTTCACTTGTTTTAGATCATTCCCGCTTTTGGAAATCTGCCATCTACTCGCGGCGAACAAACTTTGCAGAAATTATTTCACAACCTTCTTTTTTTTATATAAAATCTTTTAATATCTAGCAAATTTGTAGTCAGATATTATACAATATATTGCTAGAAATTAATTCTACATAGATTAATTAACTTAAAAAATTTTTTAATTTATGCTTATTTTAGATCCTGTCAAGATGATTATTTTTTCATTTATACATTTTTATTTCAATATGAAATGGCTTTTCAATATTCCATATTCTCTTTCAGTCAAATCGTTCTATAGTTACTCAAAACACAGCACAACGAGTTATTGATAGCGTTTCATACATCACTGAAGCCGTGACGAATGTCTCTCTGCAACCGGCGAAAGCACTGAAAGCCTGGGCCGCGGATCAAGTGGCACCGTCTTATTGGCGATCGAACAATGAGATAAAATACTGTTATCAGTGTAAAATTCCATTCAGTCCAACAGATGACAAACATCATTGTCGTGATTGTGGAGAGGGCTTTTGCGCGCAATGCTCGTCAAAAACAAAATGCGTGCCCAACAGAAACTGGTACTCACCCGTTCGAGTTTGTGACACGTGCTATGAGAAAGAGACAAATTGTTCCAGCGATGAATCCCTCGAACCTGTGGAAGATGTCGGCGTGCGAAAAGTGACAGAGCACATGATGTCGACTCTTAATGCCGTTGGAACAGTATTTAGTTATTCCAAATGTGAGTAAAAACGTTACATCACGAACTCGTGTAATTCTCAGATAAATTCTAAACATATTTGATTTGTATAGCTTTTATAAAAGATTCCGTTCGGCCATCTTATTGGATACCTGATTCGGAAGTGATTAGCTGTTGTGTCTGCGAACGGAAATTTTCCGCCATACTGTCTTTACATCACTGTAGAGCTTGTGGACGTGGCGTGTGTCAAGAATGTTCACAACATCGTAAACCTGTACCTCACCGAGGATGGGATCATCCTGTTAGGGTATGCAACGCTTGCGTTTGAAATCGTTTGGACATATATCTTTTAAAGAAAACAGTCGAAAAATACAAAAATTTTGGAGAAAGAAAATATTCATTTGAAACGAAATAAACTTACTTATTTCACGTAATACTTGCAAGATAAACAAAAGTTGAGACTTAATTGTGAATATAGAAAATTTTAGATTTGTATAGCCAAATCGTGCAGTTGACCGTAGTTTTTTAAACAAATCTTTTTAATGTAATTAGAATTTTAACTCTTAAATTCTAAATAAAATTTTCAACTCGATGTTTTTTATTTCCAACAGTACATAATGTAACAATACAAATTATTTTATTATGACATGTAATAGTTTTATGATGAAATATCTAAAAAATACAGTTTTATTACTTATATATTTTTAATATTAAATTATACAAATAATTATATGTTTTATTTATATTTGATATCAGAGAATTTTAAAGAGACAATAGGCGTATTCATTAAAGCAGTTAGTCTGCTCACTGAGCGATGATTAATTCTTACAGATTCAATTAATCATTTTCAGCTGGCAAGCAAAGTCTAGCTGTTTCGTTTGATATAAATCGTCGATTATTTGACAACTTAAGTCGGTTCTAGATTTATTGCAAGCCGATTGCAAGTTTGTTGCAACAGCCAATCTGAAGTTTGCATTTTGAAATCAATGCTTCATATTAGCTGTCGTAACTTGCGATCGGTTTGCAACTAACTGTAGAACTTTAAATTTTCTAAAAAATTAAGAATATCAGCTGAATTTTTAGGTATATAGGATCCGAAAGTCTGGAGTTGTCTGAAAGCTATTTAATTTAGTTTTTATAATTAGAGAATAACTTGTGAATATACAAGGTGTTCCAGAATAACCACTAAATATTTCGTGTGCTGGACTAAACTGAATCGAAAAGTCTATTTTACAATTTTCGCAATAATTGACAAGATATTAATTACTAAAAATCACAACATGGGTTTTCAATAATTTTTTATTCAAGTATTATCAACTGTA
>Ga0157363_1002698_pt1 | contig 15778 bp, 9 predicted proteins | sample AttsexASBM1_FD_111477 | JGI IMG/M metagenome (GOLD analysis project Ga0157363, IMG submission 111477) | Fungus gardens microbial communities from leaf cutter ant in Ribeirão Preto, State of São Paulo, Brazil - Atta sexdens ASBM1 | ecosystem: Host-associated > Fungi > Mycelium > Unclassified ...
ACTGAGAGCAATGGAATCACCGGCTATAAAAGAACATAACGCTCGATGTGAAGACAAGGGGACCTCTGTTCTGTCGAGTTCAGACGAGTTCCTTGACGCGCGCACGTGTCTGTGAGTGATCCACGCGGCTGCTCTCTCGGCCAGTCGAACACGATTCTATTGTATTCGCCGCCAGGCCGCGAATAGATCCAGACATCAATTTTTATTAACGTTAATTCATATTGACCATCAGACGACCGCGACGACTCCGAAATCGCTCCGCGTTTGCGTTCTCCCTACATCTCGAGCGACGCATCGCGTTCTTTAGTTCTCTTTTTTGTGTGTAAAAAAATAATATAAGGATTTTTTTACCGCATTTGTTTTATGGGAAAAAAATGGATTGGGTGATTCGGCAAAGCTTAATTACTGGACGAGTTCAACATCTAAAACTAAGAAGATTTGATTCATCGAAGAAATTATATCTGTAAGCAATATTATTATGTTAATTCAGCTAATTCTTTGCTATAAATGAAAATGATTAATGTAACAAGTTTTTTCTTGCTGCAATAAACGTATACGCTATCTTAGCTAACATGTTTTTTTGTTACAAATTTTGATCTATATGTTGAATTGATTTTCATAAAAAGTTATCTTTGCTATATTAATAAATTTAATGCTGAACAACAAATATGATAACCTATAATCGCTAATTTTATTTAGTTGCACAATTTTGCTACTTTTATATAGAAAATTGATTATCCGTATATTACGGTTGTAGATTTGCTAAATTAGTGAACTTTTTAATTATTTTAACAAGTCTTATTTTTTTCGTGCTTGTACTTTTTAAATATTTTGGAGTGAAATCTAAAGAATGAAAATTGAACTAATCTTTTAAAAAAGAGCTCGTATCAATTTCCAATCTTTAAAAGTAAGATTTCGCTCTTCAGAGTAAAGATTCACTTTAAAAGTTTTAGAGAGTATGGGAAAGGGATGTTTCACGATGGAGGATAAAAAAAAAAACAATTTCCGCGTGACCAGTATAATTCATATCGCGTCGACGCAATTCCGGGTCAATTCCGGGTCAATCTCTCAGCTTGTCGCGCGCGCCGATATACCATACACACGCGATGCACACATTGCACGTGCGTGCGCGTTACATACGTAAATACACGTAATCTACGCGTCTTCCCGTCGAAACACGTATTATCGCGTTACTATCGCGTCCCGTTTGGAGACACGATATGAAAGTATTTGAATATTTCTCCTTTATCGCGTACGGATGAATCACTTTCGGTTCGGTCGCGGTCCAACCGAATCCCGAATCACCGTGTTCCCGTCTCTCGGGATCTCCGTCTTGAGGAACCGTACGATGATACGTTAAAGTTATCATTATTGTGGTGTGCCATGTTAGCCGCGAAGGTCGCGTTCCCGGTGCTCTTCCTCGTGAATCTCGTGTCGGAGGCGAGGTATCATTCCCGTCTCTCACGCGTATTCCGATCGAGCGCGTGGGACCGCCCCACAGAGGAACAGGATTGGTACTTCGAGCAATGTCGTTTCGTGAACGCATGGAAGGAGCATCTTGGCCATGTAAGCGTGCTGGCCTTCCTGGATCCAGCCTGGCAGTATAGCTTCCGACAGGCGGTCATGTAAGTTGTAAGGATTGTGACTGCGCGCGAGGAACGCGCCCGTGACGAAGAAAAATCTCTCCTTTTATCCCTTTTTTCTCTTTTTATTGTTTTTTGTTTTTTTTTTCTTTTTTTTTTAATTAATCGAACAGGCTGGAGCTGCTAAGCTCGCGTTTGCGGAAGTCTGGTTTCCCGGACATACGATTCTTCGTGATAAGCCCATCCTCCGATTTAAAAGACGATAAGAGCGAGAACGATCTCGAGATCGAGGCATGGCGGGAGATTGGAGCAAAGTATGAAATGGAGAATTTTGTGAATAGTGATTTTCTTAAAAATAATGGAACGGAGATCATCTTTCTGCAGGACGATCCGCAATCTCGTATATGGGAGAGATTCCGGGCGTCAAGGGAACATGCGGTCATCATCGATCGGTGAGAGAAAAAGAGAGAAAGAGCGATTCAGAAGCTCATGATTTTATTAATATCATTGTATTTATATTTTTTTTAATAACAATTGATTGTTTCGTATGTTTTTTTTTTAAATTCATTTACGGAAAGAAATGAGTGCGAAATCTTATAAAAAAATTTAATAACATTCCTATAGGCACAAAATATTCGTATACGTAGAATGTTATATAAATATTATTTAAAAAATGAAATAAGTTATTATAATGTTTTGAGAATATTGTATACTTTTTAATGTTATGAGAGTATTCTATAGATATTATATATTCATTTGTATAAATATATTTCCTTGACATATATTTTCTTTGACATTTCTGAAATATTATTAAAATATTTATTAATATTAATTATTTTTAATATTAATTATTTTTACATTAATGCAGTTTTAATTCACAATCCAGTAACGAAAATATCTTATCAATCTATGCTGCGTCTTATGCTTAAATACATTTCGGTGTGATTTTACGTAGATACGTATCCAGTTTACAACTGCACGCCAAAATTATTTTCAATCTTTAAACATATATTTAAACTAAACCGATGTAATAGTTTTACAAATTAAAATAAACGTTGTTATGATACCCTAGTAAACGAGAATAGATTAAAATGAATTGAAATTTTTTCAATCCAAATGCGTATTTTAAATAGCGAATACTTTTTTTTAATTGGATTTAATTGGATTCAATTAGATTCAATTGGCTGGAATTGAATTGAAAAAAACTGCATTTTCTATTCAAAATTTTGAATTGAACAGTACACAATGCACAGAAAAAGCTAATATTATTTTTAGATTGAAAGAGATATGCTCCATGCAATTCCTATAAATGAATAAAAATGCATTCAGAATTGAAAAGCATTCATTTTAACATTCGTGAATCAATATTTAATTCTGAAAATCTGAATCCATTTCAATTCATTTCAATCCATTCTCGTTTGCTGGAACTTTTTATGTTCATACAAATACTACAATGATATTAAATAATATTACTCTTAATAATCATGTTATATTATGAGGAGTGTGTTGTGTGTAATAACATCCATCAGAATATATAACTATCTATTAATATTTTAGGAATATTATTTAATATTATATAATTTCAGTAAAATATTCTTCAAATGTTACATTTAATATTCTGGCAATATGTCTAAAATATTATTTTATATTAAATAATATTAAATAATATTATGTATCTATATAAGGAGAGAATTTTTTTTAATTTATCCTGAAAATATGATAATGGGACGACATTGTATTTCGAAGAACTTTAATGTAAATTTCTCTCATGCTTTAATAAAACTACAATAAAGTATGAAATAAGTTTGATTAATTTTACTGAAATGCATGGTAAAAATCTTTAAAATATTATATTGTATCACAACTATCATATTTCCAGGGTAAATTTTGAAAAAAAATTTTCTCCGTGTTACTGGGATACTGCAGTAATATTGTAAGAGCATGATATTTAATTATTTCATTAATAGAGTGTTGAATTAAAATTATTTTTATATATTTAAAATAATATTGATTGGTTTTTTTTATCAATGTAGATATAATTTAAATAGATGAATAGCGCCGAGACACTACCAGTGTCTCCAGATTATCGCTAAAAACTATAATTTTAGATGCGGAAAGTTGACATATCACGTGATAGTGCCATGGAGTATCCTGTTCTTTCCTTACGTAAAAGCGGCTATATTATCCACATATATGGATGACCCATGCGGCGGATGTAATGTGAGTGCATTTCTTCTTTAAATACAACACGTTTATCTCTCACTCAGCAGTGATGATGAAATGTTGAGTGCTTTCCATTTAATGATACAAGTCGATACAAATATGTTGATACAAATTATCTTTCTTAGCTTTCCATGAGTAACAGAACAATATTTGTGTCACAAAATAGAAAACATTGACATTACTGTAATCACTCGTAACATGATTACCTTGGAATAATTTCAGCCAGCCGTCTATCAAGCGTCGAATCACGAAGACCATGTCATGGAATTAACAAAGAGCACCAAGAAAGACTTGAGCACCAAGAAAGACTCGTCGTATCGCGAGATCGATACTAAATTTGAAATAATTTGGACCACCGAAAGTCTTCCGGAAAATCTCACACATCTACATCACGAATCATCAGAAGAGGAACGCGAGACGAGCACCGCATCTTCTATTCTCTTAGAGAATATCACAAATGATTCCGATCGTGCAAATTTTTCAATGGAATCCACAACTTATCAGTATGATAGCGACGCAACCGAGTCCAGATTTAACGAGGATCATCTTAATGCGAAAATTATACCTGGAAGAGATCAAGAAGATTCGACGAATTCAGAGAGCAACGCTACCGTCTCTACCGGAACTGTTGCGATCTTTGAACCGCAGTCGGATGTGCTTCCTCCGGAACAAAAGGAATCTCATCCAACGAATAATAATTCGCTCACCGCAAATTATGAGGACACGACTGCAGATAGTACTTTATTGCTTGACGAACCGGCGACTGAAGTAATCGAAAGTGATTCAACTTTCGCAGACCAAGAAATGATGACATCAAATTTCGCGAACGAGATTCGAGGTAGTAATGGAAGCGCAAAACTGTTGGATTTGCGAGAAAAGAATTTCAGTAGAATGATGATAGTAGATATTGCTTTCCATTTTCATACAAGTGATATAATACTAAAGTGAGTGTAAAGTTATATGAGTATATTTATTATCCATATAGCATGAAATATTTCCAAAATATTTCATTGCAAGATTTCCGAAATTTTTTATGAAATATTTTTGAAATATATTCAGGAATACAGAAAGGTCCAATAAATTCTTATAGTTTATGTCCAGGAAATCAAAATCTTGTAGATTATAAGTATAAAGACTCAGTTGAAGTCTCACTTGTCAGAAAGAAAATAGGAATGTGCATTCAACTAAGTTATGACTTACGACATCATGAATGAAAATTATCTGAGTTTTAATATAAATGGAAAGCAACTAAATATCAATAATATTACGTTAATTATCTTAAAATTTCTGACAAAAATAAATTGGAGCATAAAACGCGATTTGACATTTCACTGTTTCAATTTTCGCTTTTTTTTATAAATTTTGTTTACTTCTATTATTTTTAGCTTATATTTCATTTACGCTGATTTTTATTTTCATTAAGGATTATTCTAACGAATTATTATTTTGCAGATAACACGACACCAGAGCATTTTGGGGAGGACGCGTTTTTACCGTTACGCATAATTATGTATGCACCGCATCTACATAAAAACGGCAAAAAGACGAAAAAGTACACGCATATGATTCTGAAGGTCGGCGATCCCGATTTTCATAAGCACCCCGATTCAGGAACTGACGTTGCATCACTACCGGTACATGTAAAGTAAAACCTATAACGTTTCCGTTAAATTATAACGCTCTATCTTATGTATATCTTATGTATATCTTAATTAATTTCTCATATTTTATTTGAGATATTTCTCTATCGAGTTTAAGAATTTATTATTTTTTACATAAAAATATTATTAGGTCTGTCTTGATCGAATATAACCCTCTTCACTCATTTGTATTTATTATTATTATTATTATTTTATTATTCTTTGATCCTTGATAGTTAAAATTCGTGAATTTTAAGGATGTCAATGCTCACATAACAAGCTTCGAAGAATATGATTGGCAAACAACGGAAGCAGATGAAGAAAATATTAATCAGACGTATACATTCGATGAAAATGAAAGCCCAGGATTGTACGGCGAAGTAGCGGACTATTGGAAGAGTTATGAAGATAATGACATCGCTGACCAAAATGAAACGTTTAATGATACTTACAACTCTACGGTAATTACCAGCACGCATTGTGTACATTCAGCATTCAGTATATAAAATACATTTTAATAGTATAATTTAAATTTAATTAAACACTTAAATCGATATTTTGTATTTAACGTCGAAACAAATTTAATTTTTAGACTAATTACAATGAGGAACATCGTTCTGATGTCAACGATTACGCGACGAGTCTTTTGAAGTCGGAAGAGAGCTATTTAATTACAAATGTCACAGAAAATCCCAATGTTGAAAGTTCTATTCTAGATCTACAAAATATCGACGATTCAAGCACGATTGAATCTACCAGACCGATTAATGAGAATGAGCAGATCGATAAGAAAGAGGAGATACGATATAAATTAATTGAACATTACAATAAACTTTTATCTTGGATCGATTATAGATTAAATAAATAAACATGTTTTATATTATATATAATTTTTTATTCAAATATCATCAGATTCCGAAGTTATTTTTGTCCGATTATGAATTACAAGTATTTGGATATTAAATAAATGACACATTATCGTTACAATATAGATTTAACTAAACTTTATTTAGAAGTAAAGTTTATAATTTATATAATATATGAAAAATAAATGTTTAACATTTCGAATTAATCATAGATTAAATAAATAAAAATCTCAAAATCTCTTAAAAAATATTTTACTAATTAGAACATATTCACATTACATTTATCACAGGTCATATAATATTGAGAGCTTAAGTTTTCAGATATATATATGTTAAATATACATATACACATTTATTAATACTTTTGTTAGCATAGTATAGTATATATATATATATTTGGAAGATTATTTTTAAACATCATAATGATTCTCTTGTACGTATACATCACAAAAATCACATAAAATAATGAATATATATACGAGTATAATATATGCACATATACAAAAATTCAATTAATTTTATATATATATATATATATATATATATATATATATATATATATGTATATAATATATATGAAAAATAATCTCATGCTATATTTTAAGTAATTAGTTGAAAAGTTATATGGTTTATGCCGTTTATGAAGAAGCCGATATTTAATTCATCACATTGCTGCACGTCATGTAACAAGTAAACGATTATTCATTAAAACTATCAGTTTTTTTCGGATAGACTTCCGAAAAGTGAACCTTCTGATTTTCTTATCGATTGACAATATTACTGTATTTTGATACCCTGATTACGAATGTGATAACAAAAACTGCCGACAAGGTCATTTTCAAATATTTAAAAGACGATTTTTTTCACTTTTTTTCGCGCGTTTTGCATGGGAAGTCGTGCGTCTCTTGGCAGGGGGAACAGGTGGGGTGGGAGTCGCTTCGCATGGAAGTCTTGCGCCTCTAAGTAGGGGGGGAGGTGAGGTAGGAGTAGCTTTGCATGGAAGTCGTGCGCCTCTAAGCAGAGGGGGAGGTGGAGTAGGAGTAGCTTCGCATGGAAGTCGTACGTTCTTAAGCAGGGAGGAAGGTGAGGTGGGAGCAGTTTCGCGTGGAAGTCGTGCGCCCCTAAGCAGAGACGAAGATAGTGTAGAAGTAGCTTCGCATGGAAGTCGTGTGCTCTTAAGCAGAGGGATAGATGGAGTGGGAGTCGCTTCGCGTGGAAGTCGTGCGCTCCTAAGCAGAGGGGTAGACGGGGTGGGAGTCGCTTCGCGTGAAAGTCGTGCGCCCTTAAGCAAGGAGGAAGGTGGGGTAGGAGTAGCTTCGCTTGGAAGTCGTTTGCCCCTAAGCAAGGGGGTAGATGAAGTGGGAGTCGCTTCGCGTGGAAGTCGTGCGCTCCTAAGCAGGGAGGAAGGTGGGGCGGGAGTCACTTTGCGTGAAAGTTGTGCGCTCCTAAGCAAGGGAAGAGGTGGGGTGGAAGTCGGTTCGCGTGGAAGTCGTGCGCCCCTAAGCAGAAGGGAAGATGGGGAGGGAGTCATTATGCGTGGAAAACGTGCGCCCCAAAACACGGGAGCGCTTAGCCAGATTGCGCGGCAAATGAGCGTCAAAATAACTTTGTCAGTAATTTTCATGATCATATTTGTAATCGGCACATCAAAGTACAGTAGTATACCAATCAATAATAGAATCGACAATAAAATCACCCTTCTGCAAGTCCATCCGTTTCTTCTTAATTATTTAGGTCCGTCATCTATATCATCAGAATCGAAACTGCTGCTGCTGCTACTACTGCTTGACGTGTTGCTATCAGAGTCCGTGTCGCTGCTATCCGTTGAACTTGAACTGCTCGATAATCTGCATTTGTATACATATGATTAAGTATTTGTATATGTATGATTAAGAAGTAGAAAATGCTTTAGACTCCAAAGTTTGGAGTAATCAGTAGGTATTATAAAATTCTTCAATCATGCACATTATTAGATTATTAAAACTCTCATTCCTAGGATTCTTATTATTCGGATATCTGAGAACTCGAGTATTCAGGGTCAAATACTATTTGGATCTAAAAACTTTTGGCCAATTACTTAATACGAGAGCTTTGGTAAATTTTTAGTTGCAATATTTTTAATTTAAATTAGATTTTGATATAATGAAAGTTTGTTTTCAAAAATCCAAATAGTAGTTATACAGAGTATTATATATGTACACGAAGTAATTATTTTTTATACAATATATGATAAAAGAAGTTAGGCATTATGATGTTACATTAAACCAAATAAGTTAAAATATATAAAAACAATAATATATAAATGCTCATTAAATACAGGTGTGTTAAACAGCGACTGTTAACAATCAAGCTAGAATATGAAAATACTTACAAACACTTAAAAAATTTTTGGTTAACATGGTATACATTCTTTGGCCTTCAAAATAAAATTACACAGAATATGTAGAATATTACTATAGAAGAAAATAATAAAACAGTTTTCTACTCACATTTTCTGTTTGTCACCGTTCATAGACAATGCTTCAATATTGTTGGTCATTTTGTGAATGGCGTTTTCTATAACAAAATCTTCTTGGACAGAATAAGCTGCCATTTCCAGTTCCACTAGTTCTAGTCCCATATTTTCTTTGTTTGGATGAACCTGTATAAAATAGTAAATTGATATAAGCATTGCGGCCGTATAAGTCGATCGATATATAATCGGTAAATCTCAAATTTCAATTTAATTTCATCTTATATGTATCGTATTTATAAAAAATTAATTTTGAAAAATGAAGATTGTAAGTAAGGAATATTAGGTGAATGAGGCAATTCATTCTAGAAATCTATATTTAGATAGATAAGAGAAGCGTTAAATATGTGAATGTTTAAAGAATTTTGAAGAGTACTTACATTACTTAATGCAGAATAAAGCGATTCTATTACGGAATCAGATAACGTTTGTAACCAAATTAGAAAATCCTTTATATAGAGTTGATTCAGTATGTATCTTGGTTCAAATGAATTATTGAAAAGACTGTGTATTTCGCAGAAGCGTTTAATGACATATTTCCTTCCTATGCATGAAATCATTTGAAATAATAAATCGCAAATATATAAATATTTTGACATCCCAATTTATACTGACCTAATGACAGAACCTTTTTAACATCTTCTAATAATTTAATAGAAAGTTCCCAATTTCTGTGAAGTGGATAACAAAGCGCTCTTCGAATACACGCTGTTATAACTTCATCTAGAGAAGTAAAATTCTGAAAATATTTGATAGAAATAATTCGTTTGCACTCTCCTGGTAGAAAACGCTTCGCTAGCTAATTCATAAACGTACTTGGAACCAACATAACGTAGAACTTAGTTTATTAATAGTCCAGCCACTCTCTGAATTATTTTCTCCAAATGTTGTTCGATGATTATAACAATTGGCATACAAGATATCGACAAGATTAAAACATAATTTTTCAACATCTTCAACATTTAATAAATATTCTTTGTTTGGAAGTTCCTTTAACAGGTCGATTTCAGCTTTGTTAAATGCTATTTGATCTTTTTGTAATGTGTCCCATTCTGCTTGATATATTAAGCATGGCTTAATGACATCTGATTCCATGAGATCTGCCATATAATGTTCCTCGGAGAAATCATTTAATTCACGTTGTTCCCGCAAACTTTTTCTTTCTACTTCAGGAGTTACATCAGGAGTAGGAAGATCTATTATTTCTTTGATCCATACATCCTAGAAGGAACAAACACATAATATTGGGTTGTCTGGAAAATTCGTGCTGACTAACCTATATAATTTAATAAATGTATATTAAAATTTAATTTTCTGCGTTTCAATTTTCCTTCAACATCGGCACGAACTTTCCGGATAACCAATATTACTGATATAATTAATTCACTATCAAAACTAAGTATGGAAGACTGTTTGTAAAATTAATTGTAATTACATTACAGTAAAATTTAATAATGTTAAAATGGATTATAAAAACATACCTCAAAAGCAGCTAAAGCTCCTGATATTTTATTAGCAAAACCATATTTTGGAGAATTTATAAGATTTGTCCCACTTCCTACAAAATTATCCTGAGGTGAAAAACAATTATTTCCAGAATTATCTACACTGTTTTCACTCATATCTGCTAAAGCCACAGATGGATTACCTAAAATTGGAAGAGACATTGTATGCTGTGCAATATATATAATAATGCTATGCAATATATAATTGTATATGTATATAACACTTAAATTATATTCCTTATAACTTACCGATGACTTCAATGTTAGGTATGACAGTGCTTTTTTTTTTTGGTGCCAGAAGACTTGTTATCATTTCCAAATTCTCAAAATGTTCCCCCTTATTTACCTTGGAGAAACTTAAGGTAAAATCACCCTTGTCACAGTCGTAGGTCCCAGCGAATGAATCATTATCTTTTATCTTACCTGGAAGCTGTAATCTGTAAGAACCGTTTAATTTAACTCTTAGTATATATCCATTGGACCACTGTGGTACATTCTTTTTTTCGAAAAAGTAGAAGCATGAAATAATAATCAATTAAAAACATTTATACACAAATGTTACATAATATTTATATATAATTTTTTTTAATACAATCTTACAAATATTTTCTAAAAATTTTAGAAAGTATATGTAAGAAACACTTAATAATTTTTATATATCTGTTAAATAATGTAAATTAATTCAAGACTCAGAACACGAATGACCTATCATATAGGATTGGAAAATTATCGTGTATTAAGTATATAAATATATTTATATATTCGTCAGGAAGACGAATCCATCTAACAGATTCGCAAATACTTACTTGAGAAAATACGGAGTGGAGTAAAATAGGAAGTCTATTCCGTCAGCGTACATTTCCGCATCCTTTATATTTGCATATGGCGCATGGATAATTATCGTCACTACCTCGTCTGTCTGCGTGATTCCAAAGCGTGGAGTCAACATTTCGCTGCAGTTTGTTCTCTCAGAATGTTGCGAAACTATTTATACTTGGATATATCTATCTTGCACAACGTGCGAGCAAATATAGCTAGACAAGTGATGATTGCAAATCGATGCGCAATGATGTGCAACAGGAAGAACGCAAGGCTTTATAAAAGAATCAATTTTGTGGCACGATTCATTCCACCAACGTTTCTATTTGCTCAATTCCGATCCTTTCGAACACACGTACTTGAAGTTGCCTGAAGTCGAAACCAAAATACTAGCAACACGACGGACACGGAACCAACCGAACCGACTAGACAGATCAAATCGACGTCAAACCGATGGAGAGCAACAGGAAGCAATGGATAATGGGCGCGTTCAAGTTGACAAAGTGACTACCCTGCTCACCCAGTTCAGCCTGCTTGCTGAGTAAATGAATATAATTGGTTGTTTAATGCGGGGTGTACAATAGAAGTCATAGCAGTCGTAAGTCTTAAGTCGTAGAAAATTAACCAATCACAGTCGAATATGAGAAGAATACTCGACTATGATTGGTCAATTCTCTACGACTTAAGACCCTACGACCGCAACGACTTTTATTGTAGACTCCACATTACTTATAGATCCAACCAATCACATTCACTCGCTCAATAAGCATGCCTAGCCGCTTTGCCAACTTGAACTCGCCCAATAAATACAAGGGACGCCCGGGATGTTTCACGCCTCGTCCTGTGCCCCGAGTGGGTGTAAAGAGAATGACGTCAATAAGCCGGAAGTTGCCATTTTGCGTCCTATATCTATGACGCAATTCCTCATTTTATCCTTTTCTTTCTTTAACATTAAACTCAATTCCGGCCGGTATTCATAGTCAGATCTTATATTTAAGACTGTCTTAAGTATAGTCTTAAGAATACTATCAAGAACCAATCAGAGGGCCGCATTAATGACTTAAGATATATTTAAACTTAAGACATTACTTAAAATAAAAACCGACTATGAATACTGGCCGTTGATTTCTTTCTAGCTAAGGACACTTAATGGCGGAGCCAATCAGCATTAGGGTGATATTTTATTTGTGCGTTTTTTTGTCGTACGACAAGAACACATAGTAATACTCAACAAAATTGTGTCTCGCCGTTTTGATGAAATTAGGAAAATATCTCACAGGGCAGAGCGACTTTTTTTTTTGCCAGATTCTTTCGTTTCATGTAAAATCGCGTCAAATAAGTCTAATTTCATCAGTTCATTCCTCTCGGCGAATAAGATATAATTCTTGAGTATTATCAAACACACAAATGAAATAGCATCCTTTATTAGACACATGCATTGGCGCCACGCTCTTCATATCCATTCTAGTGCTCCGGAAGTGGCGAACTGGTTGTAGCGGAAGATTGAAGTTAGGTTAGGTTAGGTCGCCGCTCGAGCGAGAGTTGGTTGGAACTTGTGAGTTGGCGAGGGTGACGTATTTTCTCCAATCCGGCGTTTTTTTTCAAAGTTCTCGGTTCACCTTTCGTGTGTACACGAAATGCCGACTATCTCACAGTTGCATAAATGGGCTCTTGGACTCGGCGCAGTGAGCGGCACGATACTTTATTATTACAATGCATACAGTAAAACGGAACCGTTGCGCGTTCACAACTCGTGGACGACGAATTATACGCCTTCAGTGAAGTGGGATCACAACTGGGACAGGTGATTTATATTCTCGCTATCTATTTGATTTCCTCTGTCTCTATGTGAAAGATTTTGAAGAAAAATTAACTTTGTTAACTCAATCGATAAAAAATTATTAGAAATGAAAATTCGCTAAACTAATGTTTTTTTTTTGTTATTATTAACTAAGTAAAACATTAATTCCATACATATATATAATGAAATTGTGTTTAATTTTAATCCTTTGTTAATAAATATAATGATTTTCTGATTTTTTACTATACACGATGGGTTATTCGTATCGCAGATTAATTTTCATTACTTTAACAAATATACAAAAATTATTAAGTGATTTTTACATTTACTTTAACATCTTTAAAAAGTATTTGTAAAATTGTGTATTCAAAAAACTATATGTAGATGTTACAATTCTCCTGGCGAAAATTTTTCTCAGACTTTTTTAAATAATTTTTCAGAGTATAATTTTTATAATTTTTTAAAAAAGTTTCTTAGATTTTGTACAAATTGGGACACTTTTCAGATTTTTTTCAGAATTTTTATATGATTTTAAAAGTTTTATATAAATGTAACTTTTTAAAAAAATTTCTTAGATTTTTTTGTATGAATTGGACACTTTTCAAAAATACTGAGAAAATAATTTTCGAAAAATTCTGAATATTTTACAGATTTTTTTAGATGAACGATAGAATTTATCTAAAAAAATAAGTATGCTTTCATCTTGTCCTTAAATTCATTTCAAAAAATATTTCATTGAAACACAATTAGAGAATCTTTTAATGCTGTGTCTTTTATTCTCTCTCTCTCTCTCTCTCTCTCTCTCTCTCTCTCTTTCTCTCTCTCTCTCTCTCTCTCTCTCTCTATAATTTTTGAAAAAAGCTTAAAAAATTTGAAAAGTTCTGAAGTATTTATGAAAAAATTTTCGTAAATTTTAAATAGAAAAAATTCTGAGAAAAATTTTTGTCAGAGTAATTATTTGATGCTCCTAATTCTTCAAAGAAAAGTAATATGCAGAACACAAATGATCCAATTATTTGTATTAAAGATTAATAATTGTTAACGAAATAATTATTAGATATTACTTAAATTATTAATTATCAATTAGATATTACTTAATTAGTTAACCCTTTGCACTCCACAGGCGGCACTATTGCGACATTTAATATAAATCGTAACTCCGTATGATGCCGTTCAGACATAGGTTGTGTCCCAAAATTGACTGCTATTACTAAAAATCTATAGTTCATATAACGATTTTCACCGTTGACAGTAAATTTGAAATAGAGTCAAGCGTTTGTTTTATTTTATATTTATAAAAAAACAGAATAACTTCAAGCATAACATACGCAATACACAATATAATATATTATAGGATTGTATATATAATAACACAAACTATAGAAATCAAAATCTTAAATGATCTAGCTGGATCTTAAATGCTTATACGATTCTTGTGTGAATTTATATTCTACGTATGTAGTTTCCAGAATCATGCGCCGAAATGATTTTTCGTTCTTGAAAACGCTAACTCTACTAAACTACCGCAGTAATATCACGAGTTAAATTGACTAGCAACTTAACAAATTTGTTATACTTATTCGCATCTTCGAAATCGATCTTAATAATATTGAATGACATATTAAAATCTGTAAACAATTAATATATACGTAGTATATAAATTTACACAAGAATAATACGCAATACATATTAGTCTATTATTGATGTATTTTATGTATATAGTACTACACAGTATTCAGTACTACAGTATTCTTCTATTAATGTATTCTTATAGATCTAAAATCTGATTGGATGATCTAAAAGAATACACCAATAATGCTCATTCAACTGTTGAGTCTGCTGAACATAGCCAATAGACACGTTCAAGTCAATAAAGTAACTAACCTACTTGCCGAGGAAATGAATATGATTGATTGTTACTTATAAATCCAACCAATCACATTCAATTGCTTAGCGAATAAGCTAGCATTTTTTAAGACTCATAGAAAGATTACATGTGAGTGCTCAGTTTATAAGCGTCTTTCTCTAATTCTTTGCCCTCTCGGTTGTTCGATAACCGTTCAAATCAAAGTTTGATCATTGAAATTATTGTCTTCGTTGCATGCACATCATTTAGATTCTGACTCTTTTTATCATGTACTACCCATTCCTACTAACGTTTTTTTGTGTGTTCCTGCCATAATTCTTACTCACTTTACACGCTCGTTTAAGTGAATAGGAATTATAATAGGAAACACATTTTAGAAATATATATATTCAAAATATCTATATTTTTTTTTAGAATTTTTTGTATAAATTTGAAATATTGTAAGATTTTTGTATAAAAAAATTTGAGACATTTTCTAAACAGGTATAAAATGATACAGAAGTTCTAAAAATTCAGAATTTTTCGTATATGGGAATTCTAAAATATTGTAAGATTCTTATCAAAGAATCTGACAAATTTTCTAAAAAATTATAAAATACAGAAATTTAAAAAATTTTGAAAAATTATATGAAAGATGTGGGAAAAATTTTCATCAAGTTTATAAAATTTTTCTCATAATTTTTCATGTAATTTTTCAGAATTTGTAAATTTTAGAATTTTTAGAATTTCTATTTTATAACTGAATTTTATAATTTTTTAGAAAATTTTTCCGAGTTTTCTGTACAAATCTTACAATATTTTAGAATTAACATATATGAAAAATTCTGAAAAAATGTATAGATATTATATTTCTGAAATGTGTTCCAGTTAGTACACAAATTCTAAGAAAAATTTTTGCCAGTGAAAGAATAATAATAATAACAATAATAATATAATAATAATAATAATAATAATAATAATAA
>Ga0157363_1002699_pt1 | contig 15776 bp, 7 predicted proteins | sample AttsexASBM1_FD_111477 | JGI IMG/M metagenome (GOLD analysis project Ga0157363, IMG submission 111477) | Fungus gardens microbial communities from leaf cutter ant in Ribeirão Preto, State of São Paulo, Brazil - Atta sexdens ASBM1 | ecosystem: Host-associated > Fungi > Mycelium > Unclassified ...
TATATATATATATATATATATATATTTATATATATATATATATATATATATATATATATAAATAAATAAATAAATATATATATATATATACGAATATAAATATATTAATAAAAAAGAACATCTTTGTATCTATCATATATGTACAAAATCTGTTAATTCATTTTTTATAATAAATCTGCATCAAAATCAATAGAAATTAATTATTACATATTCACGAATCATGTGAGCAGAGGATTTGTATTGATTATAATTAAATGTTAAGAATTCATTTAAAGTTCAAACAAATAACTCACAAAAGAATAAGAACTAATTCTATGTGAATTTTAAAATCGCGTAAATTTTTATATAGTTTAGAATAAAAATTTTATTTTTACATTTAATTTTTTAAGTTAATTTTTTTCATTATATGTTTATATGTTAAAATTTCTTTCGAGAAAGCAATATGATGATTATAAACTAGTATAAAGATTTTCAACGAGTTCTCGTAGAAGATTATAATCTTTAATTTTAATATTATTTAGATATTACAAAAATCTGATAAAAATACAAGATATAAATATATTACTTCAGAAACGGTTAACAATTGTCACCGGCGTCTCATAAAACATATTTGGGTGAAATGTAATAAAATTGATAATTTCGCAATTATATAATTGCGACTATTGCGCAAAAACTTATAATAATTATTTAATACTAAATCACATAATTAAAGATTAATAATAGTATAATTTTTTATCATTGGTTCTTACAATATTATAATTTTAAAGTGAGTTTTAATAAAAAAGTGTTCAATTATATATTATAAAGTTTATAATTAATTTTAATTAATGATGATTAATAATTAATTGGGTTATTTTATTAATTAATGAGGCATTTAAATTTCAATGAAGTGATTTTATTAACCAATTTCTAAAAATAAATCGTTAATTTAAATATACATTATCAATTGGCACTGATTTACTTGCACAATCTTGTTATTGCTGTCCACAAGGGCAAGTACTCGGCGATAAATTTTAGATCATTTTTTTCATAATCTTTGTCTCATCAAGGAAATTATTTTGCTTAAATTTATTTTCCTATGTCTGCTAGCTCTGCGAGAAATGATTTACACTTATTCTGGAGTACTTTAACAGCTTCTGTGAATAGTACGGCCGATGGTAATGTTCCCACAGATTCTATGGTGACTATAAATTAAGTACACACAAACATATATATATATATATATTTATATTACATAATAAATTTTCTAGCTGTCGTAAGCTGTAGCTTCAACTTGCCCAAAAGAAAAAATAATTCGTATAACACAATGATTGTAATTCAAATCTTAGTTAATTCTTTTTCAATGATTCGAGATTATTTATACTTACAGATAAAATGATCCTTTACCCGACTCATTTCCACACAATTCTTTAGATGATCATAACGATAAATGTTTCTGGAACAACTATCGTAACGAGCATTTTTAACATGCGCCTCTCGATACTTCTGACCTGAATTTGTCTCATGTTCTACTATTTCTATCACGCCGGGGCTGAAACAGCTCTTCAAAAGATCCGCGTCTTCATCTTTCACGGGTTTGATTAGCTGAATGACCGGTAAGAGGCGATATGATGCAGTAGCTAAATATATAATACAGCATATTATATAATACTGACATAAACAATTTATTTTAAACTTAAAAATTAAAAAACATTATATTTGTCTATCAGTTTAATTTATGACATTTTATATTAGAATATGAAAAATAAAAACAAGTTTAATTCGTAAAATTCTTACGTACCTACGGGAGAAAATTTGGCATGATCTTTGCCGATGCCTTTAACTGCATGCATAAACAAATGGATCTCATGACCAGGACGCATTTTACATATTAATATGTCGTTTTCTAAAATACCAATTTGTTCCGTTTTAAATTTCTCTGCTTGACGGCCTATTGGTATCCATTTAATGTCCTTACTGTAAACTGTAAAAAGAATGCTACATGTTATGTATTTTATTTATTATGTTCAGAAACTAATATAATACTAAGTCTTCTAAGCTTGCATAATATTAACATAATATTAGGTTTTCTTTATCTTCGCTGCATTGAAGTACACTAAAACTTTTCTCACTTTTGCTATTTCAAATATATATTAATTTATTTTCAAGCATGATATAAGAATAACGATGTAAGAATATTAACTTTTATTATTATTAAAATCTTTTATGTTCATGATTTTAAGTACGAGTATATTAGTTCAGCTAGAAAGAATAAATCTATAAATTTATGAAAGTCAAATCTTCTTTAGAATGTTTAACAGTTTAATGACAAAAGAATTTCTTACCAGAATGAAAAACTTAGGTTCAGTTCCTGTCCTATCATTTCACACATAATTAATTAGAAAAATATTACATTATGAAAATAACGCATAATTTTGCGTGATTGATTTATGATTATTGGTTTTAAATTTGATGTCAATTTTATCCCATGTATGTTTTGGTTTTATAAGAGATTGGAAAGTGAAAAATTATAGAGTAAAAGAGTATAAGTGATATAATCCAACTCATAAATCTATACATTTTATTTACATATTTTATTGTGATTAAGAAATTAAATAAAGATTGTTTTAAAAAAATTGTTGAAATCCGATTAGTAATCGAAAATTTAATAATAAGAAATTCAGTGAAGTACCTTTGCTATTTTTGTACATATCCTCTGGAAGACGAGAATTCTTAGATGCTTGTGGATTCATACTGCACGTAACTTTCAACTCATATCTTAGAGTATCATTATCATTGACTGTCTCATCTATTTTTTTGTCGGCCGAAGAATATTCGAATAATCTAGGATCTGCATGAAGAGGTACAAGTCCCAATCTTCAAAAACAAATTACATGTTAATTTATTATACAATTTTTATAAAAGTGAACATAAAAGAGAAAAATCTTGTTATTTCTTTCACCTATGTGCAAGTATTTCGTCTTGAATTAAGCTAGTATTATTTATGATATAAACTTTCTCAATAGCCATACTTGGTACTTCACTCAGTAATATCCTGCGAAATGCATTAGCTAATGAAGTATGACAGCCAATTATATCGAATTCTATTTCTTGATTTTGTTCTTGAACTATATTTATTTTCAGGTTCTACAATAAGAAAAATATTTTTACTTACACATATTGATATACATATTAATACATATTAATACATAATATATTGTTCTCTTTATTACAATATGTTACCTTTACAAATTTCTCCAGCACCGTTGATCTGTCTGTCGTATTACACATATATTCCTCAAACTGTTGAAACAAATTCATATTATACATTATGTAAAAAGCAAAATACCTTTAGCAAATCTTAATAAACTTACATTTTCATATTCTTTCATAATCCAACGTGGTTCCCGATTATTCTCCATTGTTTAATATAAATTATATTTCCGCAACTGAGATTTGTACTGTTTTTTTTCTTCTTTTCAATAAGAAGTACTAAACTATCTACTTATTTCTTTAAATATTTTTCTTAACTTACACCACTCGCACACTTTGCTGTTTTTTTTTATAATTCTTATTTTTGAAATGCTTCAACTGTAAAAAGCAATGCAGCAACTGTAAAAAGATTTTTTTATTAAAATTCTTAAACAGAATATTAATTTCTACAGAAACTAACAATTGAGAATCTTAACAAAAATGAAGTGTTTTTGACTAAATACAAACTAATCGATAATTGTCAAAGAAAATACTTATTTTTTATAGTTATAATTTTTATTTAATATAAAAACAAACAATTAAATTAGAAATGACGAATTATAGCAGGAAATTTTAATGTAGATAAATATAAGGTTTTGCCGGTTGAGTTAATTGGGATTTAGTTGAAAATCATTGATTCCGAGAAAGTAATACAGGAACTAAACGTTAGAATAACGCTAAGTTCTCATGACACTTTTATCATGTGCAAAATCCAATAAACTCCAAAATCTGTGAAGTTATCCCATGAAAATGAAAAATATAACTGGATTCCCGCGCATCATCAGTTAATTATTAGTTTACTTTAACTCAACCTCATATCTCTACTTCGTTATTTCATCCGATATTGAATAACGAGACGATACACCCCGGAAATAAATTATACTTTACCCAAAAGATATTTCAAATATTCTCAAACTGGAATGAGAGAACAACCACGTGTCTTAACACTACCCGATTGTCGGTTTTTCCATTATGCCAAAGCAAAGCATTAAACTAGTCGAACTAGTTAGATTAGACTCCAAATCCAGAGGAGCAGTGCTTTTTGTTAGAGCAAAATTGCATGCTTTTTTCTGCGCATGCGCGATATTTCGTCATAAATTCAGCAATACGCATTTACATAATTTTATTATGCATATTTTTTTATCTGCACTTTATGTTTTCAAAAAGAACTTGATTTCGCTACAATATGTCATTAATTTTATAATATAATTCTATGATATTATATTAGGTTTGTTTGCGTTGCTTGAAATCCCCAAAAATATTTGAGTTTAAAAAGGGATAAATATATATTCAGGTTGAAAAGAGAGAGAACGATGTTAAGTGTAAAAAGTGCAGCAACGCGATAGAATAACGCATCACATGACACGGAACTCTCTTTCTACTATTGGTCAAATTTTGAGGCAGAAGGAGAAAGAGAGAGAGAGAGAGAGAGAGAGAGAGAGAAGAATGAGTGCAAGTGCAAAGGATAAAGTGCAAATAAAACTGATAGCAAGTATGTGTCACTTAGTTGTATGTTTCAGAATGTAAATAAAAACGTAGTAACGTGTTATTTGAGTTTAGCACAGACGAGATTCGCGATTATGGTCAATCTGGATGAATATAGAGAGAATGTACGACAACTCAAACAATACGCGACCGTTCACAATGTATCGGAAGCGCAAACGTCGGAAATATTTCAAGCTTGTTTCCGACAATTGGAAGCCAAGTACTCGAAAAAATCGAAGAAACAATCGAGGTCTCTGCGAATTATCTTATCACTCGTTTTTATCTCCATCATATTGTTATGCTTATGCCAAAGCTGGTTAAACATTATATTTATAAGAATCTCGCAAAACTCCATTTATCCCGCTTTATATACGTTGCGTAAAGCGGCTGTACCAATTGTCAGCTTATATCCATCGCTATCTGGTTTGTAATTCTCGAATGATTAATATATTAACTTTTTATTAGAATAATATAAAAAGTATTATAGTATAAGGAAGTATTTTAATGTTTACATATTTAATAATATTTATTACTTTAGAATTATACGACGAATGGTGCTTGATAGAGAATCCATATTTCTATGTCAATGATATGGACTGCTGGCCTTGTACTATGGTCCATTCTGTACTAGATTTAACTGGTCACAATATCAACAGATCCTTTAACATCGGTATACCATATACTAGAACAGAAAATAATACAATTATCAAGATGAAAGATCTAGTTAATTTATATTGGAGCAATCAAGATATCTTTGATGAAAATGCTAAAAGAATTTTTTCTACTAATGAAACTTTTAAGTAAGTTTCCACGTATACTGTTAGAAATTTTATTATGAATTTAAGTAAAATGTAAAGGAAGCTTGCGAGGTAACTGAAGTAATAAATGTTTAACTGAAAATTAAATACAGTAGTTTTAAATAAATGTGTGTGTTCAATTATATGCAAATCTACTTAAAATTTTATGGAAAGTACGTTGAATTTTATGTACACGTATATGTACTTTTCAGTTACAAATACATTAAATTTAATGTAATGTTATGAAACTAAACTTGTATAACTTAAAACTATATTAAGTTTCGTGATATTTTTAATAGTGTATTCTCTAAAGTCTTTGGAATGGAATCTCACTCTAAAAATTGAAAGAGGCTTTCAATCAATAAAAGTGAAATTTTACTCTAAAAAGAATTTAGAAATATATATTAATTCAAATTTGATAGAATTTCTAATTATATAACATTATAACATCTATCTGATTAAACTGTATGTATTATACCTATATGTGTTAAACTATATGTATTATAATATCTATTTGATTAAACTATGTATAGAGTCTTATACGTTTGCACAGAACTATCCGTGATGTTATGGATAATAGATTGGATATTTTCCATACTGCTTCTCTTTCTACTCACATATCTTGGAGAATAAATCGTATGAAGCCCAATAGAATACTCCGAAAGTTATTTCCAAAACCAGCGGAGACTCCGAATTGGTGGAGTCAAGGCATAGAGAAATATATTTTCATCGACGAGTCGGAATCACCGCCTTATCCATTGGTAGATAATGTATTCTATATGCATTGTTATATCTTAACAGGTCTTAACTACAAGTCAATTTATGAATTTTTAGCCCAATCCTGAGTGTAGCAATATTGTGATACGATGCGTAGCCGGTGCAAGACTGATAAAAATGACACCAAGTTCGGAATGTGTTCAACATTGTAGATCTTCGACCATCTTATTGTCCGCTGGACATACATGTGAGTATTAGAGACCATAAATGATCTGCGCTCTTTTTTTTATTTCTATTTTATTTATATTGTACATTTTATTTTCTTCTTTTATGTTCTTAAGTATGGTACAATTGGTGGTATTGGAGACCCGTGAGTCTACCAGTGTATAATGCTACTGCTCTTTCTATTAGTTATTTAACTTCGTTTTGTTAATATCACCGATAGGAAAAATATCGTAGATATATACCACAACAATGTAGCTAATAATGATGAAGCCATATTTAATAAAATTTATTAAGTTTATCTGCATTTTTCCTTCGTATTTACGTTATATATATAATTTCAAATATTGATTCATATAAGATTGTTTGCAGATTTAGATTTTTCGAGTGGAGTATTATTTCTGACAATACAATAACGCATGAAATAAAAAATGAAATTCAGCATCCTATCAACAAAGAATTTCCTGAGATCATTTCCTGGCATAAGATTGTCTAAAATATAGGCATATTTGTGACACTTATAATAAAATAAGTCTGTTTCTACTTTCGCCTATATTTAGTTTACATTTTTAAATGTCTCCACATAATCTAAAACACACTTGTAGAAATAAATTACAAACAACAATAAATAAGTTATGCGAAAATTGTTGTGCTCGCAAGAATTTGTCGTACTATTTTGTACGTATAATTCATGTGTCCAAATGTAAACAACTACACGGTGCGAAAAAGCGGACTCTAATCCCAATTCGCATTCGATATAATTTTTTTTTCACTTTTCTAAGAGATTATCAGTAAAAGATTCTGCTCCATGATAGGAAAGTTTTCCTCGTAAAATATCAGATTGTCGTCTTGATGATATCATCAATGGAGCAAACTGGCATTTACTCGAACTTCTGCTTGAGCTTCTGCTTGTACAACACAGGTAGTAGGGAGAACAATGCAAACACACACAGTACGATTACACTGTTCCACGACCACGCATCGCTCGACGATGTGAGGTTGTGTAACGTTTGACCCGCCTGTATGGCGACGAAGGAAGGCGGCGCGACGCCGAAGAAAGTGCCGACAGTGAACGGCATTATCGGCACACCAATTACCGGGCTGGCTAAATTGATGAACCAGTTTGGCAGTAACGGCGTCATTCGGAGGAACAACATATAGTTTAGTAGATTATCACGATGTTTGGTCACGGTAATGGTCCACTCGTTTGCCTTTTCTGGAAAGTATCGGTACAGCAATCGCCTGCCCAGCAATGAGGACAGCAAGTAGCACAGAGTGGCACCAATCGCACTACATGTACATACGAGTATCAGCGCGACCGGGAAACGGAACAGAAATCCGGAAAGAATTGAGAGAAAAATAGAGCCAGGAATGGCAAAAGTTTGCAGGCTATTGAGATATAATGTAAGGAACTCATTGTCTTAATAGGCTCTTTTTCAGAAAATGTTCTGATACTTAAGTTGAAATAAAACAAATATAAAATACAGTCAATATCTCACTGTAAATACTACAAAGCATTGATTGAGTTAATAAAAAAAATTTACTAATTGTTCCATCAGAGCTCCATTGGAGTACATATGAAGCATTTGTAGCATAATATTGACTATATAGTTTGTTTTATTTTATCACTCCAATGTATACCAGTTCAGAATAGTTTTCGAAAAAGGACATTAAAAGTAAAGATATGTGATTCGCGCCAATATTCAAACCTTGTATTTAAGGCTTCCTTAAATATAAGGCTTCCTTAAATATATCTGACTATGAATACGAGTATAGAATATTCAAGGATACAAGATATAGATGATAAACAGTCCAGCCAATACTTGGAAGTAATATAAATCCTTATATCGTTCTAATAGTTTTCCCAAATTCTTGGCATCTTCTATGTGAAGCGGTAGCTTCATATGCTGCTTCTCATCTCTATAAAAAGAATATATAAAAGCTTATTATATCCAATACAATGTATAAAGTGTGAACACAAAGATATATACAGATGAATGACTTCTTACTCTTCTAAGTCTGGAAAACTCGTGTACACATAAAATAACGCAGTCAACGAGGCCACAAAAATGAGTCCAACAGTTATTATTGCTCTTCTTGTCGAAGTTTCACCATTGGCTGCTTTGGGCACTCCTACAAAGAATATAAAAATTTATGTACTTATATATTAAATATATTTAATATAAAATTTAATTTTATTAACCTTCTATTACAACTTTCATGACTAAATATAAAAAAAAAGAAAACAATATATTTTAGCTTGTAAATCGGAGATATCCGTATAATCATTCTATTCTTGTTCACTGAATTCGTAACTTCCGATTTGCAAAATCAAATGCAGCTATTACATTTAGTTTCAAAATAAAAGAGAAATTAAAATACATGAAATTAAATATTGAGGGTAAATAGAAAAATATATCAAACCTATAATAAATATATAAATACAATAAGTCACATAAATACTGAGGGCCACGTGGATTTCACTGATATTTTTTTTTATTCGACTATCATCGAATTACTTACGCGCTTTTACACGTGTCACTTTGAGATTGCGTCGCGCCATTTCTGATATGCGTGCACGTTTGCTGATCGACATCTAAACACGCCACTTCCCGGCACATTTCCCTCGCAAAAAGCAATCACGCGATCGTGATGTCTCACCTGATCTTACGTCAGCCTGCGGGCTCATCGTTCGCCTTTCTCCGGATATCGCTTTCGCGAACTCGGTTTCTATAATCCGCGCGTTTTCTTGTCCAGTCTTGTCTCAGTGCATATCGTACGAATGCAACTGACGTATAATATCAGCGTCAGAACGGCAGCACCGTGACTAGAAGGATCTTCGAATCACAAGACTGATAACAGCTTCCTTCGCTTTTAGCGAAAATCAGCTGACAGCCTCGTGTTGTTTCGGCATTGGATGATTGGATATGTTTGACCATAGACTGCGTTTCCGTTATAAGCGTAAAGATCGTTAAACATGTCGGCAATGTAGTTTGCACGTTTGCACTTTCAATCATCTCTTCATATACGAATTTTTAAGTTTTATATTGTTCCGGTCTTAGAAAAATCTGAAAAAATTTTTGCATGTGAAAAAGCTTTAACAACTTTTTGCTATTATATAGATCTCAGATTGTATTCCATATTAATTTTTTTACAAATTTATAGCAGAATTCGCAATTAAAATAGACATTATAGACAATCCAAGACAGTTTAAATTTGTTAAAGTGTTAATAAGATCGAGAGGAGAATAATGATTTTGTGTTTTTTTTATAATTATATATCATATATATATATATATATATATATATATATATATATATATATAAAATATAATGAGGAGAAAAGAAAAACAATTAATTTATATATTTTTTTAGAAAGAGATGCAATACGTGTTATAGTATAAATTTGCTACAGTATATCAACAATCAATAAGGTAGTGATTGATAAAATTAATTTAAAATAACATTCCTCAATCCAATTAATCACTTTTTAACATTCCATTGTTCTTTATTATTATTATTATTAATATTATTATATTAACCATATTATATTAACCATAAAGTTTAAATTGAAAAAATAAGTTTCTTTGATATATATGAAATATCAAGTAACACAACATTAATATTATAATTTCATTATCACTTATACAGAGTGTATCTGAAATAATACCCAGTAATCATATAATGCTATTCCTAATAAAAAACTGAGATGAAAAGTCTTCTATCAATTTCCGCAATATTTTTTTTAGCTCAATGAGCAAAATGTTTAAAATCGACGTACAAAACAACTTTAACATATTTTTGAGAGTTTTTTTAAGAAAAATCTTCAAAATATTTCACGGAAAGATATCTTAAAATTATCTTATACATCGATTTTATCAGTTTATTCGGCAATATTTAGAAATTAATATCTCATTAACTATTGTGAAAATTGCAAAATGGATTCTTCGAGTTAGTTTTTTATTAGGAATAGTATTGTATGCTTAATGGTTATTTCAGTTACTCTGTATAGTAGTATAATTGTTGTGTAACACATATTACGCTTTTACTGTTGAGTATAAAATGATACATTAATGTTATATTATTGTCATATTTAGTGTTTGCATGGATAACGGCTCTATTCCTTCTTTTACAGCACAAAGTTGCACAAAGTTGCAGCAAAACTGTGAAAAATGATAATGAAATCGATTGATTTGATGTTTTCGATGTCGAATCGACATTGATTCGATGTCGATTTCATTATCATTTCTCATTGGGAGAATCAACATGCATCATTGCATGTTGGAGCAATATTGCAGAGATTTTGCAGCGATTATATTGATGTATAAGTTTTTTCATTTTGAAATAAAATCATTTTAACGACCGTTCAAGTAGAAGATATTTGTATCACTTAAAGGAAACAGAATGCATAATTTATTTAAAAATTTTTATCAAGATATACCTATAACATTATAATTATGATTTGAGCTGTGACTCATACAACTCAAATCATAATTCAAGCAACCGACAGTTCTTTTTTTACTCCTCGATTGGAATTATGAAGAATATTCTCATCTATTTCGGTACTTCCTTTCCTTTCCTTTCTTACTTTGCCACTCTTCGAGCAGTTGAAAAGTGGAAGACATGAGACTTTACAGGATACGATTAAAATAATTTCCTTCTTGACGTCTTTCAAATGGAATGTGTGAAAGATCTAATTCTATCAATCTTATTCAAAATTGCTAATTTCGAAATTGCTTATTACGTCAATAATAATTAAGAACAAGAAAAAATAGACAAAATATTAATAATATTTAAGTTACGCGAATCAATTTAAGAAAATTTTAAGTACAATCTCTCTAGAGATTCTAAAATAGGTAAAAAAATCATTTTTAAGTTGTGCAAGAAATCTATGTGTGAGGCACTCGATATAAAGAATGTAATTTTTCTAATCTTAATTACTACTATCGACTAAGGATTATGCTATTATTAATTTTTTAATTTTCATTTTAATTTTTTGCAACAGAACCTTAAAAAATAGCACATTTCAGAAAGTAAACAATAATTTAAATTAAAAATAATTTAAATTAAAAAAAATCTTTTTTTAAAAGTTTTATTAAATATCCAATCCCAAAAGTAGAACACAAAATTATAATAATATTAAAATAACATCGAATTGAAACATTTTAGGAAAAATCATAATGATGCTATTCGATACACTTTTAACAATGATTTTGTAATAAATTCTTGATATAACAATGTCATTTGAATTAATTTTTTAATTAAAAATTATATCATATAAAATATATCATATAAAAAATTCATCAAAAAATCGTCGTTAAAAGAGTGTAAAAGTAGGTATAATAATATCGTTATGATTTTTTTTTAATAATTTCTATTTGATATCATCTTGATCTTATGATATTTTATCTGGAATTCAAATAAATATTACACGGTTATACATATACATTTAAACTAGAAACTAAAAGAAATTATGAAAATAACTAATAATGCATATATTGTGTTAGAGTATTATTAATCTATAAATCCTAGTATTTCACGTGATGTTAAAATGTAATTTGTAAATATTGTATATTTTTCACTTCTGTATATTTTACTATGTAAATAATATTCAATGCGACACAATCGTCGGCGCTACAATACATACTTTGATACAATAACATAGAAAGGAATACGGAAGCAGACGGAAGGAGAGAGAAAGAGAATAAAAGAGTAAGAGAGTAAAATCGAGAGAGGTAAGACTCTCTCCTTCGTTCGTTGACGACAGACCAGCTCCAGATGCTGTTTGCCGAACTAAACGTAGCAAACGTATGTCAAGATCACGCTGGGGCGATACTTTGGGACATCTCGCCATGGGAAAAGACAGGAAGTGGAAACGTCTTCTGACGTGAACCGTAGGAATTGCCTGGATCAGTTCAGGAGCGGACTAAACAAGTAGATTCAAAGTATATTTACTTTTCGCTGCAATAATTGGCTTAAAATAATAATAATAGAAATATATGAGAATAACATTTAGACAATATACATTAAAAATAAAACAAGAAACTAAAAAGTATCAATGATATTAAGGATGTTTTGGCTACGCAACATTAGCTAAAAGTATTTGTTAAAGATCAGCTAAAAAAGTATTTAATTAATTAATAGTAAAACATTTTTTAAATTAGCTAATTAAAAAATTTATGTCATAAATATGTCCTAAAACTACCTACAAAAAAAATAAATCAACAAATAATTTAGCTTTATGCAGCGAATTGATTATATATATTTTGTTGCAGTTTTATTTACCATACAAAATATACTCTATTTTTTTTAAAGATAAATGTGTAAATTTTAAAGATAATTTTGAAATAAAGGATTACTATATAATTTAGGATTTAGAATAATCACTATAATTTAGGACTTAGAATAATTACCCAAAAGAATCTCAGTAAACATGCATGTCTTACAGACATTTTGAAAGACGACTTAAAAAAGTCTGTAAGACTTTTCAAAAAACGACTTTAGGATGACTTTTAGTCAAATTTTAAAGACAATCTTTTTTAAGATGTCGTTCAGACATTTAAGTTTAAGTTATCTTTCAGATCATCGTTTTAAGACATATTTGAGAACAAAGATAAGACATTTTATAAAATAATTCGTAAAATCGAACTGGCGATATGACGCATTTACATATCGCATGTAAAATACGTGATGCTTTCCGTATTGGTGTCATGCTTTAGTTGCTTATTGAATTCTTTCGACTACTTTTTGCTTCTGGTAATTCCGGCGGAATCCCGAACCGTCGAACCGTATATGTGTACATTGCAATATCTTATAAATATTGAATGAACAATGGCCATGTTCTGGTATACATTGTTAGCACTGAAAATCTATAGTATATTCGTAACGTGAACTGTAAATTTTCGAAAATCTGTAGTTTACGTTACGTATATTTAAAGATTTTCAATACTGTCAGTGTATATCGGAATTCGGCCAATATAATCTGTAGAAATTGTAATGTCCAAAATTAGTCTGAAAGACGTCTGAAGAATGGCATTGTAGAATGTCTCAAAGACGTCTTATAGACATTACAGAGACTGTCTGTGAAAGACAATCATCGAAATGTCCAAAACATGTCTTATATGACATCTTATCTGACAGACATAAGACGTCTTAAAGCCGCTTTAAAGACTCTTTTAGTAAAAAATGTCGGACGTCCAAGGGAATTTTAAGTCGTTTTAAAACTTTCTTTAAGATATCTTTACTGAGATGTATGTTTCAAATAAATGTAAATTATAAATTAAAATGTCAAGGCTTTTTTTTAAAAAACGAGTAAATATAGTTAACTAATAAAAATTCCTCTTTAATTACAATCATATAACGCTATAAATTTTAAACGTTTCGATTTACAAAATCTTCATCCGTGATAAAGAAAACGTATTTTAATCTCATCCAATGTCAATGAACATATTAAAAATTATCGCTCTATGCTAATCTTATTTAGTTATCCTGCGTTAAAATTTCTTACAGATTAAACTAAGTATTAAGTCAGTTGAAAGTCCTTAATTGTAAAATTGTGATGGACTAGTTCATCGGATCATGTGATAGACTTGTTATCGAGAATCAGCTCAGTCAACAATTTATAAAACGTCATTCCGATCTCTTCAACGATTAGCTTACTATATTCTGTACAATTAAATGTCAATTTCCAATTAAAAAATTATGTATTTTATTCAGTATTGATAAGAATTTATATTTCGCTTACGTTAATATATAATAATTTATATAGAATACTCAATTGAATCAATTTCAAACTGAGTCCTCGTGTACAATGAAACGCTTTGATTGTCAGATGATATAGAATGGACTGAATATTGGGTCATAAAGTATATATCGATGTATCACGACATAAACAAGTATATTTTAAATATTAACAGTTATGCTCATATGTATATGTCGTCAAGTACATTAAAATAAGATCTATCCAATAACTATCTTTCATTAAATTTATACCATTATTTTGTCTCTTAATGTAAATCATTTCAGAAATATTTCTTTTCCGAAAATTTGTCTCATAATCCAAAATTTCAACATTTTCCCAGTCAAAGCTATGATTGGAACTAATAATATGTTTTGTGACTACTGATCTAATCTTATATTATTACGATGCTCTTTCACTCTAGTTCGGAGCTGTCTCTTCGTTTGTTCGATATAAAAAACATCACAATCATTGCAGTTAATTTTATAGATTATATTGTTATTATCTAAATGTTGGTTTTTATCTTTGTGTGTCTTTATAAACTTGTCTAATTTATAGAGACATCGGTTCCCTATCATTTTTAATTTGTCTTATTCATGATCTAATATAGGAAATATAATGTTTTTAATTGTTACATCTTCGCTTTCGAATTAGAATTATTAGTTTCATCTATCAAATTAGATGTAAACTAATTTAAATTTTGTCTACAAAACCAATACGTCCGGTTAACAACAATTCTTCAATAACAATTCTGAGAGACAAATATTTGATATTTATAACTATAATTACATATTACTAATTATGATTATTATTGCTATAATAATAATAATAACAATAGTTATATAGTTGACAATCTAAAATGACTATAATTATAGTTATTATAACCATAAAATGTTAATTGAAATTACCATAAAAATGATTCAAGTGACTATAATTGATCATATTTTTTATGGTTGTCCCAAAATATAGCTATAAAATTATAGTCGTGATCGTCTTGAATCGTAATTGCATTCGATGTTCGCATTGAATGCTGCCAGCCCTGTTGACTGACGCTTCCGAGAGCAATAACGCGTACATGTACGCGTATGTACGCCTCGTCACCGTTAACTAGTCTCGCTTCTCCACCCGTTTCCTTCCGTTTTCCTAATTCCGTTTCCTGATTCGTAACGCTCGGCGGACCGGCCGCGGCGTCGAGTACACGAATAACGAAAGTCACGTGAATGAAACGATCATATATTAAGTTTCTTCGGGGCGCGGGGAATAAATTTACACCTGTAAGTCCGAATGATATCGCTGTTGCGATCGCACCGGTAATGAGCCCCGCCCCAAGATGAATTAAGGCACCCGAAATGATTTTTTTCTTCTTCTTCTTCTTCTTAAGTTTTAATTGGCTTCAGACGAAAGCAATCTAGTATTCCAATGTGAAACAAATAGAATTTGTAATCAAAAACTTAATGTGATATTAATGATGAAGGGATGGGAATTGTGAACTTGACACGTCAACAGCGAATCAATTACAAAAGATACTTCTAATGGATAAATGATGGATGAAGATCGCTGCATAAAGAACATATCAAATCAAGAGGA
>Ga0157363_1002701_pt1 | contig 15769 bp, 2 predicted proteins | sample AttsexASBM1_FD_111477 | JGI IMG/M metagenome (GOLD analysis project Ga0157363, IMG submission 111477) | Fungus gardens microbial communities from leaf cutter ant in Ribeirão Preto, State of São Paulo, Brazil - Atta sexdens ASBM1 | ecosystem: Host-associated > Fungi > Mycelium > Unclassified ...
GTTAGTCGGGATCGACACTTCTCAAAGTCTACTACCGTTACTTTTCTTCTTGCTTGCCTGTTGATTAACATTTGGCTAAAGACTCATGTTATAACAAGAAAATAGTAAATTGAATTTTTTGAATGTGACAAGTTTGATTATTTGTTTTTCACTGCATCAATTTAATAACACTTAATTTAATAACACTTAAATATATTTATAGTTCATATATTCCTTCCTTATTTCAAAAGTGTACTTTAACTTCGTAATAAATCATGACAACAAATTTTTAAAAAGTCATCAAAATTATTACAATTCAAAAGAATTGTTAAAAAAAAATCATTAAAATTTACAATTCAAAAAGAGTAATTTTTTAAAGAATAATTTTAAGAATTATGAAACAAAAATGACAATTGAAAATTTGTCCTCTTTTCTGAAAAACTTATAGCGAATTTGATTGAATGCACTCAGTGCGCACTGGTGAATATTAAAGCCGTCGTACACTAATTATCGTAAAAATGTATATTTAATATAAATATGAAAACGGGTTAAATTATGAAATCATTAATAGATTTTATAGTGTTGTTAAGTAAAATATGATTCAAAATATTTATATTTATTTGTATACTTAGATTTAAGTATATAACGGCTTTAATATGCACTATTAAATATTCACTGCATGCTAGTGCGTTTAATTTAATTCGCTATTAATTTTTTGGATTGTGTCATTTTTGAAGTCAATTAAGGAGCGATATAGTAAATGAATACAAATATATACGCACCCGCAGTTTAGCATTTGCATCTCGCACTCGTTCCTGTATATATTTCCATCCGATCCGCAAACCGATATTTCTGGCTCATCTTTGCAATCTAAGGGACACGCGTTGCTTCCGGATGTCCGTTCTCGAGATACGCAGAACGACATCGGCACTTCAAAAACATGCTTGCTGAAAGGCACAATCCAATAAATATTGTTGGACTTAATAAAATCTTTGTATCGAATAAAACCGCAACGAAGTTTACATGATGTAATTAAATTGCTAAAAAAAAATTAAATTAAAACTCATCAATTAATTATCCAAATGAAAATTCAAATATTGAGAAATGTTAGGCCGCACAAATTGCTTCGCGTTTCTAACAAATCTAATATTTATACAATCCCGGTGAAAAGAGGCGAAGGATGAGTTAGCTCGAATATTTTTAAAATTAGGCAAAGGATTATAACGAAGAGCATAGGAGAATGATTCATGAATAATTAAATGCATATGGGAAGCAACACTGAGACGAAAGAAGCAAAGGAAAATGGATGGGGCTTATGAGAATTTTTTTAAAAGATTCTGCATGGTCCCAGTCATATGTTGAATTCGTTGAGGATTTGCCGCTTACCCGCAATTTTTCGCCCGCATTTTGCAGGTGTTCGAGTACAAAATACCGTCACTACCGCAGGCAGGCTTGGCACCACGCCAGCACGATTCACGACAATGTCTTGTGGTCTGACAGTGCTTCTTATTTGTACGCACGACGCCTTGGCTGCGAACCGGAAAAATTAAAATCGTTTTGCGGCCAGACTAGTTTTATGTTAAATTTAAAGAATAGATTCTCTTACGTTTTACAAAACGACTGCAACAGTAATCTGTAGTGAATTACAGTTTTTATAAAGAAATTTTTTTCCATGCAAAAAATAGAAGATATAATAGAGATGAGGTGTAGCCATAAATAATCATGAATAGAGATCTGACTTTTCGCGTGAAGAATAAATAATTCTGAACTTTAGACAAATACGAAAGACTAAGCATAATTTTCGTAGATTTAAAAATTTCCGATCCACGTAACTCTGTCGTTCATAATTGAGGTCAATCTTCAACGTACCCGCAAGTGAGCAGCTTCATCTGACACGTAGACTTGTAAACGTTTCCATCGCTTCCGCAAACCGGTCCGTCGAGCGGCGCGTAATCGCACGAAACTGGACAGTTCTCCCTGTGAGCCGAAATATTATTGCAGGGCCCAAGATGAGACAGCTCGATTCCGACTCGGCAGATCTCTACTCTAAGCATACACTTGTTCAGGTAGGTACGCCCATCGGTGCCGCATACCGGATCTTGATCGCCCGGACAACGATGCTCGCACTTGCTACCGGATGACCTCAGGCAAGCTGTCTTCTCCGTGGCCACAGTAATGCCTAAATAAGCGTATGACAGCGAAATAATGAGATACGTACATAAATTTTGCGCGGTCATTAAGCGAAAGAGAGATCTTCGTGTATATACACATGATCTCTTCGTCTACGAACAAATAATTTACTCTGGCGTGTAAATAGTTCGTTTCAATGCTCCAGGAAATCGCGATTCGTTTTGCAGCTACGTATAATTTATCACGGCCATCTATTATACAAATTAACGGATCCTCGTTACCATAAGCTGTTATAGCGAGTAGAAAAAGAATACGAATAGGAATCTCTTTATCTCGTTTACATGAAGCACGATAATATCACATGAAGATCAGCGAAGAAGGTCGCATTATTTCCGCAATTGTAATTGAAGTGCGCGCCCGCCATGGTTATATTTCTCGATAAACCGCTACTAATAGGCTTATGCGCTTATTCTTACGGTCAGTTAATATACAAAACGGGATAACAAAATCATACAGAGTACTACGATGTACCGAGCGAATAGCGTTTTGGAGAGGGAAAAGAAAACTGTAATCTCGCGGCGAGCGAACCGGAGCGCGTGTGTTACTATAATAACTAATAACTATTATAATTAAAAGCACGCCTTACCCTTTCCGCACATCTTCTTCCGCATTTCACACAGCGACGCGTATATGACACCGTCGCTACTGCAAACGGGTTCGCCACTCGGTGGACATATCCTGGGACATGCACTGGATACGTAATCTGCGTGAAAAAAAATAGAAACTTTATTGACGTACAAAATAATATAAATTTGTCAACACAAGTGTAGTGTAATTTAAAATAGTACCTCAAAAGATGAGGCATCAGCAATAGTACTGTTTATGAAGCTAGATCTTAATATAATTGAAATAATAAATAGAATAAAAAGAAGAAGCATACGGATAGTGAGTAAAAATTTTGCATTTACAACGTGCGACGAAAATATATGGAATTAAAAATGGGAAACGATGTAAAGAGACCCCAACAACACAAATATTGCTGCAAGTTTTGTGCTAATGGGGGAAGCTATTCTAAAAATAAAGATGGATGAGAATTAAAATATTATTAAATAAGAAGAAATATTTGATTGCAACATAAAAGAAATTATGCCGATATTAATAAGGAAAATACGTGTACAATAACGATTTATACTTAAAGCGTGGTTGTAGTAATATTAATTAAATCGTAATCAAAGATTATGAAATTGTATCTTAATAGCATCTCATCGTCGTCATGGAATGATCATGGAATGTACGCTATTTCACTAAATTGTATGCTTTCCTGCTTACTTAATAGACGTATTTTAACGAGTGTTTTGTATTGTTTGTGTACTGTTAAAAAAACAAAGTTTAAGCATCAACGATATTCTGATTAAAAAAGAAGAAAAAAGAGAAAAAAGTATAACATTTACTGTTAAATACTTTGCTTTTGTTATGTGTCATCATGATATAACCTAACCTAACCTAACCTAATCTTGTACTATTACATACCTCACGTGTTAAGAGAATATCTATTATTGTAACGATATAATTGTATTTAATAATCATAATGTTTAAGCATATATAACATGGTCGGCACCAGTGATGGGAATTTGGCTCCGCGCAACAAAGCTCCACTTTTGTTCTACCAATTGCTGTGTTCGGCTAGTATAGAGTGGCGGTAATTTGTGAAGCAAAAGTGGAGGGGCTAATTTTTTGTGTTGCGCGGGTTCAAATTCCCATTACTAGTCGATAGGAAAGAAGCAGAATTAGCAAAAAATAAATACCTGTCTAAATGGAGGAAATGAGGGTGCTTTCTCATAACATGATCGGAAAACAGATTCTCGGAAAAATCATACGACTAATCAGAATTATTAGTTTATACAATATGTTAAACTTAAAAAATTCTCATTTAGCCTTTATTCGAATGTATTATTAAAAAATTCTTATTGGTCATATACTTTTCCGAAATTCCGACTTTTCCGAGATTCCGACTGTCATAGACAGAATCAACCTGAATCATGGTTTAACTATAATAATACGGAATACACACAACCATACGTCTCTCAATAAGGGATCCTCACATTCTAACAATCATTCAAATATCTTACTGCTATTGAACATAGGAAGTCCATTAAATAATTGAATGCGGAAGCATGTTTGCGGAGGGAGGGGGAGAGGGAACGTTTAATACGCGATATATCGGATAAGATCAGCCTGATACAATCGCATAGCAATCTGATTATGACGTGAAGCTCATGAAATGCATCACCCGGCGTACCTAAGATATACGCACGCATTTCTAAATTTTTTTTAGACAATCTCGAGAGTGGAAGAATATTTATCGCAGGCGAACACGTGTAAAATTTATTTCGTAATGATCTTGCTACATGTTGAACGTTTTTTGATTATGAAACTTTATGACTGTAACACGTCACAAAAGCAAAACTGAAGTTGTATAGGATAAATTTGGATAAGAGATAACTATCTTTAAAATGCAAAAAAACTTTAATTTTTGTTATCTTGGTATCTTTAATAATGTTATTATGGTATACTTTTTCACCATACAGAAAATATAAATATAATACTATTATATTCTTTTTGCATTAAAAAAAATGACCATTTTTATCTTAGTAACTAATTAAGATGCCTAAAAAACGAAATAACGAAAGCCGAATATATTATATTTTCGTGCGGCATTGCTATTTTTTTTTTTTTAATGAGAAATAAAGGCTACCGTCCCAGTCAGAAACGATAATGGAATCATTGTCGGTTCGACATCAATATGATGATTTCGAGATTGAATCAACGTTGAATCGACGTCAATTCCATTGTTATTTCTGATGACTGGGTGTACACATCATCTCTTTCGCAGTGTTATAATACGCGAGGGTATGAAACGATATATTAAATCATTAGTGGAGTATTCTATATGAGCAAAAATACGTAGGCCGTATAGAGGTAATATTTAAGGTCGCATAGTGAGAGACATTGTGAGAAGATTAAGGGGAGGAATAGAGAGAGAGAGAGAGAGAGAGAGAGAGAGAGAGAGAGAGAGAGAGGACATTTATTTGGTTCTAGGATGAACTCTCTATGAACTTTAACATAGAGATATTATGATAACGATAAAAATGAAATAACAAAATAAATGAAGAGGAAATAGAATGATAAAATAATATAAACGAAATGAGCAAAAGAAAAGCGAGATGCATCACAAAATAGAATTTAAATGTGATAGCATGAGAAAGAAATCAAAAAAAGAAAAAATATAATGTAACAGACTAAAGTTACACATATAATACAAAAGAACCGCTCTATAATAGTCACTCTATAATAGTCAGACTAAAATTATACAAAACAGACAATTATACAAACTATCTGCAGATCCATGCCAGATCTATTCGTGCAGATCTATCCGTGTAGATCTACGTAGATAGAGATAAAGATAGATAAATAGATAAATAGAGAGAGAGAGAGAGAGAGAGAGAGAGAGATGTAACGTAATTTCCCGATTGATTCTCTCTCATCGTCACTCTTTTTGGCCGTAGTGTCCGCAAAGAGATTCTCTGTCGAAACCTTAATTACTTCCGGTTGACCGTCCGAGGCAGATATCTACTGCTTGCAGATCCGCGCTAACCGTCGGTCTCGGTCCAGCGAGCGTCGGGTCAACAGCACACGGGATTTACAGCACTCGTTCCATACCGGATCGCATAATATATAACAAATTATAAAATCGAACTTTACAGTTAGAGATGTACCGGGCATCCGAAGGCGCGGTTGTTTGTCGATTTCGTCATATACAAAGGAAATGCATCGAGACGAGCTCATTATGCGTTATGATTCTCCGGTCGAAAATGCGATAGGTTTGTTTTTCTTTTAAATATTATTTATTAATCTCACAAATTACACTTTAATCAATAATTCGGTAAGCCAGTCCCGTTCTTCCCATTCTTAAAAGAATGTTTGCACTAAATTTACATGAAAATTGATACTTCGGCGAAGAGAAGTGAGAAACGTTTTTTACCGTTCCTGTTGTTCTTTCAATTTTTTTCAAGTGTATGTCTCTTGATAACTGACTAAAACAGGATTCTTTACATTCCATAGAATAGAACATTCCGGCTAACACTGTATGCCATGCAGACAGACGTAAAAGCAGGTTTATAAGCAACTGTATAATTACGCTGATTATAATTTATCGATCAGTCCGGTACTTGCGTCATCGTATACAGGATGATTTCGCACTAGTTAATATTAGAAAGTTTTTGCAATAACGTGAATCCAGATACGATGAACGTTAAAGTCACGTTATCCTTTTCTTAAGTAGTTGTTAAGAAGAAAATAATCTGATTTTAGCGTTCATTGTATCTGGATAAATGATATTGCAAAAACTCCCTATTAATTTCTAAAAATTGCCGAATAAGCGAATAAAATCGACGCATAAGACAATTTTAAAATATTTTTCTGTGTTCTTTATAAAGTATCTTAAAAATGAATTCTTAAAAATTTCTTAAAATTGTCTTATGCATCGATTTTAGACATTGGGTAACTGAACAAATTATGAAGATTGCAAAAATAGTTCATAAATTTTAGGCTCAATTTTTGGTCGGAAATAGCGCTATATATGATTCGTAGGCATTTTTTAAATTACATCCTGTATAATAACGTGATGTCTAAATTGATTTCATATCGTAAATAGATTTTGAAAGATGTCTCTCTCGAGAAGCCGAAAGTGTTATTCTATGCATTTACAGACGTTCTTTCGATTGTATTCCATAGAATAAAAAAAAATCGCATTGCGTCGCCCTATAATCCACTCCATCTATCAATCACTCATCTTTTTGTGCCGCTTGATGCACCGTGCTTATTTCCCTTCATCATTTTTACTACACCAAATAAGAATAAGAAAGAAACGGATTTCCATTACAAGATATTTCACGCGTAATAAACTTTCAAACGACATTACATTCCTCATGTACACTTACGGAATAATTCTCGGCATGATAATTGCTTTAATCGCTTATATGCTTTATATGAATATTTATTCTTTTCCTTTGCAATAGTCATCCTATCGGATGGCGCTATAATCTTTTCAAAAGAGGATTATAATTATATTCGAATGATTACTCGAGATAATTTCTAACGGTGAGTATAAGTATTAGAAATACTAACATTTCGTTCTTCGTTTTATTAGTATTGTTACGCGTCATTTTAATATGTTAATTGCAGCAATTCACATTTATAAATGAAACTGAAAAATATAGGTCAACAAGCGATGTTTTAATTAATTAGCGTGTTGTCATAAGAATGTAATTAACAATTTTCGCACAATAATTAATCATGAGTTAATCTGAAACTATTATTTTTCGTGATAAATAATATACATAAATAAAATTAATATATATATAAGACAATCAAAATAATCAAATATAAATTTGAAAAATGGAAAAAATATATCTAGAAGAATAGTTTTGCTGAAATAAAAATTTAATTAAATATGCACACAGATGCGAAAATAATTTTGTTGAACTATTAAAATAATTAAGAACGTTTAAGAACGCAATGATGAGTAATGTTGCAAAAAATTTATATTTTAAGCGTTTTACATAATTATTTTGATGGTTTAACAAAATTATCTTTAAATTTGTATCTAAATAAATTTTTTAGATACTGCTTAGATAAAACTGTTCTTTCCGATTATTCCGTGCAGTATTAAGAAGATCCTATAATGAAGTCCGAATTCCAATGAGATCGCTATTTTACTGATAAAATGCAGCACATAAACATATCTTTATATATTACTTTATATGTTACTACATCAATATTGCACTCACACGCGTACAAAATTTCTAACTGATCTTTCGTATTAAGTATCTAAATTAACTTAATTCTAAGTACTCAACATGGATTGTTCATAATCTCTAGTCCAAGATTGTTTTATACGTACGAAGTATATAAAACTCGTATATAAAGCAAACATTACGAATCGACGTTAAAAGTCGATAATAAAACTTACAAAATTGTAATTTTCCAACTTTTTTTCGTTTTTGACATAAAATCAACTGGTTTAGATTGCATTATCGTTTATATTTTAATTATGAAGAAGGATTTTTTAATCTATAAAGGTAGTTAGAAAAATAATAAATTATTTGGAAAAATAATTGTTTGGAAAAATTGATAAAAAAATTCACTTTAAGATCCCTTTAAATGATCGCGTCTTATATTTTTGCGGTGAAAATGATACATCACCTTTTCACACGAACTGAAGAATTTGATCAGAATTTGTTCGCAGGCGACTAGATAAGTGATTATCTATCCTTCCTTCCTGATTAACATGATTAAATGAATTATGCCAATAAGTACACCAATGTTTAGATAAGCGGTAATAGGCGATTGGAACAATGCAGATCAAATTATAGGACTATAGAAACTGGAAGTCGCGCGCGTATGTGCATGCGGTACGGTGTACATTGAATGCGCTCGGACAGAGAAGGAAAAGGAAGAAGAAAAAAGGAAGAAGGGACGAGAGAAGCAACATATACGGGTCGGTGAACTGCTGCAAGGATGCATCGGGTAGATGCTGTTCTTCGAATTTTTGTCCTTTAAACGAGAAGAAGGCTTGGAGTCGCATGAGCATGTCATCGAGATTGATAATGGATAATTGAAATAAAGAATAAGTTTAACGAACCAGAACGATTTCATATAGGAATCTGCATATCAGTGCTTGCCACGTGGCTAGTAAATAAAACAATTAATGACAAGCGTCTCTCTTGTTTCTCCTTCCCATGTGGACTATTTTCAGTGAAGAGTTGTGAGATGATCAGCTGGTCAGATGCTATGCTCTCGATAGTGTATTTGAAATACAGCGCTTTCAAGAATCTACCAATTAATTTCATTAATATGAGGTTATTTTTTCCCCTTTCTCTTTTATCCTTTTCCTTTATTTGTCTTTCTCATCAATCATTTTTTGCTTAATTAGAGCGACAGGTTTAATTTTTCGCGACCGAAATCAAGGAAAATTGGTCGCGCGCGTGATAGCTACACCTCATCGTGTCGCATAAATTAGAAATAAAAATGAAAGTAGATAAAATGAACAATGGCTGTGTCAATAATTAATAGCAGAACGATTGCGTATTATGTAGCTACAAGTTCACTCAGTATGCGGTGCTTATACGTGAATCGGATTCATACTGGAGTTGTGCTTCCTCTTTTTTCTTGCGATTTCTTGCTCGAAAATCCCTCAATATGGAATTACTTGTTAGAACTCGTGACAAATTAAAGGAAACATTTATTGCGCCATACGGTTATCGGTCAGTCAACTAAACAGATTTTGCAACTTTTAACGGCACAGTTACTAGGTGTGCCATTACCGGTGAAATTATTTTACGAAAAAAAATTAAATGTATATGTTAGAGAAATCAGCATTTTCTTCTTCTCCTCTTACACCTTCTATCCATCGATTTATTTATTACATTTTACGATTATTAAACCACCACCATGGCAGATAATCGTCTGGTTGAATGTTTCTTTCCGACAGTAATGCGTTGCAATCAAAATTATCATTACGCAATCTTGTTAAATTAATTCTTAACACTGCATTCACTTAGAAATTGATGGCAGCATTCACAATCAGATTGTTAGCTTGCAATTTCTGTTACTGCGCGATGTAGAAAAGTTTCTTTCGGCAAAATAAATCGTTCTTTATTATATGTGAGGAGCAAAATTGAAAGTATATTATTGAATTGTCTGACACTGTTGTCACATTGATCACTTATTGAATTATTTTTACACTAAAAATAAAAATTAGAGGAATAAGTTCCAAAGGCTTTAATCTTGACAAATATTATCAATGTAACCCTGAACAACATTTAAAATATTTTAATCAGTTGAACCTTAGATAATGTCAGCGGTACTATAACTTTTTAATCTTATAACTCAAAACATATCTACTTAAAAATGCAATAAAAAATAGAGGTTTCCATTAAAAAAAATCGTAACCTGATCTTAGCGATGCTATCTAAGATCAAACTGACAATACTGGTAGATAGATCTTTCTAAATCTTATAACTTTTATCTGAAACAGTTTTCTATGAAATTTATATTTTTCGACATGTTATTTCGGGGTCCTAATATTTTTCCCTAACTCTATATTTCACATTAAATGGATGTACTAAGTCAAATTATATCATCTTTCGATTATTTTTGGTAAATATTGACAATAACGGACTCAGTTTCACTAATCATGACATATATTATCAAGATCATGAGCCTAAATGACTTTTAGAAGATTTCAATTCGCATTTGTTATTTGTTCAAAAATTATTTATTAACAAAAAAGCTCACTTTTCTGATAGATTTTCTTAAAAACTATCTATATTCTTCTCCACTTAAGGAATGCGCTTTTCACTCAAAGCAAAGTTCACTTCAATTCTCCCTTGTTTAGTAGCGTCAGACTTTTCATGAGAGATGAAGTCTACATTATATCTCCTCCCTGTTTAAAATCGAATGTCTCTAGGGAAGGGAGCAGGTGGAGTGAACCCCGCTTCGCATAGAAAATTATGTAAACAAGGGAAAGTGTGGGATAGTTCTTAGTATTGTATGTGATAAAAGTTAGATATTATTTTTTTAAACTTTTTTTGTTAATAACTTTTAACGAATAACGAGCACAGGCTAAAATCTTCTGAAAGTCATTCAAGGTTATAATCTTGACATCAAATATATCAAGATTAAAGTCATCGGAACTGAATCCATTATTATCAATATTCACTATATTTTTTATGCCTGATTAATTATAATTCCTTTAAATCCTCTATTAATATTTCAAGACGTATATATTTAAATACTAAGTATTTTATAATTAATATGTTTTATAAATTATAGTGAATATTCATACCTTTTCAATAGTAGATAATTTTAGTATCTATCTTTAACGCTGCCGATGTTATAGACTCTCGCAATGATAAAGCGATCTTAGTAAGTAAATCAGTGAGCGCACGATGATTCGATGATGCACATTCTTATGATAGTATATCAGTCATTATAACCGGTTTGCATTATTACGATAACGCGCATAGTCGCGATATGATTGTATAAATATTAGCATAGAGTGCACAAATTCTAACAAATATAGACATATATTCATCATATTCATTATATTATTTCAACAAACAACTTAACAAATTGCGATGTTTTCCAATTATTACAGTTTATAGTTTCTTCTGCTGATATGCACTCTTCTATCATTTAATTGATATTTTCACCTTCAGTTTTGTCAATAATCAGAATTATGTCTTACGTCATAATTACGTCTGTCTTACATCACAATTACGTCTAGTTTGAAGAATAATGCAATACAGAAGTTTGCAATAACATTGTAATTCAATATTGTAATTCAATATTGCAAAGACATTACAAAGATTTTTTACAATATTACTTCAATAACATTTCGCAATATTTTTTCAATGTTGCAATGAAATGTTTCTGTACTGTATGAATACTTAATGATCGTCCGTTTTTGACTACAATCTCAACTGATCTTTTGGTATGTCTTGACGTAATTATGCGCTCTCAAGATGTACCATTACCGATAATATCCGTTTCGTTTATCAGAATACCTCATAAATCATTTGCAATCGATAGCGTCAAAATTGCAAGAACTCGTGCTCTGATCAGACTGTTCCATGCGTGCAACGGCAAACACATTGAGTTGGCCGATCACCCCGGTTAGTCGATTCTACCGTGCTCTTTATCGCTGCGAAACGATCTCGTCTTCCTCATAGCATTGTCCCGTAACACGTCCGTACAATGTTGCATTAACGAGATCTTACTTCATCTTGTCTCTCTGTTCAATAGTATACCGAGAGAAAAATATAATTACAGACAAAATTATTTTATCCTCTTTCTTACATGAATGAACCGAAGGATTAAAACAATTTCAATATTCAAATTAAAATAAGAATGGGATTTCATTTATGCGTTTTCGTTGTACGGCAAACTTTTCAAGCCTATTGGTTAGCTATGAGAAATCCGAGGATCTCTCTGTTTTGCATACATTTGTCATACGACAAAACGCATAAATGAAATAATACCCTAATACACTAAACATTTCCCGTTTAAAATTTTAATTGTGTGTTGTAACACCTGAGATTCATTAGTGGCTTTTACTCGTACAATTTTATCCGCGTGCCAGGAATACAGGCTGACAAAAACGCAAAATCATGACTTTAGACTATCTTTTAAGAACATTGATCGTATAAGAGAATAGAGATTATACATTTGCGTTCGTGCCTGGGTAGATTTGAAAGAAGATAAAATCGAGAATTGGGAAAATAACTATAATAGTTAATAGAGGAGAAGGTGATTATGACTAACTATATTGTGACCGCTCTATCTCCGCTTTTATATAGCAAATCTTAATGATTATTTATGAAATTATTTATTCAGTAGCTCGCCATTACATCATGGCGCTACTATGCCAGCACTTATTATAATGCATTTTTACTTTCAAGTATTTCGAAACGTATCTGAGGTACCTTTTAGCATTTAATTACACCTACTTCCTCATTTTTCTTAAATTATTATCACACGAATATATGTATATTTGAATGTGTTGTTTGCTATTTAACATTTTATTTGACTGTATATGTATGTTTGGAGTTATGCAAATTTAAACAATAACATGGTATTTTGCTAATGTGACCCTCTATGCATATTAATTATTCATGGCCTCTTTTTTTGAGGTTTTTATATCGAAATAATTATTTAATAATCGATTGTAATTCAACTTGTTTAAATATTAAAAAATAATTTGAGTTAGTTAATAAAAACTTCCAAAGCTTCATTTAAATGTTGAACTTTCCATTGAAATTGTATTGCAATTGGGAATCTGATAACGACTCACCTTTTGACGAAAGGATCAATGAGAGCGATTTAAGAAATGTATCATTATTGAGGATGGCTCCAAAGGGAGTCGAAACATTTACTAAAGAAGATTAAATATTATGGAAATTAACCTTTGAATTGGAATTTAATCTCTGGCACGTTCATCGCCTTGATTCTAATTAGCCTTGAATTTATTTTTATTTCTACTGTTAATCTATAGTTTATATTAGATATATGTATTATTTTTAATATTGAGATTTTTAATACTGAGCAGCTTATATATACAGAAGTTATGTATATTACGTATATACATATTTATTTGAATACATTTTAAAATGTTTTACTTTTTTGTTAATTTTCTAAACTGAACACTGTTTTTTTTTAACAAAATCAATTTTTTAATTTATTTTTGTATTCGGTAGCCAAGTTACAATCCCTGTTTCTTTTCTAGTCATTAATGCAATGATAACGCCACATTTTTATAAAGAATGTCCTATGTAGTAAATGCTTCGTAACTTTTAGTTTAGAATCGATTGAACAATATCTGGACGAATGTAATCGTTAAGTTTTAAATTTAAATTTGATTATTAACCAAATGGTAATTTTAAATTTGACTATTAACCAAATTGTAATATAAATGGGAGGGGGGGAGGCATAATATCATCGTTTTCTCTGAGTTAAAAGTTAAAAAAGAAGTTGGAAAGTTAATAACTTTTAACGTAATTTAGCTAATTTTAAATAAATTAATTTTTAACTTAACCTAGTTACTTTTAAACTTTAATTTATTAACTACTGATTTATTAACTATTTTTTGGCTACTTTCTTTTTATGTTAAATTTTTTTTATCTTGTTAAATATTTTTTTTTCTATAAAAATTGAAATATATAATATTAGAGAATTAGAAAAGGCTGAATGATTGTATAATGGACACGACGTATAGTGCCCAAAGGAACATTATCAGCATAATTTGAACATACACACACACATACACACACATGCGCGCGTGCACTCGCACTCTCTCTCTCTCTCTCTCTCTCTCTCTCTCTCTCTTTCCTTTGCACATGTGCATGCTTAGAACCGCGGCCTTAAGAAGGATATATTAAAGCTACATTGTTTGAAATGACAATGGCATGCGGCAGCACTGCAAGATTTATCGATTTTGCGGCACGTGACGAGAGCTGCATTGCTCCTAGCATACATAGGCTGATCAAAAGTATAGACTCTTTAGAGGTTTTGAGATATTAGCTGAGTGTTACGAGTACTACAATTTCTTATAAGTAAATAACGATAGTAATCTTCAACAAAATATTGATTTTGTTTGCAAAATTATAACAGAATCATTCGCACAATAATGCAATTATTTCTTTAATCTTTAAGACTATAACACATCAAATATATAAGCATAACATAAAGTAAGATACTAAGGACTAATAAACATATGTGTAAATCATTACAAGTAAATCAATTTGGACTTTATACTGAATGCTTGGTTCAAACGATCCTATGCATACTCTGCTATGCTATGCTTATACATTTTGTACCTAAGGGCCATCACACACAAATGATCTGCGGACATAATCTGCATAGCATAAAGTCACTGGACAATCAGCCTCTTATGTAAATCAACATGACGTTTTTATGTCGGATATTCATTGATGTAGTGGTCTTATGCTATGATTATGCAGCTTACTTAGTATGTGATAGCCCTTACATCATGCTTAAAAATGATATCTTACATCATATATACATAAAAACAAATGCGACGAATTATATATGTAATACTCTTAGTTCTTTTATTCATAATTGTATAATATTAGTGTTATTACAATGCGTACAATTATTATTTCACAATACAAAAAGGAGATATATATGTATCTAATTTAGTTATTAAAATTTAATTATTACAATCAAAGAAAGTAATTAATAATTTCATTTCATTGATGAAATCAATATTGAAAATTATCACCTGTAAATAGCATAAGAATTTATCACTCTTATTGTAATTACATTTATTGCCATTATGTTCTCATTCGATATTGATATAATTTCAATATTGACATGATCTCAATTATTAAGTAAATGATGAATCTAATATTATAGGATGATAATACAAGTTGAATCAAGAAACTGAAAGAACGCTATTACTATTTAACGACTATTTAACGAACAGGATTTTTGAAGTCGAAGAAGAAGTTACTCGAGTATACACCAATAGGCAATATGTACGCAAGTGGTTGCAGCGGTTCGTTACGATCTGTTATAATTATACAAGCAGATATCGTATTTCAACGCTTGACAAAAAATTAATTAAATCGTGTGATACGGTTGACTAGACACTTGCGTACAAGGATAAAGAAGCACAGGCGTCCCTATTCTCGATCTATCCCTCTCGCGAAATACTATACTATAAATTTTCCATTTCTATGTGCACGATACATCGAAAGACAGACATTGGAAAATAAAAAACGCAACATTTATGAGAAACCCAAGTATCTATGCTCAATGGCGCAACTCGCGCGGAAAGATTGTAAAATTATTTGTCAGTTAACCAATCGCTGAATTGATTTTGTATGTATTAAGATGAAAACATAAAGGTATGTTGATTGAAATATAAATTTATCAAAGTGCACAGTTAGAAAAAAAAATTTAACATATTTTACATCCTAAATGGCATCCTAAATTTTGTGTTAAATCAATACAAGATGAATATGTTAACTCATATAAAAAGACGGCTAATTTTAAAATATATTAATTCTTTGCGGCA
>Ga0157363_1002702_pt1 | contig 15769 bp, 17 predicted proteins | sample AttsexASBM1_FD_111477 | JGI IMG/M metagenome (GOLD analysis project Ga0157363, IMG submission 111477) | Fungus gardens microbial communities from leaf cutter ant in Ribeirão Preto, State of São Paulo, Brazil - Atta sexdens ASBM1 | ecosystem: Host-associated > Fungi > Mycelium > Unclassified ...
CTGCGCGACGATCATATTAACCAGCTCCTTACTCAGATCGACATTCGATGCCTCGAGTGCGCCAGCCGTCATAGTGCCAAAATTGCCGCTACCTGGTGTTCCAATGGCGGGTTGTCCGGAAGAGGAACTTTCACTCCATAGATTGTCTCCCATCGGTTGTAGCCCTTCACTGTTGGTAAAGCTACTTAGGACAATCTGCCCCATCGCTTGGGTACGTTGATTCGAATAACTGCCGATAATCGTGCCATCATCATTGATGGTAAATCCGGTTAAATCCCCCGGCGCATAACCATCTTGTTTCGGATTGCCAAATTGCGTCTCACCCGTGTTCTGCTGGCTACTGCCTGCGAAATCGATGTTAAGGGTTTGATTGGCTGCCGCCCCATTGCTTCCCTGTATCGTTATTGGCTGGAGGGCATCGCTGGTCAGTTGTCCATTCTCATCGAAGGTCATGGTAAAGTCGCTAGAGGCTTCGCCCGTTGAACTATCAATGGGATAAACTTGCCATTGATTGTTAGCGGTCTTCACGAAATAGAGATCGAGTTGGTGATCATTCCCTTGGCTGTCGTAAACCGTCATACTGCTTTTGGCGTTATAACTGTTAACTTCTTTAGCATCGAACGGCGTTATTGTGGGTAACGCGTCCGAGGAGTTCAAATTGACTTGAAGCGATCCTAGGGTGGTCGCTCGGGCAGGCAGCTGAGTCGTTGGGATCATAATTGGCACCGGATCTGCGCCAGTTTGAACGGTGGCGGGAGAACCTGTTACTGGGTAACCGGTGACTTGTAGACCTTCAGTATTGACGAGATACCCGTCGGCATTACGTTGTAACTGGCCATTGCGCGAGTAATAAATCGACCCATTACTATCTTCTAATCGGAAAAAACCATTCCCCGATAAGGCAACATCGAGATTACGTCCGGTTGCATTAATCGCACCATCCCCGAAATTTTGGATCACGGCAGATACTTTAGTTCCCAGCCCAGTTTGGCTACCCGCAAACATATCGGCAAAGGCAGCCGTTGAACTCTTAAATCCACTGGTTGCAGAGTTAGCTATATTATTCCCTATCACATCTAAGTTACTTGAGGCAGCATTCAATCCACTGACTGCTTGCGAAAAAGACATACTTATCTCCTACTGTTAAAGAATTTGCTTTATTTGATCGAGACTCGCGGTACCGTAGGTACCCAAATTCAGAACTGCGCCGGTGGCAGAGGGCGTTACGCCATAAACCATGGCATAGGTTAATGATGAAGTGTGAATCGCCCCCGTATCATTGGTAGCGTCGATACTGACACTATATTTTCCTGCAGGGGCGGCACTCTCATCATCCAGGGTGCCGTCCCATTGGAAAGTATGAGTTCCCGCTCCCATCGCACCCAGATCGAGTTGTGCCACAACATTACCGCTGCTGTCTTTTATGGTAGCCGTCACCGAATTCGCGGCAGAATCCGTTTCGAATCCGAATGGCGTGGTGGCCTCTTCGCCAACCAAAATGGCATCGCCTGGCACCATGACGCCGTGACCAATGAGTAACGTGTTTTGTACCGATTGATTGGTATTGATTTGTCCAGAAATTGAGGAGAGCGTGGTGTTTAAGTTCTCAATCCCTGCCAAGCTATTGATCTGCGCCAGCTGGGTAGTTAACTGGCTGTTATCCATCGGATTAGTAGGGTCTTGATTTTTCAATTGTGTAATTAATAGTGTCAGAAACTGGTCTTGAAGATCAGCGCTGGAATTGCCTGATGTGCTGGACGTTGCGCGAGTGCTCAGTCGATTGGCGCTGCTAATTTCAGATAACATGGGTCAACTCTCCTTATTGACCTAGCGTTAGGGTCTTCAACATCAAGCTTTTGACAGTATTCAATACCTCAACATTGGCTTGATAACTGCGTGAAGCAGAAATACTGTTCACCGTTTCTGCTACAACGTTAACATTAGGTATTTTGACGTAACCTTTATCATCTGCGAGGGGATTTTCTGGCTGATAAACCCGCTTAAAGGGCGTTGGGTCGTCAATGATTCCAGATACCTTCACACCGCCAATCCCAGAGGTATTCGTTGGTTCGGCCTTGAAAATAACCTGTTTTGCGACATAGGGCTGGCCATCTGGACCGGTAACACTGTCGGCATTCGCCAAATTACTGGCACTAACATTGAGGCGTTGTGACTGAGCCCGTAAGGCTGAGCCTGAAATATCGAAGATTGAAAGCATATCCTGAGGTTCCTTATCCTTGGATGGCGCTAGTCAGCCATTTAATTTGGTTGGAAAGATAGGTCAGATCGGTTTGGTAGTTGACACTGTTCTCTGAAAAGGCCACCCGCTCTCGATCCATATCCACAGTGTTACCATCTGCAGAAGGCTGATCAGGGATGCGATACATCAGGGGAATTGACTGAGAAGGTTGGGGTTTTCCGGCTATATGGCCCGATGAAGTTAAGCGTAATGCTATCCCCTCAACGGGCACCGCATTACCAGATATCGCACGTTTAAGCGAGGCGGCAAAGGGCATATCACGTGCTTGGTAGCCAGGCGTATCGGCATTCGCAATGTTAGCAGCTAAGACTTGTTGTCGTTGAGTCCGTAATGCGAGTGCTTGACTCGCAAAATTAAGATTGTGTTCGAGGCGGTCCATCATAACGTTATCCTTACTGACTGAATATTACGCAGAATACGTTAATCATTTCAGAACAAATCGTTTGAAAAGCCGATAAAACACAGAGTAATTCTGCGCTTGATGCCCCAAGTCAGCCCGTAGACTGATCCTATTTGGATGGGGGCAATTTATGAAAGCATTGTGGATGGTAGCAAGTTGGCTAATGGTGATGCCCAGCTATGCGGCGTCATTGGACGAGCAGCTTGTGGCCTTTTTTTCCCAGCGAGAACCTGACTATGCGACGACATTACAGGTGGAAGTGTTACGTGCCCCTAAGACCAAGATGACGTGTTCATCCCCTCATTTTCAACTGCCCAGTCATAGCCGCCGATGGGGGCCGCTGACACTGACCGCCCAGTGTGACAAGCAAGTCGCTGTTATACAGGTTCGAGTGAAAGTTACGGGACGATTTTACCGTAGTAAGCGAACCCTGGCACAAGGCGCGGTCGTTCGTGCAGAGGATATCCGCAGCGTAATTGGCCGTCTTGATGAACTCCCCCCCAACAGCTGGTTAGTGCCACTACCTTTACCCTTGATCGCCTTACAAAAGATCCCTGCAGGTAAGGTATTAACAACACAGCAATTCCGCCAACCATGGGTAATCAAGCAAGGTGAAACCGTGCCGATCACTTTTCAGGGTAAGGGGTTTCATATTGCAGGGCGTGGTACCGCTTTAGATAATGCCGTGATCAATCAGTCTCTACGGATCCGATTAGAGAATGGTCAATGGCTAACCGCAACCCTGAACGATCAGAAAGAAGTTATCGTGAAATAATCACTGCATAAAACTGATAAAGTTTTTCGTTATCTTGCCGATAGACAATGTGAATCACCATTAATACGCTTTTTTTATAAGGACAGAGTATGACAATCGAAAAAATACCCGGGTTTACTGGAGCGGGGAACGAATTGGTTCAAGGGCAATCCCGCTCGCGCCCCTTGCCTTCCGGCCAGCGATCACACTCTGCCATGACTCTGGAAAACCAGTCTGCCCCTGTAGCGTTAAGCCACTCGCTGTCACGTCTCTCATCGCTCAGTAGTAGTGATATCGATAATGAAAAGGTCGAAAGGCTGCGCCAAGCCATCGCTGAGGGAAATTATCATATTGATGCAGGGAAAATTGCAGACACCTTGCTCGTGCTCTCTAAGGAGGATAATAATGCCTGATCTTCATCGTAATGCCGGAACTATCCTCGAGAGCCTGTATCAAGTCTTGGCCTCTCTTGGCCACATCATTAATGAAGAGCAGCGACAGCTGATGGCGGCGACACCAGATAGTCGCCGCTTAATCAGTCTCAGTGAAGATAAACAGGCATTATTGGTCACCCTCACCTTCGTGGAGCAACAGCGGAGCGAGGCAGAACACGCCTTGGGGATAGCGCCCCCTTATGCAGAACATCCTTCATTAGCAGCACGATGGCAGCAGATAGCGCCGTTAGCCCGGCAACTCGCCGAGCAAAATCAGCACACGGCCTTGATGCTCAATCAGCAACTGGCTTGGACAGAGCAAGTATTGAACGTACTCCATCCCCTGCAAGCTCAACGCTTTTATGGACCGGATGGTCATCCGGTCCACAATCGTTAAGGGTTAAACGATGCTACGACGGGAAAAATCTTTTACTCGAAAACCAAGTAGCAGTAAGGTGGCAAAGAAACTTATCCCCCCGGCAGCACACACTGCGGTAAGCCGAAGTAAACGTTCAACCATCATGCCTTGGCCCCATGCTGGCATCATGTGTAATACGCCATAAAGCACCGCAGCCATTACCATCACCGCCACGATCAAGCGGACTAAAAAGATCCCCCAGCCTGCCTGTGGGATAAAGAATTTTTTCTTGCGAAGTTGCCAATAGAGTAACGCTGCATTTAAACAAGCGGCGAGTCCAATCGAAAGTGACAAGCCCGCATGTTTCAGTGGCCCGATAAAGGCCAAATTCATAACCTGGGTCATAATTAGGGTCATGATAGCGATTTTAACGGGTGTTTTAATATCCTGGCGCGAGTAGAACCCGGGCGCGAGGACCTTCACCACGATCAGCCCTACCAAGCCAATAGAGTACGCGACTAAGGCGCGCTGGGTCATTGCTGCGTCAAAAGCTGAAAATTTCCCGTATTGAAATAAGGCTGATGTCAAAGGTCCAGCTAAAATACCGAGTGCGACGGCACTAGGCAGAGCGAGCAACAGGCAGAGTCGTAGTCCCCAATCCATCAGACGCGAATATTCATCAAAGTTACCACTCGAAAAACTGCGTGAGAGTGAAGGCAATAAGATTGTCCCTAAGGCCACTCCTAACACCCCTGACGGAAACTCCATCAAACGGTCAGCGTAATACATCCATGAAACGGAGCCAGAGACTAAGAATGAGGCGAAGATGGTATTAATAATCAGCGAGATTTGGCTGACCGATACGCCTAAAATCGCCGGACCCATTTGACGTAATACCCGCCAGACGCCAGCATCTTTAAGATTAATCCGTGGCAGCACTAGCATGCCGATCTTCTTCAGGTGAGGAAGCTGATAGCCTAATTGTAGAATCCCCCCCACCACAACGGCCCAAGCCAAGGCCATCACGGGCGGGTGAAAATAGCGAGATCCAATAAGCGCAAAGCCAATCATACTGATATTCAGCAAGGTTGGCGCAAACGCTGGCACCGAAAATCGATTCCAGGTATTCAGGATGGCACCGAGCAAGGAAGCAATGGAAATTAGCAGAATATAGGGAAAAGTGACCCGTAATAATGCCGTGGTCAGGGCAAATTTATCTGCCGTATCAGCAAAGCCTGGCGCGGTTACATAAATGACCCAAGGCGCTGCGATGATGCCAGCTACCGTCACCAGTGCTAAGACTAGGGTGAGTAAGCCTGCCACATAAGAGACAAAAATACGGGTAGCCTCTTCACCTTCTTTGCTCTTGTACTCGGCAAGAATCGGGACAAAGGCTTGCGAAAAGGCCCCCTCAGCAAAAATACGACGTAATAAATTGGGTAATTTGAAGGCGACAAAGAAAGCATCTGTCGCTATTCCTGCACCAAAGACACGCGCCACAATCGCATCACGGGCAAAACCCAGCACCCGCGAGAACAGCGTCATGGAACTCACGGCCGCTAATGATTTAAGTAAATTCATAAAAGAAAAACATCCTGCATAATCGACTAAATAGAGGCTGCCAAACAAATAATGCTGGCTAGTGTACTGTCATTCTTCGAAATAATCAGTTCTGATTGTTACAAGTAATGACGACTTAACCCCTAGGGGTGACTAATGCCGTGAGCACATGGTCTTCCCACTGTCCATTTATCTTCAAATAATCCCTAGCATAGCCTTCCTTTTCAAATCCAAGGCGGTCTAACAGTGCCCCGCTGCGTTGATTGCGTGGCATGTAATTCGCCATGATCCGATGGAGATGCTGCTGTTTTTGTAGATAAGGAATAATCACCGATAAGCCTTCAAACATCAGTCCCTTGCCTTGCTGCGACGCTGCGAGGGAATAGCCTAAATAACAGGCTTGAAAACATCCCCGGATTACTTGGCTAAAATTAGCAACCCCCCACAGCTGTTGCTCGGTAGGATCCAGTAATAGAAAATAAAAAGCGTCGCCCTGTTTTTGCTGCAAACTCATGAGCTGTAATCGCGCTTCCCACCCATGATGTTGGAAATAGCTTTCATCACGTAACGGCTCCCACGGCATCAAAAAATCTCGATTTTCCTGATAATAATCAGTCAATAACCAACTATCGCGTTCTGCGACGGTTCTGATATGCATTGATTCAGATTTCAGTGATATTCTTGGGCTAGATGAACGATAGCCAAACATAATGTCTCCAGCGATAGCAGTTAAGGGAGTGATTATTTGCTAATTAGTTCAATGAGTAAAGTAACGCTATGAACGTCGAGGTTTGGCAGAACCCCCAGCCTGGCGTACAATTAAGCCTTAGCGAAGAGAGCTTCCCCTAACAAAAGGAATGACTATGCATCTTTATGTTTATGACCACTGCCCGTTCTGCGTCAAAGCACGAATGATTTTCGGTTTAGATCAGCAACCCGTTGAGGTCTCTTTCCTCCTCAATGACGATGAAGAGACGCCTAATAAGCTGATTGGGAAAAAGATGTTACCTATTTTGGTGAAGGACGATAACAGTGCGATGGGCGAAAGCTTGGACATTGTAAACTATGTTGAATCCCTCTCGTCTACGCCTCGTCTATCCAGTGACGTTTCTGAGCCACTGGCGCAGTGGCTCTCCGATGTCGGCAGTTATATCAATAAACTATTATTGCCTATTATGCCGACGACAGATTTTGCGGAGTTCTCCACCACTACTGCTCGCGACTATTACACGGCAAAAAAACAGGCTTATATTGGCGATTTTGGACCATTACGTGAACAACGCGCTTCGCTAGTGGATAAAATTAACCAGGATCTGACCCGCTTGGTCGCGCTTATTCAGTCTCCCCATGCGGTAAATGGCACGCTCTCTTATGACGATATACACCTCTTTCCCTTATTACGTAATCTCACGTTAGTGAAAGAGATCGTTTGGCCTGCACCCGTCGCCGACTTGCGGGATTCACTGTCAACTCAATCCGGTGTTCCCCTGTTGTTCGATTTAGCTCAGTAGAGGTTTTTTTAATGCGTAAGTGTTTTTCTCTTATCCTGCTCTGTTGCACGGTACTATTGGCCGGTTGCGATCACCTCGCGTCTTATACGCTTAGCGAGCAAGAAATCAACCAGAGTCTGAGCAAGCATGCTGCATTTGATAAAGATATCGGTATCAGTGGATTAGCCAATGCGCATATTACGCTGGATACGTTACATGCTGAAATCGGCCGTGCCGTGGCTAACCAAGTGGTGTTATCGGGTCATGCCAATATCGATTTTGCTTCACTCTTTGGCAAACAAAAAGCCGACCTTAATTTGAAAATGAGCGCCGTTCCGGTTTTCAATCGCGAACAAGGGGCGGTCTATCTTCGTGACATCACTATCTTGGATGCCCAAGCACAACCGCAAAAAGTACAAGGGATTGTTGATGGACTTAAACCTGTGCTCGCGACATCCTTACGCGAATACTTTAACCAGCAACCGGCATGGGTGTTGAGTAGCGACCGCTCGAAAGCGGAATCCTTAGCTAAAAAATATGCCACCGGTCTAGAGGTAAAACCGGGTGAGTTAGTTATTCCCCTAGCACCTTGATCCCGCGAGATACCTACCCTGCTGGGTAGGTATCTCTCTATTCCCAACAATTTTCGTTAGTTTTTCTGATAAAATTTCACCACCCTATTTATTCAGGTTTAGCAAATCACGCCTTTTACCCTCTGTTTGCCTTCAAGTAACGCCACTTCCCCTTTAGCCATTAATCCCCTCACTCAAAATGTATAAGAAAAGTTAAACTAATGACCTTATTAAACATATGGATTACAATGTCGATACAAAAAATATAATTTCATAACGTACTGTGAGCGTGATAAAGATGTTGTTGCAAAAAAACACCAGTAGGAGAAAGTTCCTATTAGCCTCTTTAATGGCATTGCCCTTAACCGAGTTAGTGCTTAAGGGATTAACCGCCGCGGAGGCTGCTGAGTTAGCAGCCCCCGACCTGACCACTTACCAACCGCATTTTTTTTCTGCTAGTGAATGGCAATTTATTCTTGCGGCGACGGATCGGCTGATCCCTGCCGGGGGGGAGGGTAAAGCCCCAGGTGCCTTAGAAACCAACGTGCCTATTTTTATCGATCAACAACTGCATGACGTCAATTTTGGAAAAGAGATTTACATGCAAGGCCCCTTTCCCGCTAATCTCCCCGCCACCTTGGGTTATCAAATCCCCTGTTACCCTCAGCAAATTTATCAACTGGGGATTGCGGCTATCGATCAATGGTGCCACCAGCAGCAGGGTAAAAGCTTTGTTCAGCTGACGCACGCCGATCAACAGCAGGTACTCTCCAGCGCAGAGAAAGGAACGATACCTTTCGTGCAGCACCCAGATCGCGCCTCACTCACCGCCTCTCAGTTCTTTAGCCAATTACTTAATGATACCAAGCATGGCTATCTCGCCGATCCGATGTATGGCGGAAATAAAGGTATGAAAGCATGGATTGCCATTGGCTTTCCCGGGGCGCGCGCCAGTTATCTTGAGTGGGTCAAGCAACATAATGTGCACTACCCATTAGGCCCCGTCAGTATCCAAAGCGTGCAAGCATAATTAGGGAGTGTTCACAGATGGCAAAAATAACGAAACCCGCGGTGGATGTCGTGGTATGTGGGCTTGGCTGGGCAGGTTCCCTGATGAGTATTGAACTCGCGCAAGCTGGACTCAGCGTGCGTGCATTGGAGAAAGGACCCGATCGCGACTACGACGAGTTCGCTTACCCTAAACCCGCCGATGAGTATGCTTATGCGGTACGCAATAAAGTCATGACGACTCCGGCGGAATCTGCGGTCACCGTCCGGTATGGGCTGCAAGACACCGCCGTCCCGACGCGTAAATGGGGAGCCTTTGTACCCGGTGGCGGTGTGGGTGGCTCGGGTATGCACTGGACCGGCGTCTTGATCCGTCCGACACCTACCGACCTAAAACTAAAGACCTATGCCGATCAAGCCTATAAACCCGGTATTCTGCAAGAAGATATGCGGATTATGGATTTCCCTTTTAGTTGGCAAGAGATCGAGCCTTACTACGATAAATTTGAACGCATTTGCGGTCTATCGGGCAATACGGGCAACCTGAGAGGTATCATTCAGCCAGGTGGTGATCCCTTTGAAGGGCCTCGTTCCCAGCCTTATCCTTTGCCTGCCTTGGAAGACACCTTGAATAACGTGATGTTCTCCACTGCCGCCAAAAAGCTTGGTTACCACCCTTTCCCTAACCCTTCCGCCGCAGCGTCACGTGCTTGGACAAATCCTTATGGCAATACCATCACGCCTTGTAATTATTGCGGATATTGCTCGAAATACCCTTGCTTAAACTACTCCAAAGCGTCGCCGCAAACGGCAGTGATGGATGCCTTGAAGCGCATGGAAAATTTTTCCTATGAGGTCAATGCCGAAGTCACACGCGTCGTCTTACATGACGATAAAAAGAGTGCGAAGGGAGTCACCTACTATGATGCTGAAGGTAATGAGTGCTTTCAGCCTGCCACAATTGTCATTCTCAGTAGTTTTCAATATTACAACGTTCGCTTAATGTTGCTTTCAGGGATAGGCAAACCCTATAACCCGATGACTGAAGAAGGCGTGGTAGGACGCAACTATGCGTTTCTCAGTAACGGTGGGGCAACGCTCTTTTTCAAAGACAAAAACTTTAATCCTTTTGTCGCTGCTGGCCCGACGGGTCAGATGTTTAATGATATCTCACCCGGTAATGTTGATGGCCCTAGCCTAGGGTTTATCGGTGGAGCAAAAATTCACAGCTCACAAGCGACCGGTACGCCAATTAGCGCAGCGCTACCTAAAGATACGCCAAAGTGGGGCACTGGCTGGAAAGAAGGATTAGAAACCTGGTACGGCCACTCGATGAAAGTCAGCATCACCACCACCTGTATGGCGTACCGCGACAGTTATCTGGATCTCGATCCAACTTATACCGATAAATATGGGCAACCTTTGTTGCGTATGACCTTCAATTGGAAACGTAACGAATTATTGTTACAGCAATACCTTAAAGGAATTGTCGGAGATATCGTCCAAGAGTTAAATCCAGATAGCTTTAGCATGAGTTTCCTCCCCATGGACGCAAATTTTGATCTCACCAAGTATGTCTCAACCCATAACGTGGGGGGGGCAGTGATGGGCGATAACCCTAACACCTCCGCATTAAATCGTTACTTACAAAGTTGGGATGTGCATAACGTGTTTGTACCCGGGGGCAACGCTTTCCCACAAAATTTCCAAGCTAACCCCACTGATACGATTGGCGCGATCACCCTAATGGCGGCACAAGCCATCAAAGATCACTATTTAAAAAATCCCGGCCCATTGGTAGAGGCGTAAGCGAATGAAATATTCTTTAATTGCCTTAGCATTCTGTTCTAGCGTCTTGATGAATTTCTCTGCCTCGGGGGAGTCTGCTTCACCCACAATACTTCAGCAGGGTGAATATTTAGCACGGCTGGGCGACTGTATGGCCTGCCATACCGTGGCAGGAAAGGATGATTATGCAGGAGGATTAGCAATAAGCTCCCCTCTAGGCACGATCTATTCCACCAATATTACTCCCGATAAAGAGCATGGCATTGGTAACTTCACTGAGCAGCAATTTGCCGATGCAGTACGTAAAGGCGTATTACCGGATGGCCGACACCTCTACCCAGCTATGCCATATCCCGACTACGCTAAAATTAGCGATGAGGATATCAGCGCCCTCTATCACTATTTTATGCAAGGGGTCAAACCTAGCGGGCAACAGCCGCCTAACACTGCGTTACGTTTTCCCTTTAATCAACGCTGGGGGCTTGCGCTGTGGAATTGGGCTTTTGTTGAGGAGCAGCCTTTCACCCCCTTACCCGGGGCGACGCAACAGGTTAATCGCGGGGCCTATATCGTAGAGAGTTTAGGCCACTGCGGCAGTTGTCACTCTCCTCGCGGCCTCGCCATGAACGAGAAAAGCCTGAAAAGCAGTGAAAAGAGCTTTATTGCAGGGGGAGAGTTGGAGGGTTGGGCCGTTCCCTCGTTACGTGGTATCGCCCGCTGGTCGGAACAAGATATCGCAGACTACCTACAAACCGGTCGTAATCGTCAAGCCGGCGTCGCGGGCGAAATGACCTCTGTGGTAGCGCATAGTACGGCTTATTTGACCGATGAAGATGCGCGGGCCATTGCCGCTTACCTTAAAGCATTGGGCGGTAACCCTCCGCTCGAAACCGGTAATCCTCAGTCAGTGAAGCAGACGGCAGAGAAGTTAACCACGGCGAAAAATTTAACCGCGGGTGAAACCTTGTATCTTGATAACTGCAATGCCTGTCACTTTGTTAATGGTAAGGGTGCTCCCCATGCCTTCCCTGCGTTAGACCAAGCATCGATAGTTAACGCTGAGAATCCTACTGGGTTGATTCACATCATCCTTGCAGGCGCACAATTGCCTTCCACGGCAAAATCGGCTTCGGCTCTCAAAATGCCAGGGTTTGCCCAACGGCTGACGGATCCACAGGTCGCCGAACTGGCCACCTTTATCCGACAAGGTTGGAGTAATCAGGCTGGCGCGGTAACCGCCGCACAAGTTAAGACGGTGCGTGAGCAGCTAGCAAAACCTTAGGGTCGGTAAACTAGCCTTGACCCCAGCTAGGGGTTGAGGCTAGTTCATCGCCTCACTAAGCTTTTATTACCACTCAAGTGCCTGACCTTGATAGTCGAGGTAGTGATGCCCGCCTCTGCCCGCCGCAGCAATAATGACCGATTTAAGTCCTGAACTGCTCTGCGCAACCGTAACAGGGGCTTTTTCCCCACCCATGTCGGTTTGAACCCAGCCAGGGTGTAACGATAGCAGGGTCACACCGCTTTGCTCCGCCATCGGTACTAAGCCACGCACCAGCATGTTAAGAGCAGCCTTGCTGGCAGCATAGAGCGGCATTTCAGCCGTAGGATTTTCCGTCAAACTGGCCATTTGAGAGCTGGTGAACGCCACAACGCCATGCTGCGTAACATGATTGGGGAGAAGCGCTTGTGCTAGACGGACCGGAGCAAAGCTATTGGTCAGAAAGAGTTGATTCAGCTCCTCATCACTGGCCTTCTCAATGCGTTGTTCTGCCGGGCCAAAGACTCCTGCATTAATAATAACGGCCGCGAAACGTTGGTCGGCTAGCTGTTCGATAAAATGTTGCTGGCTGGCCGGATCAGCGATGTCTAAAGCCAACCAGTGTGCCGCGCTATTTTGTACGGGTGAACCACGATAGGTAGCGGTCACCTGCCAGCCTTGTGCAGAGAAATGTTCAACTAAGCCAAGTCCGATTCCACGTGAGGCACCGATAATTAAGATTGTGTTATCGCCTTGCATACGACCTCCTTAAGTTAATGATTCACTCAATTCTAGTCGAGAACGCCGCACTCTTGTTATCGAGAGTGCGAAACATGCAGGTGTGTTAACAATTCTCAGCGTCTTATCAACTGGATTGCGCTTTCCCACTTAACGTGCCTTGATAGCATAATTCCATTTCGTCTAACGCCGCTTGATGATCCAGTCCCCATTGGTACATCGCTTCGATGGGTTCAGCGAAGGTTCTTCCCAATGTCGTGAGGCGATAATCGACTTTGGGTGGCACCACATCATAGACATGTCGTGCAATAAGCCCGCGTAACTCCAACTCTTTTAGGGTTTGAAACAACATCTTTTTTGAGATGCCCTGTAAGCTACGTTGTAACTCGCCGGTACGAGCCCGTCCCTCGGGCCAATGATAGAGGGCATGCAACACCATGGAACTCCATTTTACTGAAAAGAGATCCATGATCCGACGTGCCGGCGACTCTGCATAAAAATAGAGTTTTCCTTCTACCCAATCAGGCATACCCTCATCCTCATCTTTATGGTTACCAATTGGTAACTACTATCCAACTACACCCTTATTCACTATAGTCCACCCCCGTATCAGGACCAAGTCATCACTGTGAGGAAATATGAAAATTAATGCCTTAGTGGCCAAAAATGCCAGTGCACCACTCGCCTCAGCACCCATTACGTTGCGGCCGTTACAGCAACAGGATGTCAAAATTGAAGTCCTGTACTGCGGGGTCTGCCATTCTGACCTACATATGGCACGTAATGAGTGGACAGTAAGTCGCTATCCATTAGTACCTGGCCATGAAATCGTTGGTAAAGTGATCGAGGTGGGTACCGGGGTCACTCGCTTTAGCGAGGGTCAGATCGTCGGCGTAGGGGTTATGGTCGATTCATGCCGTGCGTGTCAATTTTGTCAGGCTGAAGAAGAACAGTATTGTGAGCAAGGTTTTACGCCTACATATAATGGCGTTGACCGCTACACCGGACAAAGTACCTTTGGCGGTTATGCCCAGGGTATCATCGTCGACCAAAACTTTGTGGTCTCCGTCCCCGATAACTTACCGTTGCCGGGTGTCGCCCCGTTATTATGCGCCGGCGTCACCGTTTGGTCGCCGCTGCGCCACTTTACTGTCAAAGCCGGTGACAGCGTGGGGATTGTCGGTCTCGGTGGTTTGGGCCATATGGCGGTAAAATTAGCCAGCGCAATGGGTGCCGACGTCACTTTGTTTACTACCTCGCCACAAAAAGGCGCGGACGCCTACCGCTTAGGGGCAAAGCGAGTTGTCGTCTCTACGGATAAGGAACAGATGGCAGCATGCCAGACCTCGCTCGATATTATCATCGACTGTGTCGCGGCACCCCATGACTTGGACCCATACTTAGCAGCATTGAAAACCAACGGCCGCTTAGTCCTTGTGGGGATTCCAGAGACATCTCACCCTTCGCCGCAAATTACCCCGATGGTATTTAGACGTTTAAGTATTAGCGGATCATCGATTGGCAGTATCAAAGAGACCCAAGAGATGCTCGACTTTTGTGGCCAACATGCGATCACTTCAGATATCGAACTCCTATTAGGCGAGGATATCGAAAATGCTTTCCAACGTATGCTGAAAGGCGACGTTAAATACCGCTTCGTGATCGATATGCACGCCACTCACTGGTAACTGTATTGTAAACCCTTGGCCTCAACCCGAGGGTTTCAGCAAGATGGCTAACAACCTTCACCGCCTTGACTGCTTCATTAACTGATGAAGGGAAGAGGTTAACAACCCATCGGGACGTTCCAAACCGGAATCATTTGAAAAAAAAGAGTGCAATCTGCGGCAGTGCCCTTTATCCTTAGTTCCCGGCCTGAACGCCCTAATCGATGTTACTTTAGCCGGAGCCTTGCTGATGAAATCCCCTGTAAACACGCTTACCCTTCGTCGTCCCGATGATTGGCATATTCATCTGCGTGATGATGAGATGCTAAACACTGTCCTGCCCTATACCAGTGCGCATTTTGGTCGAGCTATTGTCATGCCTAATCTGGTTCCGCCCGTGACCACCGTTCACGCTGCAGAACAGTACCGTCAACGAATTTTAACCGCACTGCCTGCTGAGCATCAGTTTACGCCGTTAATGACCTGTTATCTGACGGATAGTTTGTCGGCCGACGAAATCGAACGGGGCTTTACTCAGAACGTTTTTACTGCAGCAAAACTTTATCCGGCCCATGCAACCACCAACTCCAGCCATGGAGTGACCAGTATTGACCACATCGCCGCGGTGCTTGAACGTATGGAAGCCATCGGCATGCCGTTACTGATCCACGGTGAAGTTACCGACGCCCATGTTGATATTTTTGATCGTGAAGCGAAATTCATCGACCAGGTATTAATTCCTCTACGCCAACGCTACCCTGCGCTGCGTGTGGTAATGGAGCATATCACTACGCGTGATGCGGCACAGTATGTGCAAGAAGGTAATGAACTTTTGGCCGCGACCGTCACTCCACAGCACTTGATGTTTAACCGTAACCATATGCTGAGCGGGGGAATTCGTCCGCATCTGTACTGTTTACCTATTCTGAAACGGAATGTTCACCAGCAAGCACTGCGTGATGTTGTTTCAACCGGGCATAGCCGCTTTTTCCTCGGCACAGATACCGCGCCTCACATCCAGTCGCGTAAAGAATCAAGCTGCGGTTGCGCCGGCATTTTCAATGCGCCAACCGCCCTAGCGGCTTATACCAGTGTCTTCGATGAGCTTGGCGCCCTTGAGCACCTTGAAGCCTTCTGTTCGATCAATGGTCCAACCTTCTATCAACTGCCGGTCAGCGAGCAGACCGTTACTTTGCAGCGTCAAGCGTGGACCGTACCGGAACAGATCGCGATGGGCAATGAACAGCTTATTCCCTTCTTGGCGGGTGAAACTCTGCAGTGGCAGGTGGTGGACAAATAATCAGCAAGGCGATAAAACCATGCTATACTTTATCCTTCCTGTGCAACGAAACAGGAAACTTGTGACCTCAGTCTTCACTTACGTTTGACGATTATGGAGGTTAAGATGGATAAAGAAAATAATGTGATCCAAACACATCCGTTAGTCGGTTGGGATATCAGTACCGTAGAAGATTATGA